>Ga0102591_1002885_pt1 | contig 16937 bp, 14 predicted proteins | sample AraplaCol_mCL_r2_2_FD_76860 | JGI IMG/M metagenome (GOLD analysis project Ga0102591, IMG submission 76860) | Arabidopsis root microbial communities from North Carolina, USA - plate scrape MF_Col_mCL_r2 (SPADES assembly) (version 2) | ecosystem: Host-associated > Plants > Roots > Endosphere... | reverse complement strand
TGGACCGTTGCATCGTTCGACGCAATGAATGGAGGCCCTGGTCGTTGTTATTTGTGCAAAAAAGTCAGGGATCTCCGACCAGGGCCGACATGAATCGGCGGGGGCTCCCGCCCTAAAGTCGGAGCATTCCGTCCTTCATCCCCCTCTTTGGGAGCCGCCATGAGCGCACGCAGCCAACATCACCGCCTCCAGGTCGACGCCGAACTGGCCCGCTTCATCGAGACCGAGGCGCTGCCCGGCACAGGCATCGAACCGGCCGCGTTCTGGCAAGGCTTCGATGCGCTGGCCCATGAGCTCGCCCCGAAGAACGCCGCGCTGCTGGCGGAACGTGACCGGCTGCAGACCGAGCTCGACGGCTGGCATCGCGCCCATCCAGGCCCCATCCGCGACATGGCCGCATACCAGGCCTTCCTGAAGCAGATCGGCTACCTGGTGCCGCTGCCGGCCGACCCGCGCGCCACGACCGCGAACGTCGACGCCGAACTGGCCGTGCAAGCCGGCCCGCAGCTGGTGGTGCCCATCCTGAACGCGCGTTACGCGCTGAACGCGGCCAACGCGCGGTGGGGCTCGCTGTACGACGCGCTCTATGGCACCGACGCGATCCCCGAGACCGACGGCGCCGAGCGCGGCGGCGCCTACAACCCGGTGCGCGGCAACAAGGTCATCGCCTTCGCGCGCCAGGTGCTGGACCAGGCCGCGCCGCTGGCGGGCGCGTCGCATGCGGACTCGACCGGCTACCGCGTGGACGGCACCGCGCTGGCGGTGTCGCTGAAGGACGGCCGCACGGTGGCGCTGGCCGATCCGGCCCAGTTCATCGGCTATCTGGGCGATGCCGCCGCGCCGACCGCGCTGCTGCTGCGTCATCACGGCATCCACATCGAGATCCAGATCGATCGCGCCTCCGCGATCGGCAAGACGGACGCCGCGGGCGTGTCCGATCTGCTGATGGAATCGGCGCTGTCGACCATCCTCGACCTCGAGGACTCGATCGCCGCGGTCGACGCCGAGGACAAGCTGCTCGCCTATCGCAACTGGCTGGGCATCCTGCGCGGCACCCTGACCGAGGAAGTCAGCAAGGGCGGCCGCAGCTTCGTGCGCCGCCTCAATCCGGACCGCGTCTACAAGTCCGCCAACGGCGGCGACGACGTCGTGCTGCCGGGCCGCTCGCTGCTGTTCGTGCGCAACGTCGGCCACCTGATGACCAACCCGGCGATCCTGCTGGAGGGCGGCCGCGAGATCCCCGAAGGGATCATGGACGCGGTCATCACCACGCTGATCGCGCTGCATGACCTCAAGCAGCTGTCGGGCTCGGGCCTGCGCAACTCGCGCCAGGGCTCGATCTACATCGTCAAGCCCAAGATGCACGGCCAGGCCGAGGTCGGCTTCGCCGATGAGCTGTTCGGACGCGTCGAGCAGCTGCTGGGTCTGCCGGCCTCGACGGTCAAGCTGGGGATCATGGACGAGGAACGCCGCACCAGCGTCAACCTCGCCGCCAGCATCGCCTCGGCGCCCAGCCGCGTGGCCTTCATCAACACGGGCTTCCTGGACCGCACCGGCGACGAGATGCACACCGCGATGCTCGCTGGCCCGATGCTGCGCAAGGGCGACATGAAGACGAGCGCCTGGATCCAGGCCTATGAGCGCGCCAACGTGCTGGTGGGCCTGAGCGCAGGACTGCGCGGCCGCGCGCAGATCGGCAAGGGCATGTGGGCCATGCCCGACCTGATGGCCGCGATGCTGGAGCAGAAGATCGCGCACCCCAAGGCCGGCGCCAACACCGCCTGGGTGCCCAGCCCGACCGCGGCCACGCTGCATGCGCTGCATTACCACCAGGTCAGCGTCGCGCAGGTGCAGCAGCAGATCGAATCGGAGGCGCCCGGCGTCGACCGCGCCGAACTGCTGCAGCGCCTGCTGACCATCCCGGTGACCGACACGCCGAACTGGTCCGACACCGAGAAGCAGCAGGAACTGGACAACAACATCCAGGGCATCCTCGGCTACGTGGTGCGCTGGATCGACCAGGGCGTGGGCTGCTCCAAGGTGCCCGACATCCACAACGTCGGCCTGATGGAAGACCGCGCCACCCTGCGCATCTCCAGCCAGCACATCGCCAACTGGCTGCTGCACGGCGTGGTCACCAAGGCCCAGGTCGACGAGACCTTCCAGCGCATGGCCAAGGTGGTCGACGAGCAGAACGCAGGCGACCCGCTCTATAAGCCGATGGCCGGCAACTTCACCACCTCGGCGGCCTACAAGGCGGCGCAGGACCTGGTGTTCAAGGGCATCGAGCAGCCGAGCGGGTATACGGAGCCGCTGCTGCATGCGTGGCGGTTGAAGGTGAAGGGCGAGGCCTGATCGGCCCGCCGGGGGCAAGGCTCCATCACCAGAACGGCGCCTCCGGGTGCCGTTTTTTTATGCGCGCGACCTGGTCTTCCTGGCAGCCGCCTTGAGCGGCACGTCGTCCATCGACAGCTGGCGGAGTTCGCGGCGCAGTTCGCGTTCCAGCTCCTTCTCGGTCGGCAGGTGCAGCTGATAGCGGCTGGTGAAGATGTTGCGCTCCTGCTGCTCGCCCAGGGTGTACTTCACCACGGCGTCGTTCTTGTCCGGACAAAGGATGACGCCCAGCGTCGGGTTGTCGCCTTCGGTGCGACGCTCGCGGTCGTAGTAGTTCACATAGAACTGGATCTGGCCGAGGTCGCCATGCGTGAGCTTGCCGACCTTGAGATCGATGAGCACGTAGCACTTGAGCACCGTGTGATAGAAGACCAGATCGATGTAGAAGTGGTCGCCATCGATGGTGATGCGCTCTTGGCGCGACACGAATGCAAAGCCCTTGCCCAGTTCGAGCAGGAAGTTCTGCAGGTTCTCGATGAGCGCCTGCTCCAGCCTCGACTCGACCAGCTTCGGCGATTCCGGCAAGTCCAGGAATTCGATCACCACCGGGTCCTTCAGGACATCGAGAGGCTGCATCACCTCCTGGCCGTGCGTCGCCAGACGCAACAGGCCCTTCTTGTCCTTGCTCTTGGCCAGGCGGTCGTACAGCAGGCTGGCCATCTGGCGTTGCAGTTCGCGCACCGACCACGCGCTGCGGATGGCTTCGATCTCGTAGAAGGCTCGCGCCTCCGGGCGCGCTGCGCGCAGGAGCTGGCGGTAATGGCTCCACGAGAGAGACGGATGCAACGTCCCAGGATGCCAGCCCGAAGGGTCACCGGATTCCCGAGACGCCGTCTCGGAATTGGCCTGAAGAGGCAGCGCCGCCGCTGCGGTCGATTTCCGAGACAGCGTCTCGGAAATCAACTGCGGATAGTCCAGGTAGAACTGCCTGAACGCTTCGAGGTTGTCGGCGGAATAGCCTCGGCCGAACTCGGCCGTCAGGCGCGTCGACAGATCGGCGAGCAGCTTGGCGCCATAGCCCGCCCGACGCTGACCTCGCTGCTCCTCCTCGACGATCTCGCGCCCGATCAGCCAGTTGGCCGCCACCTGTGTGGTGTTGACCGTGCGAACCACGCGGGCGCGCGCAGCATCGAGGATCTCGCGCACGCGGCTGAAAAGCGGCCGGATGGCTTTCTTGGCTTCCGGCTTGGCTGCACGGGAGCTGGAGCGGGAGGGGGTGTCAGTCTTGGGCAATGCGCGACTCTGGGGTTGTCCAGAAATTATGGAGGCAGCCTTCTTCGCGGGGGCGAGTCCTCGCAAGCGTCGCCGCTGTGACCATGCGCAAGATGATCAACTAGCATCATGACCGCCCCAACCTTCCTGGCCTCTCGTCTCCAATGAATCCGAACGCGGCACCCAAGCCCGCGGAGCAATCCGGCAACGCCGGCCCCGGCTCACGCCTTCCACGCTCTTCGCGCTGGACTTCCTCCGCGGCCGCCATGCTCGTGGCCCTGGCCACCGCCTTCGCCCTGAGCCAGGCTTTCCGCACCGTCGGCGCCATGATGGCCACGCCGCTCGGCAACCACTTCGGGCTCACGCCGCAGCAGTTGGGCACCTGGGCGGGCACCTTCCATTTCATGTTCGGGATCATGCAGCTCGCGATGGGCGTGTCGATCGACATCTTCGGCGTGCGCCGCACGGTGCTGACAGCCTTTCCGCTGGCGATCGCGGGTGCGGTGCTGTGCGCGATGGCGCCGGACTTCCATGCGCTGCTGCTGGGGCAGGCGCTGATCGGCGTGGGCTGCGCGCCGGCCTTCCTGGCCTGCACGGTGTTCATCGCGCGGCACTTCGATGCCTCGCGCTTCACCGCGATGTCGGGGCTGGTGATGAGCCTGGCCGGCATGGGCATCCTGTTCACGGGCACGCCGCTGGCGCTGCTGATCGAGGCTTCGTCGTGGCGCGTGGGCTATGCGGTGCTGGGGGCGTTCGCTGTGTTGTCGTGGCTGATCATCTTCTGGCGCGTGCGCGAGCCTGCAGGTGCCGCCGATATCGCGCTGCCGGAACGGGCGGAGCGACAGTCGCTGCGCAAGGCCGTGCGCGAACTGCTGCCGCTGTTCGCGATGCCGCACACGCTGGGCCTGCTGTGCTTCGCATGCGTGTCGTATGCCGCCTTCATCACGCTGCGCGGCCTGTGGCTCGGCCCGGTGCTGCACGAGCGGCACGGCCTCTCGCTGGTGGCCAGCGGCAACGTCGCGCTGGTGATGACGGTCGCCGGCATGATCAGCCCCACGCTCTTCGGCCGCATGGACCCGGGCGGCGCGCGGCGCACGCGCTGGATGATGGGCTGCGCGCTCGCGGGCTCGCTGATGTTCGGCGCGATGGCACTGACGCATTCGCGCGCGATCGACATCGGCCTGCCGATCGTCTACGGCCTTCTCTCGGGCTACAGCGTGCTGCAGTACGCCTACACCAAGAACGCCTACCCGGCAGCCATGACGGGGCGCGCGATGGCGCTGATGAACATGGCGATGTTCCTCGGCGTCTCGCTGATGCAGTGGACCACCGGCGTGGCCGCGTCGTGGGCCGTGGCGAACGGCGTCGAGCCATTCCGCGCGGTGTTCTTCACGGTGGCCGGCATGCTGGCTGCGGGCAACCTGGCGTTCTTCCTTCTGCCGCGCGCGGCAGCACGGCCGGCGGCGCAGCTCAGCGCTTGATCGCCAGCATCAGCACGCCGCCCGCGATCATCGCCACGCCCGCCCATTCGCGGCCGGAGGGTCGCTCGCCGAGGAACATCACGGCGAACAACACGACCAGCACCACGCTGAGCTTGTCGACCGGCGCGACGCGCGAAGCATCGCCCACCTTGAGCGCGCGGAAGTAGCAGACCCACGACGCGCCGGTCGCAAGCCCCGAGAGCACGAGAAAGAGCCAGGTGCGCGGCGAGAGCTGCAGCGGGTTCGTCCACTTGCCGGTGGCGTTCACGAACACGAGCAATACCGCGAAGATGACAACGGTGCGCACCAGCGTCGCCATGTCGGAATCGATACCTGCCAGGCCCAGCTTGGCGAGGATGGCCGTCAGCGCGGCGAAGACGGCCGAGAGGGCGGCCCAGAGGAACCAGTTGGAGGCGGTGAGATTCATCGTGCTTTCTTTCATCGCGGATGGCGCGGCGCCTGCATCATGCGCGATGCGACTTTGCCTCTACCTGACGAACGGCTTCAGACGTCTTCGCCCAGGCGCGCGCGAATCTCCTTGCGGCTGAGCTGGCGCTTGGTTGCGGCATAGACGTCGTCGCGCCCGTACATGGCCCGGTTGCTCGACACGCCGAACTCCGGCCGGCCCCACGCACACGTGGTCCTGACGAAGCAGCGCCGCAGCACGTCGAAACGCTTGTCCCAGACACCCGGGGCCTTCATGGGCGGCGTGGCTGCCAGGGTGATCTCGAACCAGTCGCCGTTCACGCGGTGCCATTGCGTGAGTTCGTCGATCACGACGAACGACAGCTCTGCTTTCGTGCCGCCGCGCTCACGCCGTCGAGCCTGTGAAAACCGGCGGTTGGGCAGAAGGATGCCGGTGGCGGGGTGCACGAAAAGCTTTACCCGCGAAGCCTCCTCCAGCGGCACGCGCTCACCGCGGCCCCACCATCCTGCACGCACCAGCACTTGCCCGTCGTGCATCACCGCATCGCGTTCGACGAAGTCGTCGATGTGCTCGAAGATATGCGCCTGCACGACGCTGCGTCGATCGATGGTGCTGCAAAGCTCCGAATACACCTTGTCCCAAGGCCGGTGCACCTGCTTGTGCAGCCAGCGCTTGAGCGGCGCGAGGTTCTCGTTGAGCCCCTTGGGGTATTCGTAGCCCTGCTTCATGCCCAGTCGCGAGCCGCGCTCCTTGCTGTTGCGCCACTTGCGTCCATCGCCCTGCACGCCGCCACCGCGGCGCGGCCGTTCGACGATGACCTTGTCCATGTCCATGTCTTCACGCATGGTCAGTCCTCCTGCACGATGTTGCGCGCTGCCTTTTGCAGCGCCACCTTCTGCGCGCGCCGCTCGGCGCTGTGGGTGCGCAGGTGGCGGCCCGCCTTCTGGCTTGCTTCGCGGCGCGCCAGCGCTGCCACCACGGGGTTGCGGGGTGCCGCGTTCGGCACCGAGAAATAGAACCGGCCCAGACGCTTGTCGTCGTCGCGGGCCCTTCGTTGAGCACTCATGTGCACACACTCCGAAAAACAAAAAGGCCCCGGCGAATGGCTGCGCGGGGCCTTTGTCGATGGGCCTCGGCGGATGCGTGGATGCACGTCCGGCCGGGGCGGTCGGTGTGCGGGTCAGGTGTTCAGGTAACGGTTCATTGGATGGGTGTGTCGCCAGGGAGGTCGATCGTCGCCGGGCGCGCGGGGAGCAAAAACTGTTGCTGAAAAACGAAGCGCGGATTCTGTAGCTCGCGCGTTCGATGCGCAAGCGTCGCGCATCGCCTGTGTGGCGCAAAGCCTACGTGGAGGGCCGATGAATCCAATCGCGCGCAGGCGGCGTATCAGGTTCAAGCGCATTGCGCCTCCGATCTGCTGGCGGTTTCCACAGAGAGCCTCGAGAACCATCCATCATCTTTCCAGGAGACTTCAATGAAGAAACTCGTGATCGCAGCCAGCGTCTCTGTCCTCCTCGCAGCCTGCGCGGGCGGCATGGGCATGAGCGGCAACGGCAGCGGGGCATCGAACCCGATGGTCGGCGGCGCGCCGATGTACCCGACGAAGGACATCGTCGACAACGCGGTGAACTCGAAGGACCACACCACGCTTGTCGCCGCCGTGAAGGCCGCGGACCTCGTCGGCACGCTGAAGAGCCCCGGCCCGTTCACCGTGTTCGCGCCGACCAACGCCGCCTTCGCGGCACTGCCCGCCGGCACCGTCGACACGCTGCTCAAGCCCGAGAACAAGCCCACGCTGACCAAGGTGCTGACCTATCACGTGGTGCCCGGCAAGCTCGATAGCGCGGCGCTCATGAGCGCGATCAACGCAGGCGGCGGCAAGGCCACGCTGAAGACCGCAAGCGGCGGCACGCTCACCGCGACGATGAGCGGCGGCAACGTGACGGTGACCGACGCCAAGGGCGGCACGGCGACGGTGACGATCGCCAACGTCTACCAGTCCAACGGCGTGATCCATGTCGTGAACAAGGTGCTGCTGCCAGGTTGATCGGCATCGTTGTGCGTCAGCTGCGCTGCGCGGCCTCGGCCTCGTCGCGCAGCCACTGCGCGAACTCCTGCGCGTCGCGGTTGCCTGCGGCACGCCTGGACATCTCGATGAAGTAGCCGCGGTGCGAAGCAACGCCCTCGCCCAGCGGCGCCACGAGCCGGCCGTCGCGCACCAGCTCGCTCAGCAAGGGCAGCCGGCCGATCACTACGCCCTGCCCCGCTACCGCGGCCGAGACCGCATCGGCGTACTGCGTGAAGCGCAGCGTGCTCTTCATGCGCAGGTCTTCCAGCCCCATGACCTTGAGCCAGGGTTCCCAATCGGCAGTGGGCGCCTCGCTGTGGTCGGGGTACTCGACGGTGAGCAGCGTGAGCTTGGAGAAATCGGAAAGCTCGCGCAGCGACGCAGCCAACTGCGGCGAGCACAGCGGGATCACCGACTCCTCGAACAGCGCAGGCCCCACGCCACGGCCGATGGGCACGAAGCGCACCGCCAGGTCGATGCGGCTGCTTTCCAGGTCGAGCACGTCGAGCGTGGCCGACACGCGCACGTCGACCTGCGGATGGCTGCCCGTGAAGCGCGCCAGCTTCGGAATGAGCCAGATCGACGCGAACCCCGGCGTGGTGGTGATCGCCACCTGCCGGGGCGCGGAACTCGCGCGCACCCGCGCCGTAGCGTCGCGCAGGCGCTCGAGGCTGTCGGTGACGGCGCGCTGCAGCACGCCGCCGGCCTCGGTGAGCGACAGCGCGCGATGGCGCCGCTCGAACAGCAGCACGCCCAGGCTGGCTTCCAGCTGCTGGATCTGCCGGCTCACGGCCGACTGCGTGAGGTGCAGCTCCGAGGCCGCCAGCGTGAAGCTCAGCCGGCGCGCAGCCGCCTCGAAGCTGCGCAGCAGTTCGAGCGGGGGAAGCTCGACGCCGGTGGCATTGGCGGCTTTCGCATTCTCTGTACGCATGCAACGAGTTCCGAATGACCGTGTGTAAAAAGGGCTCCGGTTCACTATATTCATTCGCATAGTGAATGCAATGGAGCTTGCCATGAGCACCTCTTCTTCCTCTTCGATCACCTCCTCTTCTTCTCCCGCCGTGACCTTCTCGTCCAGCACTTCCCGCTTCCACGTGAGCCTGCCGAAGCGCTCGGTCTTCGCCGTGCCCGACGGCGCGGGAGTGGGCATCGAATGCCGCAGCGGCTCGGTGTGGGTCACGATCGACAGCGACACGCGCGACATCGTGCTGGAGCCCGGCGAACGCTTCGAGAGCACCGACCACCGGCGCGTGCTGGTGTCGGCGCTGGAGTCGTCGTGCATTACCGTGTCCGACGCGCAGCCGGCCGCGATGCCGCTGCCCACGCCTTCGCCGCGCGCGTGGTCGCCGTGGCGACTGCGGTCCCACGGGTTGTCCCCGGCTTGACCGGGCCCCGTGCGCATCGAACCATCGATGCCATGAGTTCCGACACCGCTGCACAACCCTTCATCCTCCAGGAGCAGGCCGACGGCATTGCGACGCTGACGCTGAACCTGCCCGCCAAGTTGAACCCCATCGCGCGCGACCTGCAGATCGAGCTGCGCGACGCACTGGAGCGCATCCGCGACGACCGCTCGGTGCGCGCCGTGATCCTCACCGGCGCCGGCAAGGCCTTCTGCGTGGGCGCCGACCTGAGCGCGATGGCGCCGCCCGAAGAGGGCAAGTCGCTCGGCACGCAGACCGCCGAGTGGATGCAGAGCCTGAGCAACCCGCTGATCGAGACGCTGCGCACGCTGCCGGTGCCGGTGGTCGCGGCGGTGAACGGCCCGGCCGCCGGCGCGGGCGTGGGCCTGGCGCTCGCGGCCGACGTGACCATCGCGGCGCGCAGCGCCTATTTCTACCTGCCCTTCCTGCCGAAGCTCGGCATCGTTCCGGACCTGGGCTGCACCTGGGCCATTCCGCGCCGCGCGGGCCGTGCGCGCGCCATGGGCATGGCGCTGCTCGACGAGCGCGTGGGCGCCGGACGTGCGGTGCAGTGGGGCCTGATCTGGGCCTGCGTGGACGACGAGCAACTGCTCGAAGAGGCCAAGGGCATCGCCCAACGCCTGGCCCGCCTGCCCGCGCACGCGGTGCTGGAAGCGCGAGAAGCCTTCGAAGCCTCCGAGCACCACACGCTGAAGGAACAGCTGCACTACGAGAGCGAGCGCCAGCGCGAGCTGATCGACAAGCCCAGCTTCCGCGAGGGCGTGAGCGCGTTTCTGCAGAAGCGCCCGCCAGTGTTTCCCCGATAAAAAGCAATCGAACGCGCTTTTTAGCGCTAACCGCGAAGCCCTTCCCTACTAATGGGCACGAGCTCGATAAGCAAGGCACTTGCGTATACCGCGCCGTGTGGAAACGCCTCGCGGCATGGCGTTGCCCCAAGAATATCGTCGTTGGATACCAAACTGCTGAACGGCGAGTTTGCACTAGAGACAGAATGCCGCCCTTGTGATCATCGCAACCAAGGCTGCATCTTCTAGCCTGATACTGCAGCACCACACAGATATACAACAATAGGCACCTAGAATTCGACGCCCAAAAAGCTGCTCAAGTGATGGCAAAGATGTAATACGACGAGCTGCGCGCGTTGTAGGCTTCGAAAAAATTCCCCTGAGATTTTCAACGAACGTGCTGCAGGGATGGGCTGAGTCCGTCATAGTTTGCGGACAAAATACGAAATGAGTCTTGGATTTGAGCCTGTGCGATGACGTGCCCGTGCGCGGCTGCCTTGGCTATCCACATCAAGCCAATATTCTTGTTTCTAGGAACGCCATCGCCCTCGATGTAGCAGCGCCCCAACCATTGCATGGCATCCGCATGGCCATGACTTGCGGCTTGTTCAAGCCAGTACAAAGCAATTTTCGGCTTCCCAGCATTCGAAAATAATTGCCCCATGTCGTTCTGTGCGTCCGTATTGCCCGCATCGGCCAAGGCAAGGAAATTGAAATCCTCTTGATCAAGCGGTATGCAAATAAACGGCGCCACCTCCGCCAGACTGAGCATGGCCCTTCCCCTTGCGTCGTCGGCCAAGCGTGTCACCTTCCCATCCGCAATTCGCCGCCACCAAGTGCGCCGACTACGCTCGGTGACGACGACGGACGTAGCCACGCTGATAGGCAAACTTTTCATGAAATAGACCTCCCATTTTTTTCATTTTTTAAAACCTAAATATTCCATTTTTAACTTATCGTTGATTAAATGGTAAAGGCGATCGAATTCACCCTTACCAGCCAGAGCTTTGGATTAAGAGCATTCCTTTGGTTTGAGCTTCGCGTCAACGGTGGTCGTACATGCCCAAGAGCCTGGATTGGTTGCTGCGTTGTCCGCCAACCGGGTCCAAGTAATCGTTCTGCCATTTACTTGTGAGCCGCCAATCATCGTGCATATGATAGTTCCGGCCCCAAGATTGTTTACCGTGAATGCTGGGGTAATTGCAGAACAGCGCTTCGTAGAGGCTTGAAGACCGATTGCGGCCGCAGCGGTGACAGCTACGCCGTCGGTAATTTTTGTCTCAACAATTGTTTTGCCGGGTGTAATTTCCGCCAATGCGGCCGCAACTTGGGCCTTCGCCGTGTAATCCTGATAGGCGGGTAGCGCCACGGCTGCCAATATACCAATAATCGCGACCACGATCATAAGCTCAATCAATGTAAAACCTCTTTGCACAGCACTCATCTTGCGATAGCTCATAAAGTCACCTTTTGAATATGAAATCAAGCTTCAACTCCGAAGCTCAATTCAATTCAGCAACACGCATGCCGATTGTCGATTTTTATTAAATTACATTTTTTGACAATTGGTGATAAAAAATGACGATTTCGGCACAACATCGGATGTGCCATGTCACAGAATTACCTGCGCCATGGTGTGCCAAGCACGGGGAATTGCAGGCGATGCAGGAGCAGCGGAGCTATTGCAGCAACGCCATTTGCTAGCAATTTGCCGCTGTCGCAGAATCACCGGCCTCAACGGTCGGTTTTTGGCGCACGGTGCACCGTTGCTAGCAGGCCCACTAACCGAAGATCTCACTCGATGCGCAAGACCACTTTGCCCAACGCCTTCTACGCCCAGTCGGGCGGCGTCACCTCGGTCATCAACGCCTCGGCCTGCGGCGTGATCGAGACGGCGCGCCGCCACCCCGACCGCATCGGCAAGCTGTACGCCGGGCGCAACGGCATCATCGGCGCGCTGGCCGAGGAGCTGATCGACACCGGCGCCGAATCGGCCGAAGCCATCGCGGCGCTGCGAACCACGCCATCGGGCGCCTTCGGTTCGTGCCGCTACAAGCTCAAGTCGCTGGAGAAGAACCGGCGCGAGTACGAGCGGCTGATCGAGGTGTTCAAGGCGCACGACATCGGCTATTTCTTCTACAACGGCGGCGGCGATTCGGCCGACACCTGCTTCAAGGTGAGCCAGCTCTCGCAGTCGATGGGCTATGCGCTGCAGGCCATCCACGTGCCCAAGACCATCGACAACGACCTGCCGCTGACCGATTGCTGCCCCGGCTTCGGCTCGGTCGCGAAGTACGTGGCGGTGTCGACCATCGAGGCCTCGTTCGACGTGCGCTCGATGGCGGCAACCTCCACCAAGGTGTTCGTGCTGGAGGTGATGGGCCGGCACGCGGGCTGGATCGCAGCGGCCGGCGGACTCGCGGCGGACCAGGGCATTCCGGTGGTGGTGCTGTTCCCCGAGATCGAGTTCGACAAGGCACGCTTCCTCGCGCGCGTGGACGAGCTGGTGAAGCAGCACGGCTACTGCTCGGTGGTGGTGTCCGAGGGCTGCCACCACCCTGACGGAACATTCCTTGCCGAACAGGGCACGCGCGACGCCTTCGGCCATGCGCAGCTCGGCGGCGCGGCGCCGGTGGTGGCGCAGATGGTCAAGGACGCGCTGGGCCACAAGTTCCACTGGGCCGTGGCCGACTACCTGCAGCGTGCCGCGCGGCACATCGCATCGGCCACCGACGTGCGGCAGGCCTACGAACTGGGGCAGCGCGCGGTCGAGCTCGCGCTGGAGGGCCGCAATGCGGTGATGCCGACCATCGAGCGCATCTCCGACGCGCCCTACGCCTACCGCCTGGGCAGCGCGCCACTCGAATCGGTCGCCAACGTCGAGAAGCCGATGCCGCGCGACTTCATCTCCGACGACGGCTACGGCATCACCGAGAAGTGCCGCCGCTACCTGCTGCCGCTGATCGAGGGCGAGGACTACCCCGCCTACAGCGGCGGGCTGCCGGTGTACGCGACGCTGCGCAACGACGTCGTCGCGAAGAAGCTGCCGGCCTTCGAGATTTCATGATGTCCACCACTGCAGAGGCTCCGGCCGGCCTGATCGACGCCACGCGCTGCCCGCTGTGCGGCGAGGCGAACCGCTGCGCGATGGAAATCGAGCGCGAGACGGGCCAGGCGCAGCCGCCCTGCTGGTGCATGCAGGTCGACTTCAGCAAGGCGCCTCTCACCAACCTGCCGGAAGAAATGCGCGGGCTCGCGTGCATCTGCATGCGCTGCGCGGCCGGCCAGCCGCCCCCACCTCCGCGCTCTCCTCAGGACTGAGCGGGGCTCTCCTGGGCCGGCTCGATGTCGCCGGCCACCACCATCGAGGGCGCGTCGCCCGGCCGCTGCTGCGTGACCACGCGGTGGATGAACTGCAGCTTGCCCACCGCCACGCGCGGCAGCACGAAGGGGTAGTAGTCGGGCTGGCCCATGCTGCGCGACAACTCGTTGAGCACGTTGGTGAGCAGCACCCAGCCGTTGATGAAGTCGAGGAACCTGCCGGCGTCGGGGTCGTCGGGCTGCCACAGGTCGGCAGGCGTGAAGAGGTCGCTCGCGAGCTCGACGTTGGTCGCGTCGACGCCGAAGCTCATCGCGGTGTCGGCCGTGTCGGCCATGTGCAGGTAGTGGGCCCAGGTCTCGGCCCAGTCCTCCCATGGGTGGGTGCTGGCGTAGCTGCTCACGAAGCGGTCGGCCCAGTCGGGCGGCGGGCCCTGCTCGTAGTGCGTCTGCAGCGCGGCGGCGTAGTCGGCGCGCTCGTCGCCGAAGAGGGCGCGGAAGTCGTCGATCCACTGCGTGGGCTGTACCAGCAGGTCCCAGTAGTAGTGGCCGATCTCGTGGCGGAAGTGACCCAGCAGGGTGCGGTAGGGCTCGCGCATCTCGGCGCGGATGCGCTCGCGCACGGCGTCCTCGGCCTCCTCGGCGTTGAGGGTGATCACGCCGTGCTGGTGGCCGGTCATCACGTGCGGGCCGCCCGGCGTGTTGCTGAGGAAGTCGAAGGCCAGCCCGTGCTCGGGATCGGCGTGGCGGCTCACCACCGGCAGGCCCAGCGCGAGCAGTTGCGAGAGCAGCCGGCGCTTGGCGGTCTCGAGCTTGCGCCAGAGTTCGCCGTTGCCTTCCACCGAGAGATCGGGAATGGTGCGCGTGACGCTGCAGGCCAGGCAGTAGCCGGGCGCGAGGCCATGCGTGTCGGGCGGCTGCTGCTCGCCTTCGCGCGCGGCGGGCACCATCCAGTTGCAGCCGGCCGGCGTCATGAAGTTCACGCAGCGGCTGTAGGTCTTGCCGTGCGGATCGCCGAACACGGTGAAGGTGTCGGGCTGCGCACCCGCGCCTTCCGCGGGCGCGAGCGGCATCACGCCGAGCCGCTCGATCACGTAGCCCAGCGGCGTGTGGCATGCCAGGCATTCGCTGTTGCGCAGGAACACGGGGCGCTCGCACTGGCATCGGTAGGCGCGGCTGACGGTGGGCGCGGCCAGTTCGGCCGCGAGGGTGGGCGCGCCTTCCCCTTGCGCTTCGCCGGAGGCAACCGGCTGGGCGTTGGCTTGATCGTCGGATGGAGCATTCATGCGGCAGTTGTCTTGATTGATCTTCCTGACGCGGAAGGGACAGCGGGTGCATTTTGCGGTCGCCCCTTTCATTTGCCGCCACGCAAAGCCCGATATGCTTGTAGGACGACGGACCCGAGACATTCCGCCGCCCCATGACCTCCCCACCGCCCCAAGAAGCCGCGAGCACGCCGGCCCCGCCCTCCATCGGCACGATGCGCCAGCGCTACGGCGAACGCTACCGCTGGTACCTGCTGCTGTCGGTGATGGTGGGGACGATGGCGTCGATCATGTCCTCGACCATCGTCAACGTGGCCATCCCCGGCATGAGCCACCACTTCTCGCTCGGACAGGAGCGCGCGCAATGGGTGAGCTCGGGCTTCATGGTGGCGATGACGGTGTCGATGCTCACCACGCCATGGCTGCTGTCGCGCTACGGCTACCGCCGCACCTACGTGGGCACGATGCTCCTGCTGCTGATCGGCGGCATCGTGGGCGGTGTGGCCAACGACTTCTCGCTGGTGCTGTTCGCGCGCGTGGCCGAGGGGCTGGCCGCGGGCGTGGTTCAGCCCATTCCGGCCATCATCATCCTGCGCGCCTTCGAGCCGCACGAGCAGGGGCGCGCCAGCGGCATCTTCGGCATGGGCGTGGTGCTGGCGCCGGCCATCGGGCCGAGCATCGGCGGCGTGCTGGTCGACCTGTTCGGCTGGCGCTCGATCTTCTTCATGGTGGTGCCGTTCTGCCTCGCGTCGCTGTGGCTGGCCTACAAGTTCGTGCCCAAGACCGCGCCCGGCGGCGTGGCGGCCGCGCGCGGCGACGGGCTGGACGCACGCGGACTGGCGCTGGGCACGGTCGGCACGCTGTGCCTGCTCAACGGCCTGGTGGCGCTGCGCGGCGATTCACCGCTGCAGGCGGCGCTGCTGCTGGCGGGCGCGCTGGCCTCGTTCGGCGTCTTCGTGTGGTGGCAGCGGCGCCTCGGGGCCTCGGGCGGCACGCCGCTGATGAACCTGGCGCTCTTCCGCTACCGGCAGTTCGCGATGGGCAGCGTGGTCGCATTCATCTACGGCACGGCGCTCTTCGGCTCGACCTACCTGCTGCCGGTGTACATGCAGGTGGGGCTGCATCTCTCCGCTTCCCACGTGGGCACCATCCTGCTGCCGGCGGGCATCGTGCTGGCGCTCACCATCGCCGGCGTGGGCCGGCTGGCCGACAAGCATCCGACCTGGGTGCTGGTGACCATCGGCCTCGCGCTGCTGGCAGCCTCGTTCGCGCTGATGATGGTGCTGCGGCTGGACAGCGCGCTGTGGCTGCTGGTGGCCTTCGCGATCATCGGGCGCATCGGGCTGGGCTTCATCCTGCCCTCGCTCAACCTGGGCTCGATGCGTCCGCTGGCCAAGCCGCTGATCCCGCAGGGCGCGAGCGCCATCAACTTCGTGCGCATGCTCGGCGGCGCGGCCGGCGTGAGCCTGTGCGCCATCGTGCTGGAGTGGCGGCTCGCGGCGCACGGCGATTCGCTCGCCAACCCGATGACCAGCCCGGCGCGGCTCGCCGCCTTCGACGAGGTGTTCGCGATGCTCGCCGGCCTTTGCGCGCTGGCCATTTGCGCGGCGTGGCAGTTGCGCCGTCCGCCACAGTCAGGGTAAGCACCGAGTAATACGAAAGGACCCATCGTCTCTAATTGTGAGAATTTGTTAAATCAGTTGGGATGGGTCTTACATGCAACGCAGAAGTTTTATCGCATCGACGGCCGTGGCCGCCGCCGGGCTCGCTCGGCTCTCCTGCGCGCAAGCCGCCGAAACGGGGGTGAGCGACAGCGAAGTCGTGCTCGGCAGTTCGGCTGTCCTGAGCGGTCCGCTCGGATCGCAGATCAAGGTCGTGCACAACGGTGCCGCGCTGGCGTTCGATGCCGTCAACGAACAGGGCGGCGTGAACGGGCGCAAGATCAAGATGGTGGCGCTGGACGACGAGCTGAAGCCCGAGAAGGCGCTGGAGAACTACACCAAGCTGCTGAACGACCATCGCGTGTTCGCCTTCTTCGGCTGCGTGGGCTCGGGCACCACGGCCGCCGCGGCGAAGCTGCTGCAGCAGAGCGGCGCGCCCAGCGTGGGCGGCTACGGGGTGGGCGACAGCGCGCGCGAACGCGTCGCGGGCTCGGCCTACTTCGTGCGCGCCAGCAACGCCCGTGAAGCGCAGGCCCTGGTCGAGCACCTGGCGACCATCGGCGTGAACAAGATCGCGATCGTCCACCTCGACAACCCCGGCGGCGCCGAGGCGGTCAAGCTGATCGAGGCGGCCATGGTCCCGCACAAGCTGGTGCCGACTGCCAAGGTGGTCGCCAAGGGCGACGGCTCCGACGCCGTCGCCGCCGGCAAGGCGCTGGCCGACAGCCAATCGCAGGCCATCCTGATGTACCTGGCCGGCACCGTGGCCGGCGAGGTGATCAAGGCCACCTACGCCGCCGGCAGCAAGCCGATGTTCTACGGCATGTCGATCGTGCCGGGCGAAGTCACGGCCAAGGTGGTGGCCCTGCAGGCAGGCGGCCTCGCGATCTCGCAAGTCATGC
>Ga0102591_1002884_pt1 | contig 16945 bp, 11 predicted proteins | sample AraplaCol_mCL_r2_2_FD_76860 | JGI IMG/M metagenome (GOLD analysis project Ga0102591, IMG submission 76860) | Arabidopsis root microbial communities from North Carolina, USA - plate scrape MF_Col_mCL_r2 (SPADES assembly) (version 2) | ecosystem: Host-associated > Plants > Roots > Endosphere... | reverse complement strand
TGCCGAACATGAACGGCATCGAGTTCCTCGAGAAGATCATGCGCCTGCGGCCGATGCCGGTGGTCATGGTCTCCAGCCTGACCCAGGCCGGGGCCGAGATGACCCTGCGCGCGCTGGAGCTGGGCGCGGTGGACTGCGTGGGCAAGCCCACGACCGCCACCGGCACCGCCGAGGCCCTCCAGGAGGTGACCGAGAAGGTCAAGGCCGCCGCCCGCGCTTCGGTGCGGACCAAGGCCGACGCCGCTCCGGCCGCCGCCCGCCGCCAGAACTACCTGCCCTCGGGCGACATCGTGGCGATCGGCTCGTCGACCGGCGGGGTGGAAGCCCTGCTGACGATCCTGAGCCAGTTCCCCGAGACCGGCCCGCCGACGGTGATCACCCAGCACATGCCGGCCACCTTCACGGCCAGCTTCGCCGCCCGCCTCGACCGCGCCAGCGGCGCCAAGGTGCAGGAAGCCGTCGACGGCGCCCTGCTGGAGCCGGGCAAGGTCTATGTCGCCCCGGGCGGCGCGACCCACCTGGAAGTCGTCCGCTCGGCCGGGCTGCGCTGCCGCCTGGTGCAGGGCGACCCCGTCAGCGGACACCGTCCCTCGGTCGACGTGCTCTTCAACTCGGTGGCCCAGGCCGTCGGGGACAAGGCGGTCGGCGCCATCCTGACCGGCATGGGCCGCGACGGCGCGCAGGGCCTGCTGGCCATGCGCAAGGCCGGCGCCAAGACGGTCGGCCAGGACGAGGCCAGTTGCGTCGTCTACGGCATGCCTCGTACGGCTTTTGAACTCGGCGCGGTGGAGAAGCAGGTTCCCCTGTCCTCCATGGGCCAAACCATCCTCGATCTGGCCTCCGCGAGGCGATGAACCCATGCCCCAAGCAAGCTCCATTTCCGTTCTCGTCGTCGATGACCAGCTGACCATGCGGGCCTTGATCCGCAATGCGTTGCAGCAGATCGGGTTCAAGGACATCCGCGAGGCGCCCGATGGCGAGGAGGCTCTGAAGAACCTCCTGGCCAAGCCGGCCAACCTGGTCATCTCGGACTTCAACATGCCGAAGATGGACGGTCTGGCCCTGCTGCGCGCCGTGCGCTCGCACCCGCCGATCCGGCAGACGGCCTTCGTCATGCTGACGGGCCGGGCCGACCGCGAACTGGTCCAGCGCGCGGTGCAGTTCGGCGTCAACAACTACTGCGTCAAGCCGTTCACCGTTCAGGGCCTGAAAGAAAAGATCGAACAGGTCTTTGGCCAACTGACATGATCAATCGCGACCCCTACCCAGAAGAGGCGGGGCCGGCGGTCAAGGTTCACGTCACCCAGGGCGAGAGCCATGTGTCGTCCGATCCCAACGTGGTCATGACCACGGTGCTCGGCTCGTGCATCGCCGCCTGCCTGCGTGATCCGACGACCGGCATCGGCGGCATGAACCACTTCCTGCTGCCCGACGCGGGCGACCGCAAGGACGGCGGCGACGCCGTGCGCTACGGCGCCTACGCCATGGAACTGCTGATCAACGGCCTGCTGAAGAAGGGCGCCCGCCGCGACCGTCTCGAAGCCAAGATCTTCGGCGGCGGCAAGCTGTTCGACGGCCTTTCGGACGTGGGCGCCAGCAACGCCGCCTTCGCCGAGCGTTTCCTGCGCGACGAAGGCATCCCGATCGTCTCGTCCAGCACCGGCGGCCTCTCGGCCCGTCGCGTGGAATTCTGGCCGGCGTCCGGCCGGGTGCGCCAGCGCCTGGTGGCCGTCGACAACGCGCCGGCGGACGTCCGTCGTCCCATGCCCGCTCCGATGCCCGCCGCGTCCAGCGGCGATGTGGACCTGTTCTGACGCCCATGACCGCACAGCCGCTCAGCCTGACGACCGAAGACGCCGAAACCGCGGGCCAACTGCCCGTGGGCGAGCTTTCGCGTCGGCTGGCGGCCGAGCTGATGGCGGCCGCCGCGATCTGCCGCGACTGCGAGCACATCGCCGGCGACCTGGCCACGGGCGGCGCGGCGCTGGAGAATCTGTCGCGCCTGCAGGCCCTGGATGAGCTGAGCCAGCGCCTGCACGGCCTGTCCGATGTGCTGACCCGCATCGGCCAGCACGCCTCGGGCGAGTGGAGCATGGCTATCGAACCGCTGCTCGAGGGCCTGGGCCTGGCCGATCTGGTGGGCCGTCTGCGCGATCAGGATCACGCGGGCCCGAACGCCGAGGCCGGCGAACTCGACTTCTTCTAGGCTCAAGCTTCCAGGCCCAAAGTTCCAGGACCATGCGCGAACCGCTTCACGCCTCGACCCGGATCAATCTCGAAAAGGTCGAGGTTCTGCTGGTCGACGACAGCGCGCCGTCGCTGAACCTGCTCTCGCAGGTGCTGCTGGGCTTTGGCGTGGGCAACCTGACGCGGGCCGACAGCGCCAAGGCCGCCCAGACCCTGCTGCGCGAGCGCACCTTCGACCTGGTGATCAGCGCCACCAACATGGCCGGGGTCGACGGCTATGAGCTGGTCAAGTGGCTGAGGCGCGGCGCCCTGGAGGCCAACCGCTACCTGGCGGTCATCCTGGTCTCGGGCCACACCCCGCCTTCGCACGTTTTCAAGGCCCGCGACGCCGGCGCCAATTTCACGATCGCCAAGCCGATCACCCCCAAGGTCGTGCTCGAGCGCATCCTGTGGGCGGCCAAGGAAGACCGCCAGTTCATCGAGTGCGAGACCTATCTCGGGCCTGACCGGCGGTTCAAGAACGACGGTCCTCCGGCCGGCGCCAAGGGGCGCAGGCGCGAGGATCCCCCGCAAGCGATGCGCCCGCCGGGCGCCCCATCCGCCTCGCAAGGGGCCCAGGAGTCGCCGAACTCCGAGAAAGCCAAGTCATGAGCGTCGCCCGCAAGTTCCGCGCCCCCAACCGCCTGTCGATGCTGGCCAGGGCCGAGGGCGGCATGATGGCCAAGGACGCCCTGGCCGCCGCCGACGCGGCCCTTGAGCCCCTGCGCGCCGAGTCGCTGGGCGTGCTGGACGCCGCCCTGGCCGAGATCGAGGCCAGGTTCGGCAAGTCGGCGGGCGCGGCCCGCGCGGACGGCGCCTATCAGGACCTCTACACCCTGGCCCTGCGCATCATCGACGTGTCGGGCTTCCTGCCGGGGTCGTGCGTCGACCAGGCGGCGATCTCGTTCTGCGCCCTCGTCGACAACTGTTCCGAGGCCGGCGCCTGGCGCTGGGACGCCATCGACGTCCACATCAACGCGCTGCGTCTGCTGCGCACCACCGACCTGAACCCCGATCAACGGCGGGCGGTGATCGACGGCCTCAACAAGGTCAGCCAGCGGCGTATCGAGGACGCCTGAGGGGGAAGACTCGTTCGGCAAGCTTGGCCGGGTTGTGACCGAAACGACACGATGACGATCTCGCTACGTTTCGCCACGCTTCAGCCATCTTGTGATCAGCGGTTTCATTTGATACCGCTTCATTGCTACCGGTGTCAGGACTGCATCCCGCGGGGATGTGACACCGGTGTCCAAAATGGACGGTTCAGTCGCGGTCGTGTCGGAAGGAAGCGCGAACGCGGTGTTGGCCGGGCGGCGCCAAGGCGTCGTTGAAGAAACGTTTTCACGGGAGGAGGATACATGTCCCAGGTCTCTAAGCAGCGCGCCCGCGCGCTGAAGGTCGGCGTGTCCGGCGGCGCCATGCTGGCCGCGCTGGCCATGGCCGGCGTCGCCGCCGCGCAGGAAGCGACCGCGCCGGCGCCCGCCGCCGACGAGCAAACCGCCGTCGAAGAAGTGGTCGTGACGGGCTTCCGTCGCTCCTTGGACCAAGCGCTGAACGTGAAGCGCGAGGCGGTCGGTTCGGTCGACGTGATCGTCGCCGAAGACATCGCCAAGTTCCCCGACCAGAATCTGGCCGAATCGCTGCAGCGCATTCCCGGCATCTCGATCGTCCGTGACGGCGGCGAAGGCCGCGCCATCACGGTTCGCGGTTTGGGCTCGCGCTTCACCCGCGTGCGCGTCAACGGCATGGAAGCGGTCGCCACCACCTCGGACGGCGCCAGCGCCAACCGCGAGCGCGGCTTCGACTTCAACGTCTTCGCGTCGGAGCTGTTCAGCTCGCTGGTCGTGCACAAGACCGCCGAGGCCTCGCTCGACGAAGGCTCGCTGGGCGCGGTGGTCGACCTGAACACCGGCAACCCGCTGGCGGGCAAGGACGGCCTCACCTTGGCGGCGAGCGCCCAGGCCCAGTACAATGACCTGAGCGACAAGTTTGGTCCGCGTCTGGCCGGCCTGCTGGCCTACCGTCACCCCAGCGGCGTCTGGGCCGCGTCGGTGTCGGGCGCCTATTCCAAGCAGGACCAGATCGAGGCGACGAACAACACCGTGCGTTGGGCGCAGGCGCGCTTCAACCGCGTGGGCTCCACCAACTGCTTCACCACGCAGAACAGCGGCGGCACCTACGTGCCCAGCGCCGCCTGCGACACCGCCGCCCTGGCCTTCCACCCGCGCATCCCGCGCTACGGCGAAGTCAACCATGACCGCGAGCGCATCGGCCTGACCGCCAGCTTCCAGTACGCGCCCACCGAGCGGACTAAGCTCTCGGTCGACGGCCTGTACTCGCGCTACAACGCCGTGCGTAACGAGAAGTGGGCCGAGGTTCTGTTCCGCTCGAACGAGCGCTCGATCAACGTCGCCGACTACACGATCGACAGCAACAACAACCTGGTGAAGGGCACGTTCAACAACGCCTGGGTCCGCCTGGAGCACTACGAGCGTGAACTGAACACCACGTTCTACCAGCTCAGCACCAACCTGACCCACGAGTTCTCGGACACGTTCAAGGTGCAGGGCCTGGCCGGCTTCTCGAAGTCGGACGCCGATATCCCGTACGAAACCACGATCATCTTCGATGACCGCGACGCGGCGGGCTACAGCTACGACTACACCGACATGAAGAAGCCGAAGCTGGCCTTCGGCACCAGCATCTCTGATCCGACGAACTTCCAGTTCGCCGAGTTCCGCGACCGGCCGTCGAACAACACCAACAAGTTCAAGACGGTTGGCCTGAACGCCGACTGGGCCATCACCGAAGAGCTGACCTGGAAGGTCGGCGCGGTCTTCCGTCAGTTCGACCTGGACCTGCGCGAAGACGCCCGCGACTCGACCTACTGCGCCGCGTTCAGCTGCGCCGCCGGCACCTATGGCGCTCCGGTCACCGCGGCTCTGGCCACCCCGTTCACCCTGACCGGCGCCGACGCGCCGGCCGGCACCACGACCAGCTGGGCGGCCCCGAACCTGCAAGCCGCGACGGCCCTGATCAACCTCTACAACCGCCCGCTGATCCAGCAGGCCGGCAACACCCGTTCGGTGACCGAAAAGGACACCGGCGCCTTCATCCAGTTCGACGTGAAGAGCCAGATCGGTGGTCTGGAATACGCGCTGAACGCCGGCACGCGCTACGTGAAGACCGAGCAGTCCTCGACCGGCATCAACAGCGGCCAGACGGTCACTGTCGACCGCACCTACGAAGACTGGCTGCCCGCGGCCAACCTGGCCCTGTATCCGATGGAAAAGCTGATCCTCCGCGCTTCGGCGGCCAAGGTCATGACCCGCCCCAACCTGGGCGCCCTGACCCCCGGCGGTTCGGTCGACGGCTTCAACTACCGGATCACCTCTGGCAATCCGCAGCTGAAGCCCTATCGCGCTAACGCCTACGACGCCTCGCTGGAGTGGTACTTCGCCCGCGAGTCGATCTTCTCGGTCGCGGTGTTCAAGAAGGACATCGCCAGCTTCCCGCTGAGCCAGTCGGTCCAGGGCACCTACGCCTCGACCGGCCTGCCGACGTCGCTGATCCTGGCCAGCTCGCCGGCCGCGGCTGACCCGGAAGGCCGTCCGTGGACGATCGCCACGACGATCGACGGCGAGGGCGCTTCGCTGAAAGGTGTCGAGTTCGCCATCCAAGGTCCGTTCAGCTTCCTGCCGGGCTTCTGGTCGAACTTCGGCGGTATCGCCAACCTTACGCTGGTCGACTCCGACGTCGACTACGGCGTGAACGGCCCGGCCACCGTCGCCACGGGCACCTTCCCGACCCTGGTCCGCCGCACGGAGAGCTCGACGCTGTTCGACCTGTCCAAGCGCGCTTACAACGTCACCCTCTACTACGAGGCGGACAAGTTCAGCGCCCGGGCCTCGGCGGCTTATCGCAGCGGCTTCATCGACGCCACCAGCGACACCGGCAACGTGTTCGAAGGCTACAACAGCTCGCTGAACGTCGACGCTTCGATGCGCTACCGCCTGAACGACCAGTTCGAGGTCTCGCTGGAAGGAACCAACCTGACCGACGAATACCGCGACCGCTTCACCGACCTCGCGGCGGACCGCAACTACGAGTACAACCACTTCGGCCGGACGATCATGTTCGGTGTTCGCTACAAGATGTAGCGTCGCCGAACCTCGACCGAGGTTCAGACAAGAAAGGCCGCCAGCGCAAGCTGGCGGCCTTTTTCGTGGCGGGAATGCTCGTGGAGCGGCGCTTCCCGATCAGGCGCTGGCAGCTCCGTCGATCCAGGTCCGCCGCACTCGCAGGGCGTCGTCCAGCAGGACCAGGTCGGCGGCCTGGCCGGCCTTGATCGCACCGCGCTGGCCTTCAAGGCCCAGGAAGGCGGCGGGGCTGGCGGAGGCGATGGCCACGGCGTCCTCCAGCGACAGGTCCATCATCGACACGGCGTTGCGCACCGCGCCGATCATGTCCAGGTCCGAGCCGGCCAGGGTGCCGTTGTCGTCGACGCACACGCCGTCGACCACGCGGATGTGGCGGCCCTGCAGGTTGAAGTCCTTGTCGGCCATGCCGACCGTCGGCATGGCGTCGGTGACCAGCATGAAGCGGTCGAGCGGACGCGTGCGCAGGGCGATCTTCAGGGTCACCGGGTCGACATGGCGGCCGTCGACGATGATGCCGCACCAGGCCGTCTGGCTCTCCAGGGCCGCGCCCACCACGCCGGGCTCGCGGCTGGTCAGCGGCGACATGGCGTTGAACAGGTGGGTGAAGCCGGTGAGGCCGGCGTCCAGCGCCTTGCGCACCGTGCCATAGGCGGCGTTGGTGTGGCCGGCGGCCACCGTCACCCCCGCCTCGACCAGGCGGCGGACCATGTCGGGCGTGGTGGTCTCCGGGGCCAGGGTCACCAGGGTCTTGCCACGCTTCAGCGAGCTCAGCAGGGCCACGGCCTCGTCGTCGAGGGTCCGGAACTTGCTGGAATCGTGGATGCCCTTGCGCTTCACATTGAGGAACGGGCCCTCGATGTGGACGCCCAGCACGCCAGGGACGCCGGCCTCGATGGCCTGTTCGGCGGCGCGCATGGCGGCGTCGACCACGGCCAGGTCGTCGCTGATCAGGGTCGGCAGGAAGCCGGTCGTGCCGAACGGTCGATGGGCCGCGCCGATGGCGGCGATGGCCTCGACGGTGGTGGAGTCGTTGAACAGCACCCCGCCGCCGCCGTTGACCTGGGTGTCGATGAAGCCAGGGACCAGCAGGCCGCCATCCAGGTCTTGGCGTTGCACGCCCGCGGGCGTGTCAGCGCTGTCGATGACGCCGGCGATCCGGCCGTCGGCGATCGCCACGGCCTTGCCGTCGACGATCCCCTCGGGCGTCAGGATGCGGCCATTAACGAGGACGGACTGCATCAGACGGTTTCTGTGACCTTGTTGAGGTGCGGCGGGCTGTCGGGATCGTAGCCGCGCGCCACCGAAAGCGCATTGGCCATGCGGTAGAAGCTCTGGATCATCAGGATCGGCTCGATCACCGGGTGGGCCTTCAGGGCCGGAAGCGCCCCGGCGCCCGTTTCGCCGGCGCCCGCCAGTAGGACGTCGGCGCCGCGCTCGGCCACGCCCTTGGCCATAGCGTCGACGCTGTCGCGGCTCTCGTCGTTCTGGGCGAACACTAGCACGGGGAAGCCTTCCTTCACCAGAGCCATTGGGCCGTGCAGCACCTCGGCGGCGCTGAAGGCCTCGGCGTGCAGGCCGCAGGTCTCCTTGAACTTCAGGGCCGCCTCCTGGGCGACCCCAAAGCCGACGCCGCGACCCAGCACATAGAGGTTGCGGGCCAGCTTCAGGCGCTCGACGGCCGGGGTCCAGTCCAGGGGCCACGCCTGGGCCAGCAGGGCGGGCAGGCTGGAGAGGGCGCCGGTCAGGTCTTCATCGCCCGTCCAGGCGGCGACCAGCTGGGCGATGGCCGAAAGGGCGGCGATATACGATTTGGTGGCGGCCACGGAGAGCTCGGAGCCGGCGTGCAGGGGCAAGACCTCGTCGGCCAGGGCGGCCAGGGGCGAGGTGGTGTCGTTGACCAGGGCGATGACGAAAGCGCCGGCGTTCTTGGCGGCGCGGACGGCGGCCAGCAGGTCGGGGCTCTTGCCCGACTGCGAAATGGCCAGATACAGCACGTCGCCCAGGTCCTGCTGGGCGGCGTAGACCGACGACACCGACAGGGCGGCCGACGAGGTCAGGACACCGGTGCGGGTCTCGACCAGATACTTGGCGAAGGTGGCGGCGTGGTCGCTGCTGCCGCGCGCGCAGGTGACCACGGCGCGTGGCGGCTGGGCGCGCAGACGCTCGCCGATCTTGGCGGCGCGGGCGGCGTTGGCGTGCAGCTGTGCGGCGACGACTTCCGAGGCCTGGCCGGCCTCGAGGAACATGCGGGTCGATTCCGCCGTCAGCCGCGCCGGTTCGGCCGGGGGTGCGGGTCGGGTCAAGACGTTGGCCTCCAAGACGGACGTTCCTTCACATAAGCGCGCGGGGAGAGACCCCGATCATTCCGGCCCTTCAGGACAGGGCGTTCAGCTCGGCGACGAAGTCGTAGGCGTCGCCGCGGTAGTAGGACTGGGTGACTTCCACGGCGCGGCCGTCCTTCAGGAAGCTGCGGCGCTCGATCAGCAGGCCCGCGTCCTTGACCGGCACGCCCAGCAGCTCGGCCTGTTCGGCGGTGAACAGCACCGCGCGCAGCCGCTGCAGGGCGCGGGCGGGGCGGTGGCCGGTGGCTTCCAGGGCTTCATACAGCGACACGCCCACCACCTCGGCCGAGGGCAGGGCGAAGCCGGCGATCGTCGAATATTCCAGAGCCATCGGCGCGCCGTCGGCGTAACGGATACGCGCGAAGCGGAAGACCTGGGTGCCGGGCGACAGACCCAGCGTCAACGACTCTTCCGGCGTGACGGCGCCCTCGGCCTTGCTGATCCACTCGCTGCGCGGGGTGCGTCCGCGAGAGATCATGTCCTCGGTGAACGACGACAGCTTGGAGAAGCTCTTTTCCACCCGGGCGGCGACGAAGGTGCCCGCCCCCTGGCGGCGGGTCAGCAGGCCTTCGCTGACCAGGCCGTCCAGCGCCTTGCGCACGGTGATGCGCGAAATGCTGAACTCCTCGGCCATGTCGCGTTCGGCCGGAAGGGCGTCGTCGGGAGCGAGGATCTTTTTCTGGATGGCGTCGCGCAGGGCGCGCTGCAGTTGCTTGTAGAGCGGCGCGTGGTCCTGGCCGTGCCCGTCGAGCCCGCCGATTCTCTCGGAAAACATCGTCAATTCCGCACCCCCGCGCAAATTCGCGCCACCCCATGACCATCGGGATAGCATATGACCATTTTCATACCAATAAGAACCTGGTCTGCAATTGGTTCTTTTTTGGCCTTGTCATCCGATAAAATTCCGTCACAGTCGCCTCCCGAGGCCCGAGAAGTACCGCATTCTACGGATGTCCGCAGATAATTGGTATCGGATTGGGCTTGGGGTTCGGCTCCAGGCCCAAGGGTCTGGAAAAAGGGGAGAAGCCGAGTATGCGAAATTTCCACAAGACCATTCTAACCGCGTCCGTCAGTGGTCTGGCGGTTGCGCTGGCCGCGCCGGCCTTCGCTCAGGACACCGTTGACGCCGTCGTCGTCACCGGCATCCGCGCCTCGCTGCAACAGTCCATCGAGTCCAAGCGTAATTCCAACGCCATCATCGACGTGGTCACCGCCGAGGATGTCGGCAAGTTTCCGAGCACTAACGTCGCCGAAGCCCTGACGATCGTTCCGGGCGTCACCGTCGACCGCGCCTTCGGTCAGGGCGAAAAGGTCAGCATCCTGGGCACCGACCCCGCGCTGAACCGCACCCTGCTGAACGGCCAGACCGTCGCTTCCGCCGACTGGTTCATCCTCGATCAACCGGGCCGCACCTTCAACTACGCCCTGCTGGCGCCGCAGATCGTCGGCAAGGTCGAGGTCTACAAGTCGCCCGAGCCGCGCATCGACGAAGGCTCGATCGGCGGCACCGTCATCGTCAACACCCGCAAGCCGCTGGACCTGAAGGGCGTCACCCTGCAGGGCTCGCTGAGCTACCTCTACAACGACCGCTCGGAAGAGGGCGACCCGCAGGTCTCGGCCCTGCTGGGCTGGGCCAACGAAAACAAGACCTTCGGCGTCCTGTTCTCGGCCCAGCACGCCAAGGACCAGCTGCGCCGCGACGGCGTGGAGTCGTACGGCACGATCCCGGCCAGCTACTACAACGGCGGCAACCCGGAAAACCCGGTCAGCTCGATCACCAATGGCAACTGCACCGGCGCCTGCGCCAGCACCCTGACCGCCAACCCGAACGCCCGCGGCCTGAACTCGTTCGGCACCTCGTTCTTCGAGCAGGAGCGCGTCCGCGACAGCTACACCCTGGCCCTGCAATGGCGTCCGAACGATAACCTTGAGCTGAACTTCGACTGGCTGAAGATCAAGGCCAGCTACGACAACACCAACCAGTCGCTGTTCGCCTTCCAGGGCAACACCTGGAACAGCCTGGGCGCCCTGACCGACCTGACGGTCGAGGACGGCGTGATCCGCAAGGCTTCGTTCAAGCACGCGCTGAGCGTCTTCGACGTCCAGTATCGCGAAGCCACGATGGACTCCGACAGCTACCACCTGAACGGCAAGTGGACGCAGGACCGCTGGGAAATCTCGGGCGACGTCGGCTACACCAAGGCCGACGGCGGCACCAAGAACCAGCTGTACGGAGAGTTCCTGAACTGGGCCGACTACACCGTCGACTTCACCGGCACGCCGGGCGCGCCGGGCACCCTGACCTACACCAACCCGGCCGACGGCAACGTCCTGGGCGACGCCTCGAAGTTCTCGTTCGACGGCGGCTGGGGCGCGGGCGACCCGACGGTTCCGGGCGCTCCGGGCTACAACGCCGGCTGGGGCGGCAACATCGTCACCAAGCCGACCACGGACAAGGAAACCTACGCCCAGTTCGACGGCGGCTATAACCTGGACGGCGTGATCAAGAAGGTGCGGTTCGGCTACAAATACCGCAACCACGAGACCACCCAGGCGATGTCCGGCGTGACCGTCTCGATCTACGGCAGCCCCGACAGCGCTTCGATGTTCAATCCCAGCCAGGTGCCGAGCAACTACCTGGACGGCTTCGACGGCGTGAACAGCCAGATGAGCGGCCGCTTCCGGATCGATGGTCCGGCCCTGGCCAACTACATCTCCAGCGGCGGCTATCTGCAGCCCTGGCAGGCCAAGCCGGTTCCGACCATCTTCGGTAACGCCGAGTTCACGGCCCAGAACTGGGGCATCGAGGAAACGATCCACGCCCTCTACGCCCAGGCCGACTTCCAGGCCGACAACCTGCGCGGCAACATCGGCCTGCGCTATGTCCGCACCGACTCCGACAGCGGCGGTTACACCTGCGTGAACCAGGTCGGCGGCGGCTGCGGCACCACGGCGGCCGACTGGGCCTGGACGGTCAAGTCCAAGTCCTACGACAACGTGTTGCCTAGCGTGAACTTCATCTACGACGCCCGCGAGGACGTGGTGCTGCGCTTCTCGGCGGCCCAGGTCATCGCCCGTCCGAACTACGCCGACATGTCGAACTACTTCTGGCTCTCGGACCAGATCCTGACCGGCGGCGGCGGCAATCCGGACCTGAACCCCTACAAGTCGAGCAACGTCGACTTCTCGGCCGAATGGTACTTCGCAAAGGACGCCATCCTGTCGGCTGAGGTCTTCTACAAGGACATCAACAACTACATCCTGCAGCAGACCTCGCCCGAGCAGCACTTCAACCAGGCGCGTCAGGCGATCACGACCTACCAGATCAGCCGTCCGACCAACGCCGGTTCGGCCACGATCAAGGGCGTCTCGGTGGCCTACCAGCAGAACTACGCCTACGGCTTCGGCCTGCTGGCCAACTACACCTACGCCCACGGCGAGGCCGACAACGGCGCGCCGCTGCCCTACAACTCCAAGAACCAGGTCAACATCAGCCCGTTCTACGAGAACGGTCCGTTCCAGGCCCGGCTCACCTACAACTGGCGTTCGAAGTACTTCACCGGCATCGACCGCGGCGACCAGATGTACGTCAAGTCCTTCAAGGGTCTGGACGCCACCGCCAGCTGGAACTTCAACGAGAACGTCAGCGTCTCGCTGCAGGGCATGAACCTGCTCGACAGCGAGTACTACGCCTACGCCAACACCACGGCTCTGCCGCGCTCGGCCTATCGCACCGGCCGCAAGCTGCAGGCCACGCTGAGCGTCAACTTCTAGGGCGATGGGGCGGGCGCCGCGAGCCAGGCTCAAGGCGCCCGCCCACGCCGGATTTGCGTCGCGTGTTCGCCGGTCATCAGCATGATCGGCGGCCGCGTCGGCCAGATCCACCCTCCCTCCTGACTGCAAGCACGGAGCTGGGGCGGAGCGGTCAAACGCTCCGCCCGCTTTTTTGCCGTCCGCTTCACTGTCGCCGTCAGCCGAGCATCCGTTCATGATCCTGTCCCCGACGTCCTTCGCCAGAGCCGCCGTCACGACCGGAAGCCTGATGGCGTCCGTCGCCGTCCTGGCCCTGGCCTCCGCCGCCCAAGCCGCGCCCGCATCGCTGACCCTGACGCCCGCGCCCGCCCAGGCGACCCTGGTGCAGGGGACCTTCGCCCTGACCGCCAAGACCCGGATCTTCGTCGCCAAGGGCGACGTCGAGGCCCGCGTCGTGGCCGGCCAGCTTTCCGACATGCTGTACAAGGCCCGGGGCCTGAAACTCGCCGTGGTCGAGGGCGCGCCTTCCGCCGGCGAGGCCGCCATCGTCGTGGCGCGGGGATCGACTTCCAGCGACAAGCCCGAGGCCTACGCCCTGGCCGTCTCGCCGACCGGCGTGATCATCACCGCCCCTAAGCGCGCGGGCCTGTTCTACGGCGCGGTCAGCGTCTGGCAGCTGGCCGTCCAGGACGCCGCCAAGGGGCCGGCCGATCTGCCCGCCGTCAGCATCGACGATGCCCCCCGCTTCGCCTGGCGCGGTTTCATGCTGGACAGCGCCCGCCACTACCAGAGCCTCGACACCATCAAGTCGATCCTCGACACCATGGCGGCCCATAAGCTGAACGTCCTGCACTGGCACCTGGTGGACGACCAGGCTTGGCGGCTGGAGATCAAGAAGTATCCGAAGCTGATCTCGGAAGCCTCCTGGCGCGTGCCGGCCGGGGCGGCGGGACGCGATCCCAGGACCGGCAAGCCGATCCGCTACCAGGGCTTCTACACCCAGGACCAGGTGCGCGACCTGGTCGCCTACGCCGCCGCGCGCGGGATCACCATCGTTCCCGAGATCGAGATGCCGGGCCACGCCTTGGCGCCGCTGGTGGCGTATCCCCAGTACGGCATGACCAAGAACCCGCCGCGCGCCAACATGGGCGATTGGGGCGTGTTCCCCTATCTCTACAAGCCCAGCGAAGAGACGTTCGGTTTCCTGAACGACATTCTCGACGAGGTGATGGACCTCTTCCCGTCGGAATACATCCACGTGGGCGGCGACGAGGCCGTGAAGGACCAGTGGAAGGCCAGTCCCGAGGTCCAGGCCCAGATCAAGGCCCTGGGCGTCAAGGACGAGCACGGCCTGCAGAGCTGGTTCATCCAGCGCGCCGAAAAGCACATCAACAGCCGCGGCCGGCGGATGATCGGCTGGGACGAGATCCTGGAAGGCGGCCTGGCCCCGAACGCCACGGTCATGTCCTGGCGCGGGGTCGAAGGGGCGGTCGCCGCCGCCGAGCAGGGCCACGACGCCGTGCTGAGCCCCGACCACACCCTCTACATGGACCGCCGCCAGAGCGCCTCGGCCGACGAGCCGCCAGGCCGGCTCAAGATCGTCAGCCTCAAGGACGTCTACGACTTCGACGCGGCGCCGCCCGCGCTCACCGAGGCCCAGCGCGCCCACATCCTGGGCCTGCAGGCCAATTCGTTCACCGAGCACATGCGCACCGACGAGCGGCTGGAGACGATGACCTTCCCGCGCCTGATCGCCGTGGCCGAAAACGGCTGGACGCCGGTCGACCAGCACGATTGGGCCAGCTTCGCCGCCCGCCTGCCGGCCGAGATCGCGCGGATGGACATCCTGGGCGTGGCGCACGACACCGTCCCCTACGAACCGCAAGCGACCCTGCGTCCCGCCGACGCCGGCCAGGTCTCGGTCGCGCTGTCGTCCGGCCTGGGCCTGGGCGAGATCCGCTACACCACTGATGGCCAGGCGCCGACCAAGGCGTCGAGCCTGTACGCCGCGCCTCTGGCGGTGACGCCCGGCAAGACCGTCCGGGCCCGGACCTTCCTTGGCGACGACGCCCTTGGCCGGGTGCGTGACTATCCGGTCAGCCTGCTGGCCGCCCAGACCCGCAACAGCCACCAGCTCGAGGTTTGCGGCGACGGCATCAACCTGTCTCTCGAGGACGACGCCCCCGTGACAGGTCGGCGCGCCGTGTTCGCGGTCAACCTGATGAACCCGTGCTGGGTGTGGAAGGGCGCCGACCTGTCGGTCCCGCTGACCCTGACCGCCCGCATCGGCCAGGTCCCGTTCAACTTCCAGATCGGCGCCGACCGCGAGAAGATCCCGCTGCGCGCGCCGGCCACGCCCGAAGGGGAGCTGGAGGTTCGGATCGACGGCTGCACGGGTGAGCGGATCGTCGCCATCCCGCTGGGCGCCGCGGCCCGCGGGCCCGCCTTGGGAACGGTCAGGGGCGTGATCCCGGCCAGGGGCGGGGTCCATGATCTCTGCCTGACCTTTACAGCCAAGTCCGTCGAGCCGACCCTGGTTCTCGATAGCCTCTCTCTCACGGCCGCCGCGAAGAGCGACCGGAAGTAACGATCTCAGGAAGCAGGAAGCGTACCGGTGTCCAATCTCGTACTGTCCTCGCCGCTCAAGGGCTGGATCGCCCCGCTGGACGAGACGCCCGACGCGGTGTTCGCCGAGCGCATGCTCGGCGACGGCCTGGCCATCGATCCGCTGGGCTCGACCCTGCACGCGCCCTGCGACGGGAGGGTGATCGCGGTCCACGGCACGCGCCACGCCGTCACCCTGCGGGCCGACAACGGCGCCGAGATCCTGATGCACGTCGGGCTGGAAACCGTCGGTCTCGGCGGCGAGGGCTTCGAGGTCCACGTCAAGGACGGCGACGCGGTCAAGACCGGCGACAAGCTGATCAGCTTCGACCTGGACCTCTTGAGCCAGCGCGCCAAGAGCCTGATCACCCCGGTAGTGATCACCAATGCCGACGCGTTCCAGATCGTTCGCCGCGAGCAGGACCATGCCGCTTCGGTGGGCGATTTCCTGATGGAGCTGGCGCCGGTGGGCGGCGCCGGCGCGGTGCTGGCCATCGCCGAGGGCGAGGTGGCGCGCGAGGTCGTGGTGCCCCTGCAGCACGGCGTCCACGCCCGCCCGGCCGCCCGCATCGCCGAGAGCGCCCGCAAGTTCGCCTCCGAAGTGGCCTTGGTCGCGGTCAACCGCCGGGCTAGCGCCAAGAGCCCGGTCGGGGTGATGTCCCTGGCCATCCGCCACGGCGACCGCATCAGCGTGGTCGCCTCAGGTCCTGACGCCGACTTCGCCGTGGCCGCCATCGTCGAGCTGATCGAGGGCGGCATGGGCGAAAGCGCGGCCTTGCCGCCGACGGCCGCGCCGACCGCCGTGGTCGAGGCGGTCCGCGCCGCCCCGCCTTCCGAGCCTGGCCTGCTGCGCGGCGTGATGGCCGCGCCGGGCCTCGCCATCGGCCAGGCCGTGCGCTTTGTCTCGTCCGACATCGCGGTGGCCGAGACGGGCGCCGGCGCGGCGGCCGAGCGCGCCGCGCTGGAAGAGGCCGTGGCCCAGGTCCGCGCCAAGATCGAGAAGGCCGCAGCCAAGGGCGACACCGCCCGCAAGGCGATCCTGGGCGCACACCTGGCCTTCCTGGAAGATCCCGAACTGACAGCCTCGGCCCACCGGCTGATCGCCGACGGCAAGAGCGCGGGCTTCGCCTGGCGGCGCGCCGTGGGCGGCTATGTCGAGGCCCTGCGCGGCCTGGGCGATCGGCGCCTGGCCGAGCGCGTCGACGACCTTATCGACCTGGAGCGCCAGGTGCTGCGCGCTCTGTCGGGCGAGGAGGATGACGCCCGCGCCCTGCCGCCCGGCGCCATCCTGCTGGCCGATGAACTGCTGCCTTCGCAGCTGATGGGCGTCGAGCCCGGCCAGGTCGCCGGCTTCTGCACCGCCAAGGGCGGACCGACTTCGCACGTGGCCATCCTGGCCGCCGCCATGGGCATCCCGGCCCTGGTCGCCGCCGGCCCGGGCGTGCTGGACGTCACCGAGGGCGCTGCCCTGATCCTCGACGCCGAGAACGGCAGCTTGCGCATTGGTCCCGACGCCGCCCAGCTGGCCGCCGCCCAGACCGCCATCGCCGCCCGCCACGAGCGCAAGGCCGCCGCCAAGGCCGCCGCCCACCAGGAAAGCCGCACCGCCGACGGCGCGCGGATCGAGGTGTTCGGCAATGTCGGCTCGCTGAACGACGCCCTGGCCGCCGCCGCCAACGGCGCGGAAGGCTCGGGCCTGCTGCGCACCGAATTCCTGTTCCTGGAGCGCGAGACCCCGCCCGACGAGGACGAGCAGGCCCGCCAGTACCAGGCCATCGCCTCGGCCCTGGACGGCCGCCCGCTGATCATCCGCACCCTGGACGTCGGCGGCGACAAGGCCGCGCCCTACCTGCCGATCCC
>Ga0102591_1002883_pt1 | contig 16948 bp, 19 predicted proteins | sample AraplaCol_mCL_r2_2_FD_76860 | JGI IMG/M metagenome (GOLD analysis project Ga0102591, IMG submission 76860) | Arabidopsis root microbial communities from North Carolina, USA - plate scrape MF_Col_mCL_r2 (SPADES assembly) (version 2) | ecosystem: Host-associated > Plants > Roots > Endosphere... | reverse complement strand
GGCAGGATCGATCGCGCCCAGGTGCAACCCGGTCACCTCATCAGCATGCACCCGCACAAGGACGACGAGATCCTGACCTACATCCGCGACGGCGAGATGCTTCACCGCGATACCATCGGAAACGAGAAGAAGCTCGACAAGACGCACTTCATGATGATGAACGCCGGTCACGCCTTTCAGCACGAAGAGCTGATGCTCGGGGACAGCCCGGTTCGAGCGCTGCAGATTTTCCTGCGGCCCAACGCTCCCGATCTGGGACCGATGGTGCAGTTTCATGATTTCGTTGACGAGAGCAGTGACAACGACTGGCGATTGATTGCCGGGCCAAAGGAGGCGCCGCTGATTGTACGATCTGATGTGCGCGTGCTCGATACACGCATGACTGAGGGCTCCCAACTAGGCTTGCCTACCGCAATCGGTTCTCAGACGACTTTTCTGCTCTATGTCTTCGACGGGACGATAGATTTCGGCGACGTCACGATCACAACCAGCGAAAGCGCGTTTACGCGCTCGTTGGATCACCAACTGACTGCCAGGGCGGGTTCAGATGTCGTCCTGTTCGCGTTCGACCCTGAAGCCGAGGTATTTCGTGGCGGCATGTTCAGTGGGAACCGGAAACGCGTAGGTTGAACGGGACATGCGGCAATCATGGGTGGCGGCCTGGAGAGACGATCGTTCTGTTCCTCCTCGCCTTGATGGGATTCGAACCGCTGCCCCAGAACTAATGGGACGATACGCCTAGCGCTATCAAAAGCCAGACCTTCAAAAGCAGATCGCTTTACCAAACAGGAGTCGACCGACAGGAGGAACTTGGAAAGACCGAACCTCCTGCAAACTGCCCTTCTTTCAAAGGACGAGCCATTCGTCCGAACCATTGGGAGCCTCAGCCCGACGCGGTTATTCGATGCCCAGCGGGTTCGAGACCCTGAGTTGCCAATTGCCCGTCGTCGAGCGCTCGACGATCTGGGTGGCGGTGCCGCGCTGAACACTGGAATGGCCGTCAGGCGCGACCCTGATCTCCCAATCGAGAAGCAGCAAGGCGATGTCGCCACTCTTCAGAACGCGGCGAACCGTGTTTTTCAAGATTGGCTTCAAAGAGACCAGCTTCTCTATATCACCTCTACTGGCTTCAGGGCCGCCTTCCACGACGGAGCGGTCGGTCATGCGCATGACAGCCTTTGGGTGGAAGAGCGCCATGACGCTATCGACGTTGCCACTGTTCAATGCGCTATCGAAGGCGGTCGCGACATCTTCCGGATGCGGGGTCCTCGCTATTCCGCCAGCCAGAAAGGAATCGATCCTTGAGGCGACTTCCCGCGGGGACTCCAGAGGAGACAGGTGGCCGACACCGGGGATGACAGTCAGCTGCGCGCCGGGCAGAGATGGCACGACGACGGTTTCGAGCAGCTCGACACTGTCGACCTTGTCCTTTTCGCCACCGATAACGAGAACCCGAACCTGGATGCGGCCGAGATCCGCGCTGACGTCTTCCGAGATCGCGCCTGCAGGCCAGTACCGCTTCGCGGCGCTGGCACCGCCCACGCTGTCTTCGATGACCTGCTCGCGCAGTGCCGGCGAAAGAGGAAGCTCCGCAAGGACGTTGTCGATGGTCCAGGCAGTCGATTCGGCGACCGCATAGGCACCCTCCATGCCTTCACGAATGTCTTCGGGGAGCAACTTACCCTGAGCCGGCGACGGCGCGACAAGGACCAGCCCCGTCAGTCCCGCAGGTCGCCTGGATGCGAGAAGCTGGGCGACCTTTCCGCCCATCGAGTGGCCGACAAGAATGTACTTCTTCAACTCCAGCGCGGCGATTGCGGCTTCGACGTCGTCGGCCATGGAAACGATGTCATAGCCGCTCTCTGGACGGTCCGACTTGCCCCAACCGCGGGCATCAAAAGCGACCGAGCGAACGTCGGATTTCAAGGCCTTGATCACGTTGTCCCAGGTCCTCGACGTTCCACCCCAATAGTGGAGGAAGACCAGCGTGGCATCGCCCGCTCCATGGTCCTCGAAATGGAGGTTGATACCGTTTGCGTTGATATCCATCGCTCTTTCCTTTCGATTTTGATAACGATGGCAATTAAATATGCCGTTCCCGAGCGAGCGATAATCCGCTAATTACTTGATACACTCGATAACTAGAGGATCGAATTGATGGACCGCTTCGTCGGACTTTCGGTTTTTGTAGCCGCCGTTGACAACGGCAGTCTGGCGGCGGCCGCACGAGCGCACGGCATCACTCCCGCGATGGCTGGCAAGCATGTCGCTGCCATCGAAGCCGAGCTCGGAGTCCGGCTTTTGCATCGAACGACCCGAAAGCTGCACCTGACCGACATCGGTCTGGACTACTACCAGCGGAGCAGCCTCATTCTCAACGCTCTGGACGAAGCCGACCGGAGCGCCTCGCAGCGGCAGGATCAGCCGCATGGCACGCTGAGGGTTTCAGCGCCGACAACCTTCGGCGCTCTTCATCTGGGCCAGCCAGTCGCCGAATACACAAGGCGCTATCCGAATGTCACCGTCGAGATGAGCCTGGAGGACCGCTACGTCGATCTCATCGAAGGAGGATTCGACATGGCGATACGCATCGGCACCCTGCCCGATTCCAGCCTGATCTCGCGTAAGCTCGGCGAAAGTGGAATGGCGGCCTGCGCGGCTCCCTCCTACCTCGACAAGCACGGCAGACCGAAGGACCCGGCGGATCTAAGGCGATACGACCGCCTTGCCTTCAGCAAGGCAACGTCGAGCGGAGATTGGAGCTTCACCGACCGGAAAGGCAAGACCGTAACGGTCTCGGGATCCACCCGCCTGAAGGCCGACAACATGCAGATGTTGCTGGCTGCGGCCCTCGACGGTGGCGGTGTCGTATACGGGCCAACGTTCGTTCTCGGAGAGCATATTGCCAGCGGCGCACTGGAACAGGTATTGCCTGATTTCAGGACTGAATGTTTGGGCATTCACGCCGTTTACCCAAGTTCTCGCATGTTAGGAACGAAGGTGCGCTGCTTCGTAGAGATACTCGAAAGGAGGCTCGGGAACTCATCTTTTTGAGCAAAATCGGAACGAAACTTGTCCACCCACTGGGACGCATACTCGTTTAAGCATTTGAACCGATACGAACCCTCGACCCACCGACCAAACGTTGAATATCCAGGACGATGAACGGCCGAGGCCGTTGCTACCGCGCCTTGCCTGATCCTGCATTTGTTTAGCCGGCCGCTATCGGATCATCGATATCTTGACTCTGGAAGTGGTCGATCAGAAAGCGAGCGGCCGGTCCGGGAGGTGTGTCCGTTCTATAAACAGCCTGAAGACGGTAAGGGCCGCCTTTGCAGTCAGGAAGATCAAGTTGGACGAGGCGACCTGATTCGATGTCATCACGCACCATCGGTTCCGGCATGTTGCCCCAACCGATGCCTTCCTTGAGCAGCATGTGCTTGGCGCCAAGATCGGCTAGACGCCAAGTATGGTTTCCGACGACAGCAAACTCGTGGCCTTGGGTCAGAGGCGATCTGTCTGTCAGGACTAGCTGTATATGGCCCCGAGCTGCGCCCGGTGGATGCGAGCCGCCCGCCAGTGGATGGTCCGGCGACGCGACAGGAATGAGCTTCACGAAGCCCACCCCAATCCGCTCCAACCCCGCGATCTCAACATCGAGTGGGCCACTAATGCCGATCGCGGCGGTTCTATTGAGCACGATCTGTGTCACGGCACCCAAAGCTTCGACATAAAGGCGAAGGGAAACGCTCGGGAATTCCTTCCGAAACGCCTTCAGCGCGTCCATGACGCGGGCGGCAGGGAGCATGACGTCCAGCGCAAGGTGCACCTCCGGCTCTACGCCGCGGAGCATGCTCTTCACCTTGGCTCGAAGATTATCGATGCCGTGGGCGACGCTTTTGGCTTCGGCAAGGACTGTCCTTCCCTCCAAAGTCAGCTGCGGCTTCTTCGTCGAGAGCCGGTCGAAGAGCGTAACGCCCAACTGCGCTTCGAGGTTGGCGATCGTGTAGCTGATCACTGAAGTCGCGCGGTTGAGCTTCCTGGACGCGGCCGCAAAACTGCCGGCCTCGACGACTGTGATGAAAACTTTGAGCTGATCCAGCGTCGGCTGGCCGGGATCTGACATTTCTAATTCCTCGAACGTTTTCGCCGAAATTATCTGAGTTTTCCGAAACGTCTAGGGGGCCTACCTTCAATCCATCGAATTCAACTGCCGGAGCAGACAATGTCCTATTTGTCTAACGCTGACATCGAGCAGGTTATCCTGCCCTCGACCCGTGACCTCGGAGGCTTCTCCGTTCGCCGGGCTCTGCCTGCGGCCATGCGCCAGATGGTCGGGCCATTCATATTCCTCGATAGTTTCGGGCCTGTGCGGTTCGGTGCTGGCGAGGGGATTGATGCCCGCCCTCACCCACATATCGGTCTTTCAACACTCACTTACCTTCTCGAAGGTGAGCTGCTGCATCGTGACAGCGAAAGCTACGTGCAATCGATCAGCCCCGGGGAAGTCAATCTGATGGTCGCTGGTTCCGGCATTGTCCATTCCGAGCGGACGCCGGACCATATCCGCAGAGACGGAGGAAAACTCACAGGCCTGCAGAGCTGGATCGCTCTCCCTAAACAATCGGAAGAGACTGCACCGCTCTTTCAGCACCTTGGTGCCCATGAACTGCCGACGATCAATGGTGAGGGCATCGATATGAAGCTTCTCGCCGGCACCCTGCACGGACGGCGCTCACCTGCCAGCACCTTCTCTGACCTCTTCTCTGCAGAGATCCAGCTTGAAGCTGGAGCACGCTACAGGATCGACGGTGAGCATATCGAGCGAGCAATATTTGTCGTCACCGGTGCAATCGAGATCATCGGGCAGGACGATACCCACGGGCCAGATCGTCTTATCGTGTTCAAGCCGGGCGCGGAGATCGTAGTGAAGGCGAACCAGCCAGCCCGGTTTCTTGCCTTCGGAGGCGAGCCGCTTCCTGAAAAGCGGTTCATCCGCTGGAATTTCGTGGCCACGGACCAGGAGCGCATTCGTCATGCTGCCGACCAGTGGCGCGAACGGCAATTCCCCGGCGTGCCGGGCGACGACGAGTTCATTCCCCTCCCCGACAACTTCAATTGAAGTCCCATCCAATCAAGGAGAAATACAATGACTACCTATGCAATCATCGGTTCTGGCGCTATCGGCTCTGCACTTGCTGAACGCTTCTACGCAGCAGGCGTTGATGCCGTTATTGCCAACACGCGCGGTCCGGCGTCGCTTCAATCAATCACCGAGAAGTTCGGCACCGAGGTAAAAGCTGTCGAACTCGATCAGGCTCTTCAATCCGACGTTCTTATTCTAGCCGTGCCTTATGACGCCGTACCGGAAGTCGCTAGCAAAAAAGCAGCCTGGGATGGCCGCACCATCGTCGACGCGACGAATGCTATCGACTTTCCTGCTTTCAAGCCGCGCGACCTTGGTGGTCGGCTGTCTTCGGAAATTGTCTCCGATCTTTTCCCGGGCGCTCAACTCGTAAAAGCATTCAACACGCTCCCGGCCGCCGTCCTGGCTGCCGATCCGGTGAAAGCGAGCGGAAAGCGCGTTCTCTTCCTATCAGGTAACTTTCCGGAGGCCAGCAAGAAGGTAGCAGATCTGATCGCTCTTTTGGGCTTTGCGCCCTCCGACCTTGGCAGTTTTAAAGCCTCTGGTTCTCTGCAGCAGTTTGGTCAGCCGCTGGTCGCACTCAACCTGTTGAAGGACTGAAATCGTCCCATAGAAAGAGCGATCACACCAAAGGCAACATGGATTTTTGACAACGTGACCGGTCGATGAAATCGAACGTAACGCATCAAATTATGCAGATTTTTTCGAATGATGAAAAAGCAGATGTTGCCTCCATCGAATTCAACCATCCCAACGGAGCAAAACAAATGACCAAGGTTCTCGTTCTCTACTATTCGTCCTACGGCCACATCGAGACAATGGCAGGCTCGATCGCTGAAGGGGCAAGAAGCGCCGGCGCCGACGTTACAATCAAACGTGTCCCAGAAACCGTCCCGCTTGACGTCGCCGAAAAGGCCCACTTCAAGATCAACCAGGACGCACCGATTGCGACGGTAGCGGAACTCGCCGACTATGACGCGATCATCGTCGGTACCGGAACTCGCTTTGGCCGCATGTCGTCGCAGATGGCTTCTTTCCTCGACCAGGCCGGTGGCCTTTGGGCACGGGGAGCTCTCAACGGTAAGGTGGGCGCTGCGTTCGCGTCGACAGGTACGCAGCATGGTGGACAGGAAACCACCCTGTTTTCGATCATCACCAACCTCATGCACTTTGGCATGATCATTGTCGGCCTGCCCTATAGCCACCAGGGCCAGATGAGCAGTGACGAGATTGTTGGCGGCGCTCCGTATGGGGCAACGACGGTGGCCGGTGGCGATGGGTCACGCCAGCCTTCGCAGATCGATCTCGCCGGTGCATTCCATCAGGGCGAGATCGTCGCCCGCACGGCTGCCGCCCTCGTCGCAGCTCGCGGCTAACGCCGCACGTCTGTCTCCCATTTTACCTCCAACCAGACCAGCCGATTGCGATCGGCTGGCAAGGAGAAGTCATGTCCTCGCTTTTCTCAAACAAGGTCGTCGCGGTCACCGGTGCAGGCTCTGGGATCGGTCGGGCGATAGCACTTGGGCTCGCTCGCGACGGCGCGACTGTGCATCTGGCTGATCGCGATGCCGAGGGTCTCACCCAAACGGCAGAGCTCATCCGCGCCGAAGATGGCCGGGCGTTCACAATCCAACTCGACGTAGCAAGCGAGCTTCAGGTCGTCGGATGGGTCGAACAGATCGGTTCCATATCCGGCCGGCTCGATGCTGCCTTCAACAATGCCGGCATTACCGGTCCGGCAAAGCGGATCGAAGACTACCCATTGGAAGATTTCCAGCGCGTAATCGCCGTCAACCTGGAGAGCGTGTTTCTGGGAATGAAATATCAAATCCCGCTGATGAAACGCAGCGGAGGCGGCTCAATTGTCAACACGGCGTCTGTCGCGGCTTTGACGGGGCCCGGCGGTATGAGCGCCTACGCCGCCTCCAAGCATGGCGTCCAAGGCTTGACGCGCGTCGTCGCGATGGAAAACGCCGCACACGGCATTCGCGTTAACGCGATCGCTCCTGGCTGGACGGAAACGCCGATGGTGGCTGCGAACAGCCAGCAGAACCCCGCCTTTGCCGCACTCGCTCAAAACGCCATTCCCGCCAAACGTGGCGCCAAGCCCGCCGAGATTGCAGCAGCTGCGATCTGGCTCGCGTCCGACGCCGCCTCCTATGTCACTGGACACATGCTGACCGTCGACGGCGGCATGACGATCGGTGGTTTTGAACTCTGACACCGAACCTCGAAAGGAAAATCCCATGTCGGAACAACACGAAGCGCTGAAATCACTCGTCCGCCGCAACACATTGGAAGTGCAGTCCGGCGGCAATTTCGAACTTTTCGACGAGCTGTTCGCCGATGGCTTTCTGGACCACACACCGCAACCGGGTGGAACGCCAGACAAGGGGGGCGCACGTCGCCTTTATCATGCTCTGCGCGAAGCCTTCCCCGACTTCCACGCAGAGATCCATTGGCAGGCGGTCGACGGCGATATCGTCACGACCTTCAAGACCTATCATGGCACCCACAAGGGTGTTGTCCTCGGGATCGAGCCCACCGGCCGCAAGATCAAGTTCGAGACGGTCGACGCCATGCGCATTCGCGACGGTAAGATCGCAGAACACTGGGGCGTCGCCAACCTCTATTACCTTCTACAGCAGCTAGACGCCCTGCCTCCTTCGGCGCCGAAAATCCCCGAAGTTTAAGGACAAGTGTCATGACCACAACTAATATTCTCGACGGCAAGGTCGTCATCGTAACCGGCGCATCGAGCGGCATAGGCCGGGCGATCGCCATCCGGGCTGCCGAACACGGCGCCAAGGCCGTCATCGTGTCTGATGTCGTCGAAGCGCCCCGCGAGGGCGGCGAACCCACCGCTTCTGAAATTCGCAAGCTCGGAACCCAGTCGATTTTCATGAAGGCTGATGTAAGCCGCAAAGCTGACAACGACGCATTGGTCGCGGCCGCCGAAGAATTTGGCGGCGTCGATGTCATGGTCGCCAATGCCGGGATCACCCTGAAGACGGACGGCGCAGATGTTCCGGAAGACGATTACCGCCGCCTGATGTCGGTCAATCTGGATGGCCCGCTATTCGGCGCCGAGGCAGCTTCCCGTCAGATGAAGGCGCTAGGCAAACAGGGCAGTATCGTTTTGATGGCGAGCATGGGCGGGATTTCTGGCGCTGGCATCACAGTCGCTTACTCGACGAGCAAGGGCGGCGTGGTTTTGATGGCGAAGTCGCTGGCCGATGCTCTTGGCCCGGATGGCATCCGTGTAAACGCGGTAGCACCCGGCACCATCGACACCGAGCTCCTTCGCACAAGCCCCGGTATTGCTCAGGCCTCCGAGGGCTTTCGCCAGAGGACGCCGCTTCGCCGGCTTGGCAAACCGGCGGAAGTCGGAGATGCTGTCGCTTTCCTTGGCTCGGACCTGTCGAGCTATGTCTCAGGCACCGCGCTCCTGGTGGATGGAGGGCTGCTCTCCGTTATCTGATTTCTCGACCCTCCAGTCGGACCCGCGCCCTCAAAAGCGCGGGTTTTTCTTTGCCTCCATCGTTCGAATTTCTCGACGATAATCTGCGATATTATCCAGCTTTTTCGTTCGATCGGATGGTGGCAATTTCTCCTCACGACGCAGCCACGGTGGCTACGCCCCACAACTCAAGGAGATACGTCAATGTCTTATTCCGAAGTAATCGCCCAGCGCGTTGAAACTCTTTCCCAGTCGGCCCTCATCAACGGCGTCACGCCTCTCACCGGCCGTGTCCTGTTAGCGGCAATCTTCCTTCTGTCCGGTATCAGCAAGATCTCTGATCCGGCTGGAACGATCGGCTACATCAATATGGTCGGCCTGCCGTTCCCGCCGCTGTCCTACGGTGCAGCGGTCGTGACCGAGCTCCTGGGCAGCATTGCCCTGATCCTAGGCTTCCAGACCCGCATCGTCGCTTTGATCCTTGCCCTGTTCAGCGTTGCCACGGCACTGACGTTCCACAACAACCTCAGCGACCTGAACCAGTTCATCCACTTCTTCAAGAACATCGCAATGGCCGGTGGTTTGTTGCAGGTCGTGGCGTTCGGCGCGGGTCGCTACAGCCTCGACGCTCGCCGCTAAGCGAAACACCCGATCAAAGGAAAAGCCCGGACGATGGTCCGGGCTTCTCGCGTTTTTACTTACCCCATTCCGGACCGCCATCCGTACAGGTCTGGCCCCCATCGACCGGCAAGACAATGCCGGTGATCCAAGCAGCTTCCTCACTGGCCAGAAAAGCGACCGCCGAGGCAATCTCTTCAGGTTGGCCTGCCCGTCGCAACGGGATCCGGTCCCACGCCTTTTCGAGAAGCGCGTCGTCATCCATGATGGCATCTACCATTCCCGTGACAGTAAGCCCGGGTGCCACTGTGTTTGCTCTGACGCCGAACTTGCCGAGGTCACAGGCCGCTGAGCGCGTTAGATTCGCAACCCCACCCTTTGCAGCATTGTAAGCTGCATGGCTCCAGCCGCCACCAAGGGATGAGACGGAGCCGATGTTGACGATCGAACCCTTGGTCTCCTTGAGATGCGAAACCGCGGCACGGCTCATGTAAAAGACGCCGGAAAGGTCCGAGGCAATGCATTCGTCCCAATCCTGATCGCTCGTCTCCTCGATGGTGCCGACAAGATTCATGCCGGCGGCATTGACGACAGTATCGATGCGGCCGAACCGTTCGACCGTCGCTGCGACAAGGGCGTCGCAGTCCGGCCGCGAGGAAACATTGGCAACAAAGATGCCACTGCGGTCGGCCGGCGTCTTAGAGGCAACGTCCGACAACCGCTTCTCGGTTCTGCCGGAGATCATAACGGATGCTCCTTCCTCAAGAAGCCGGTTGGCGATGGCCGCTCCGATACCGGAACCACCGCCTGTTACGATTGCTACTTTTCCTTCAAATCGCTTTGACATGACACACTCCTTCAATCTCCGTGGGCAAAAGCCGCGGTAGTGTTGGTTTCGTGCTGGGTTGATTGGATTGGTTCAGTCAGCCGGGAAGTCGGCAGAACGAGACAAGGCTTCCCAGGCGAGGACGTTTGCCTTCAGGTCATCCGCCTTCTTCAGGGCTGCGTCCGCGGCGTCATTGCCGAGGGGAAGATGGTGCGGAGGCCGCTCAGCCAGCACAGCTTGACGGATGGCCTTCGCCGCACGCGCCGGGTCGCCAGCCTGTTTGCCTACCGATGCATGGTAAGCCCGACGTGCCTCGCCTGCTGTGCCATCGTAGTCGTCGATGGATGCGGAGACCTCGTTTGACGAGCCTGCCCATTCCGTCCGGAAGGCGCTCGGCTCGACCGTCATGACATTGATGCCGAGAGGAGCGACTTCTTTCCGGAGCGTGTCCGACAATCCTTCCACCGCAAATTTCGTTGCGCAGTAGTAGCCCACGCCCGTGTAGCCAACCAGGCCGCCGATCGATGTCAGATTGACGATCGTACCACTGCGGCGGCCTCGCATATGCGGAAGCACCGAATGGATGGTGTTGGCAGTACCGAAGAAATTGGCATCAAACAGGCGGCGGGCGTCGGCTTCGGCTGTTTCCTCAATAGCGCCAAAGAAACCGATCCCGGCATTGTTGATCAGGACGTCGATCTGGCCGAAGTGCGCTTCCGCAGCGTCAACAACCTTTTGGCACTGATCCCGATCGATGACGTCGAGTGGAAGGATCAGGGCATCGCCCTTCTGTTCCAGATCCACGATCTTGTCGGTCTTGCGGGCGGTCACGACAACCTTCTCGCCAGCCTCCAGCAGATGTTCCGCGATGTAGCGACCGAAGCCCGTAGAGCATCCGGTTACGAGCCAGACTTTGGGGTCTTGCGTGCTCATTTCATATACTCCTTTCTGTTTCACGCCTGCGGCGACCGTTGCTGGTATCCGCAGATTTCTACGTCTTCAACGCACAGGTCCGGAACCTTCGCCATGAAGGCTTCGACGTAAGGCGTGCTCATATGCAATTCGAAGTCGGAGGCGTGCCGCCAGTCTTCGAGCACCATCCACGCGTCGGGAACGTCATTGGACTGGTGGATTTCGTAGCGCAGGCAGCCTTCCTCCCTGCGGGACGGAGCGACGAGCTGAAGCAGTTCGTCACCCAGATCTCCTGAGCGGCCCGGCTTCGCAGTGAAGTAGGCCACATTGGTGAGGTCAGCCATTTCAGGTCTCCTTCTCGGGTTAGGGCAACACCCGCATAGTGACGGCATGCCTTGAAAAGATCTGCCGCGCCTTTGCGGGAGCTGTCGTGACCTTGCTCTTTTCAGATGCCGTTGATTGCTATGATGCGCGACGCGGCCGCAGCCTGCCGCTGTGCGGCCAAGGGCGCGTACTCGGGGGATGCGAAGAGCTGACGGATAGCATCCTTATCCGGAAACTCGACAATGAGCATGTTGGTGGCAGTCCAGCCCTCCAACTCCAGCGGGCTTTCATCGATCGCGATGAGCTTGCCGCCGGCTTTGGCGACGAGCGGCAAGGCCTTCGACCGGTAGTCTTCGATCGACTTCATATCATGGATGTCGAGGTCAACGACGAGATAGGCAGACATGTTATTTCTCCTTGATCGTGAGTTGGTGGATGCGCCGCCTCAGGGAAGGTGGCGCCATTTGACCATGCGGTCCTTGAGATCGAGAGTGCCGCCGTCGACGGTGAATGAGCCATCGCCCCTGTGATGCAGGGTTCGGCGTTCCTTTCGGCCTTCGTTGACCCACAGCCGTTTGGCTTCCAGAATGAACAGGTTGTAGGGTTCGACATTACGTCGATCGATAACCTCACATTCGATATTGGCCAGACAGTCGGTAATGAGAGGCGCAGACACGTCTTTGGCTTTGCGCGTCTTCAAGCCGAAGCGCTGGAACTTGTCGACGCGATCGCCAGAGCAGTTTCCGACATCAACAACCGTTTCAGCGAGATCGAGACCCGGCACGGCGATCACGCATTCGCCAGTATCCTTCAGTGTCTCGTAACTGTGGTCCCAAGGACCGATCACGCAGCCGATGAGTGGCGGTGCGTGCTGGATCATCATGTGAAAGCCCATGGTCATCACATTTGGCTTTCCCTTATCGCTGGTCGTCACCATAACAATCGGGCCAGGCTCCAGAACGCGATAGGTTTGGGTTGCGGATATCTCTCTCATTTCCGATCTCCCTTGAAGGGGTCCCTGCCATTGGCAGGGACCCGTTAGGGCCAGCTGGTTACCAGCCCTGTTCCACTGGCAGGACGAATAGCTCGGCGACGTCGACATGCGACGGAGCCTGGGCAGCGAACACGATGGTGTCGCCGATATCCTCGCCCTGGAGGAAGGTCATCTGGCCGGCCAGCTCGTCCATCTGCTTGCGATAGCCCGGATCGGTGATGTGATCGTAGAGCTCCGTTGCAACGGCGCCTGGCTGGATGCAGGTCACGCGGATGCCATGCTTCTGGCCGACTTCCATGCGCAGGCCGTCAGAAAAGGCCGTGACTGCATGCTTGGTCGCGCAATAGACCGAGAGACCCTTGAAGACCTTGCGGCCCGCGATCGAGGACATGTTGAAGATGTGGCCGGAGTGCTGCTTTATCATCTGCGGCAGAACGGCGGCGGTCGTGTTGAGCAGGCCCTTCACGTTCACATCGACCATGCGGTTCCATTCGTCGACCTTGAACTGATCGATATCGGAAAGCGGCATGAGGCCGGCATTGTTCACCAGGATGTCGATCGCGCCATAGGTTTGGACAAGCTTCTTGACGCCCGCTTCGATCGAGGCGGTGTCTACAACGTCCATTTCGATCACCAGAGCTTCGCCACCCTTGGCTTCGATCTGCTTTTTGACATCTTCCAGTTTTTCGGTGCGGCGGGCTGCGATACCGACCTTCGCGCCGGCCTCAGCAAGCTTGACGGCGGTAGCAGCGCCAATGCCGCTCGATGCGCCGGTGACCAGTGCGATCTTTCCGTTGAGATTAGTCATTGCCTTCACTCCTTGTCTTGAAGCCCACCACCGCGGTGGGCGTTTCGTTTTGACAAGGATGAAATTATGCCTTCGATCGCCGCCCTTCTCTCGGGCCCTTGCTCGACCTGTCGCGATCTTGCTCAAAACCGCGACAGGTCGAAAAAACCTAGCCGCGCCGATAGTGGCTTGGCGGAAGACCGGTCTCGCGACGGAAAACCTGGGCAAAGTGGCTCGGGCTTGAATAGCCGACGGACATGCCGATCTCTATGATACTCGTGTCAGTTTCCTGCAGGAGCAGCTGTGCCCGCGCCACGCGCTGGCGAATAAAGTAGCGTGACGGAGAGAGGCCAGTCGCCTTCTTGAACAGACGGCTGAAATGAAATTCGCTCATTCCGACCGTCTCGGCGATTTGGGCCAGATTGAACGGTTCGGCGAGATGCTCTTCCAGATAGGCGACCGCACGCCGGAGCTTGGACCCGGGAAGCGCGTTCTGCCTGTCTTCGGCAGCTTCACCGGACGCATAGTTCCGGATCAGGTGGACAGCAAGGCTTTGCGCAAGGCCCTCGATGAACAGCTGACTTCCCATTCCTTCTGCCGTCAGTTCTTGATGAACGAGCGCCAGGAGGTGAGACAGTTGCTGGTCCTTGCCGCCCGAAATGTCGCGTAGTGCCGGCGGAGCCGCGCAACCCAGCACATCATAGGCAATACGTTCGAAGAGCGGAACGGAAAGATAAAGATGCATGACCTGGAAAGGTGCGTCACCAATCGCACGCCAGCGCATCTCGTAGGGAGTAGGGGAGCGGGTCAGGAAAAAATCGCCGACCGTGACTGTATTGGCGACCCAGTCGCCGTCAAGGTCACGTTCCTCAACGACCGCTTCGCCCGACATAACCCAAACGATCAATGGCTCCGCAACAGCGGGAACGAGAAAGGGTTCCTGCTTGTTGAGACGTGAATAAACCTGCACGAACATGTCGTTCCACGCTGGGCTATCTCCACTGACCAGCGTGCGACCGGCAATATACTGTTCAAGCCCGAGTGGGGACGTCCGCTCGGGCCTTGCAATAACCTCGTCTTTTTCGGGCACGGGTGCCTCTGGATGAATGGGGTTTCCAGTAACGGCTGGGAGCGGGTGAAGAACGTTCTGACGGGATGGTTCGATATTTGCCAATGCGGACCCTCTCTACAAACGGGCATAGTGCTGAGTTGCCGGACGCTTGAAACATCTCTCGGTTCACATCTCCGCCCACAACCACCATCAATGATGCAATGCAGCATTTGGTTTCGTCCGACAGGAATATAAATCCGGTCTCATCCGACTCTTTCAGGCAAATGAAATCCCCATCAGCGTCGCAGGTGAGTATCTCCGGCTTCACGGCACCCCTCAGGAAACTTGCGGCGACATCTTTCTCGAGAAGCGACCGCAAGCCGGCGCCATTGCCTGGTAGTGCTCGAATGAACGTGACTGCTTCACTGGCGAACATAATCTACTCCATCGTTTTTTCGTTTGAGCAAATATCGCCCATGGCGATCGACGAGCGATAGAACGACGCTTCAACGAGGTTGCCTGATCCTACAAAATTCGACCCTCGGCGCTCGTAGAAGTGTCATTTGAAAGACGGCGACGGCGCACTGCCAAAGGGCCGGGTGCCGAATGGCAGCGAACCATCAGCCGAAGCACAGATGGAGCCTTCGATGATCAAGAAGGCCTGTCAGCTGCCTGTTTTTCGTTGAACGACGAGATACGGTCATGGGCGATCAGCAGAGCTTTCTCGATCAATGGATATCCGGCATAGGGAATGACGTTGAAGAGGGTCTCGACAACCTCCTCACGGGTGGCACCGAGATTGAGAGCTGCATCGATATGGACGCCAAGCGGCTTTTCTGCCGCGACGGTTCCCTGGGCGGCAAGTGCAGAGATTGCACTCAACTCCAGAACCTTTGGCTCGAGGCCGCGGCGGCAAAAAATATCGCCGTAACAATGGGCAACGATTAGCCTGCCCAAACCAGGCGCAACATCCTTGAAGCTGTCTACCACATCAGCGCCGGATCCACCTGATGTCTCGGCAAGCGTTGCGGCACCTCTCGCGAAGCGGCTCTCATCATCTTTTGTCGTTTCGACACTTTTTCGGGGACTCGCTTGGCGCCGTTCTAAAGACGCCAGAACACTCGCGGCTCTGCCGGCCGCGTTGAGCGCGGCAGGGAACCCCGCGTAGACGCTGAGTTGGATAACCATCTCGACAATGTCACGATCGGAAGCGCCCTCAGCCAATGCCGAGTGGATATGGCCATCGAAGCTCGCCCCCACCTTTCCCCGCGCCGCCAGCATTGCAGCCGACGCCAGATGCGCAAGTCTCGGCCCCAGATGCACAGCCCCGAAAACTTCATCGTCGAGAACCTGCTCCCGCCACTTCAAGAATTCGGGTGCTACTTGCTCAAGGTCCGTGAGACGCTCAAACAGGATATCCGGGATAGCAACCGATGGCTGAGCGTCGCGGGCGTCTCTGGCTTCCTGGTCAGCCAGAACATCCCGGACAATGGGAACGGCGTTAATCGCCGTCGGGAATCCGAGAAGACCCGCGGAGATAAACAACAGGTCAACTACATCATCGCGACTTCCCCCGGCATTCAGTAATCCATTGAGGTGGAAAGAAAGCTGAGATTGTGCCGATCCGTGGGCCAGCAATGTCGCCGCCGTTAAAATCTGCCGTGTCCGCAGATCCAGGCCATTCCGCGACAACACATCGCCATAGGCATACTGAATGGTGAACCGTGCCAGATCTTCCGAGAAGCTGGCAAGCTGGCTTACCGGCCCCCCGAAATTTTCACCGCCGATCTGCTTGAGAACGGCAAGACCCCGAAGGTGTCTTTGCATTTCTTCCGGGGAAGCCAATTTCTCAAGTTGCTGCTCGATATCGGTCGTTGTCATCGTTTTCTCCTTGAACCTGATTTGCCCGGCTACGATGCTCACATCGAGCAAAAGGCGGACCACGCCGGAGGATGGACATGCCGGCGTGGTGTCTGAGCCTTTTCCTGACGCTCAAATGCAAAGCAGCCGGGCCAACGGCCCGGCTGCTTTGCATTTCTAAAGCTAACCTTAGAACGTTGCCGCACCGCTGCCCCATGGGCCGTGGTGGAAGTCCTTGCCGTCGAGGCGATCGAAGCCGTGGGCGCCGAAGAAGTCGCGCTGCGCCTGGATCAGGTTGGCGGTGCCGCGGCCCTGGCGGTAGGCGTCGAAGTAGGTGAGCGCCGAGGTCAGTGCCGGAACCGGCAGACCGGCCTGAAGGGCAGCGCCGACGACGCGGCGAAGCGCCGGCAGCGATTCCTTGACCATCTCCGAGAAAGCAGGCGTCACGATCAGGTTGGCCGCATCCGGCGCCTTGGTGAAGGCCGAGGTGATCTCGTCGAGGAACTGCGAGCGGATGATGCAGCCATCGCGCCAGATCTTGGCAATCACAGGCATCGGCAGCGACCACTTGAACTCGCGCGAGGCTTCCGCCATCACCGCGAAGCCCTGCGCGTAGGCGCCGATCTTGGCGGCGAACAGAGCCAGTTCCAGATCCTTGACGAGTTCAGGACCGTAAGCGACCGGGAAGTTGTATTCCGGCTTGCCGAAGATCTTCTCGGCGGCTTCGCGCTCGGTCTTCATCGACGACAGGCTGCGGGCGGCAACGGCCGCTTCGATCGCCGTTGCCGGAATGCCCATGTTCTGCGCTTCGATCGCCGACCACTTGCCGGTGCCCTTCTGGCCGGCCTTGTCGAGGATCATGTCGACCATCGCACCGCCGGAGATCGGGTCGGTCGCGGCCAGAACCTTCTCGGAGATCTCGATCAGGTAGGAGTTCAGGCGGCCCTTGTTCCAGTCGCCGAAGATGCCG
>Ga0102591_1002882_pt1 | contig 16964 bp, 12 predicted proteins | sample AraplaCol_mCL_r2_2_FD_76860 | JGI IMG/M metagenome (GOLD analysis project Ga0102591, IMG submission 76860) | Arabidopsis root microbial communities from North Carolina, USA - plate scrape MF_Col_mCL_r2 (SPADES assembly) (version 2) | ecosystem: Host-associated > Plants > Roots > Endosphere... | reverse complement strand
CTTGGCACAATATCGCGACCTGGCCCGAGCGCAGCAGGTGGACATGCGCGTCAGTCTGGAGATCGATGTGGGCTTGCACCGTGGTGGCGTAGATAACGCGCAGATGCTTCAGCAGATGCTGGCCATCCTGCGCGACGAACCCCGTTTGAAATGGGCGGGGATGATGGGATATGACGCGCATGTTGCCAAGCTTCCGCTGGCGAGCTTGCGGGAGAAGGCGCTGGTAGAGGCTAAATCCATCTATCGCGAGTATGCAGGGATCGCTACACAGGCATTGCCTGCTGCAGGTACAGCAGATGCGCTGGTGTTCAATGCTGGCGGATCGCCGACCTACCGACTGCATGACGGCAGCGGCGCTGCAAATGAAATTGCATTAGGTTCAGCTCTCGTCAAGCCGCGCGACTTCGATACCGAGTTGCTGCACGATCTCTCTCCCGCGGCCTTCATCGCTACACCCGTCCTAAAGGCGGATCGAGGATTCCAAATGCCGATTGGCGTTGAGGCACTGGGCGATGCGGCGCGCGCTTGGGATGTGAACCAGGAGCATGTCTACTTTGTCTATGGGGGCAACTGGATGGCTGATCCAGTATCGCCGGCGGGGTTGGCAGCTAGCGGTCTGTATGGGAATTCGTCCAATCAGCAAGCCTTGCTGGGATCTGGAGCGCAGCAGCTGCAAACGGATGATTATGTCTTCTTTAGGCCTCGGCAAAGTGAAGCGGTGCTGCAACAGTTCGGCGATATCGCGGTCTTCGAAGGCGGAAAAATAGCCGAGCGTTGGCCCGCGATGGTCGCCATGCCATAACGGGAATCCTCAAATTAGAAGCAACGACAGTCGTAATTCCACTTGCGAAGCATTGTTGCAGTAACACGCATTGCATCCGGATGCTCTGGGTTCAACAGGACGGTGCACTCCTCTGGGACAATGACGGATGGTACGACCAATAATGCAGTCAACCTATCCCGCAACCATACGTCGCCGGCTTTGATCCCGGGCTTGCCGAAAGGCTCCGCATCCCATCCTACCGGGGGCGAATTCAACTGACTTCTCAAATGCCAAACATCATTTGGAATGTTGATCCGCACCAGATAGCGATTTTGAGGCTGCTTTGCGGGACGTATATGGACGATGGTTTCAAGCACAGCAAGAGCGATATTCTCGGAAGCGTAGATCACCGGGCAACCTTTAGAGTTCCAGCGTCCGCCCGAGCGCTTGGCACCGAGGCCGGAGAGATCATCAGCAGAATACTCAGGGGTGACTTCAGCGATACGCCAGACCGAAATGGTCATGCGTAGGCCCCACTCTCCGTCATTGCCAGAATGTCTGAAATGAGTTTCTGTCCCTCGACAGTATCCAAGTAGCTTGCAGCTGTTCTTCCGCCAAGCGCAGGCATAGGGATGCGTATCCAGCGGGCCGTCAGCTTCGCAGCTTCACGCGCCGGAATCGCATAGTTTGGTTCGGACATTGCTTGCAACTGTCCAATGAGCGCATGGATACCGGCCACGCGCTCCGTGTCACCGGGCGACAATGGTTGACGCCTTTGCGCCAGCCGATTGACGGTTGCACGGGAAAGACCGAGGCAATGAATGAGATCATCCTGGGGAATGTCCATCGCTTTCGCGAGTTCGCTGAGCGATCGAGCTGGTATGCCTTTGCGGATGGCAGCGATCTTCTCGGCGGGCGCCAATTGATACCACTGCAGAAAGTTGTCTTCCCAGTCGTCGCCCGCATATTCCGAGTGCTCGCGTGTTCCTTTTCCCGTGTATAACGCTTGCGTTCTTGCCATGACGTTCTCCAACCAGCCTTCAGGATAGCCAGAAAAAATTGAGGACGCAAATCTCTAACTCGAAGTAAACGTTGAGACTGTCGAAATCAGGGTAGCGCCACAGCTCGTCTTGTCCCCTTCGTAGGCGACAGCTTTTCCGTTGACTGTGTGGCTGCTGTTGCCGCTGACGATGACGCAATTCTGATGACCGGTTATAGGGCACATGCATTTATCGCCAATTAGGACGACTGGCTTTCCACTCACTCGCACATGCGGAGCGCTTGTTTTCATCACCTTCCCACCATGCGACGTTGGATCGCCGACCCTGATCACTTTTGCCATGCCGAGCTCTCCTTCAGAAGCTACTTAAACATATTTGACCCAGGTCGTGGCGATCGAGTCACTTTTTCCATTGCCGATCCGCACACATCAGTTTTTGCTGTCGGTAGCGCTCACTCGTCCGCCTTCACTGCATTTGACATGATTGGCCGAACCCTAATCGAATTAGTCAACTTATCCCATAAGGCCATAGCTTCAACATCAGTGAGACTTGGTGGAACCGCACCCTGTTTGTTCTCTTCGACACCTGTGTGCAATGCCAAGTCAAGGACCGGTAAGAAAAAGTTCTTGGGTTCGCCTTGGCTAACAAAGGCAAACTCATGAGAAGACAACTCCACTTTCTGTTTTGGTTTTCTCGCCAATACTTCGAAGCCATTCCATTTCCCAATCGATCGCTTGCCGCGCCTAAGGAAATTGATTTTGGCGTACCAGTCATTAGCCCCTCGCCGCGAGGCCTCCATCTCAGCGCTACGAAGTCGCGGCTCTAAAGCATCCGACTCCACAAGCTCATCCTTGGATGTCACGTCCAACGAAAAATGAACATCGGGGAAGGTCCGAAAACGAATACCGATTGAAGCGCGTTCGGTCATGAATCTACCAATCTCGCCTATGAATGCGCGATCAACGCAAACTCCGTGTGCCCCAGGAATGTCGGTCTCACCACGACTGCTGGCGTTCATGCTGATCGAAGTCAAATGAGATACGACCTCATCATATCGGTTTGCCTCTGGAAACGAGGACAGCCAGGATACGAGTAGATCCTTGCCTATGGGAACGTATGATCGAACATCATAAAATAGTCCGCTTCCGGTACTTGAAAAAAGGATGCGCTGTCCGGGGGCCCTGCCTTCAACTACTTTTCCTAGCATCGAACCAGGCCCTTTTAACTGCCCCTCAGCAAAGCGCGCGTCGTCCAGTGCCTGCTTTTGCTCCCCCTTTATGATTGACTCGATCCGTGACGCCCCGTCTGGCACGACTAGCAAGTCTGCATCCATGTATGCTGGACCATAGATAACCTCCGCTTCGTCGGGAACGTCGATCAAAAATCTACCGACACAAACTACTTTGGTATGCGAGAAGAGCGCGGTTACTTTATCCAGTGGATTCTTCATTTTCGATTGGTACCTGAGATTGCCAGCACTTGGGCTGGATTCGAAAAGTGCAAACACCAAGGCTAATGCTAGAGCCAACTTTATGACTTTAGGCTTTTCCATCGCGACTCCACTTCATCGTCTGAATAATTCGGACAAGGGAGTAAAGGGTAGACCGTAAAGCCACCTCTTTCTGGTAGCTCTCCTGGTGTTCATAACCCGATTGCATGAACACTCCACAAAGCTTGCCGCTTTGACGTTGATGATCCGCCGATCGCAGCGGGACGGTCTGATCGCCTGCACCAACAGATGGGCCAAGCGTCACATTTATCGCGGTATTCGTTCCTGGCGGTACGATGCTGAGCCTTCCTTGGCGGTTATCTTCCACTACCCTGGAACGCTCCCATCCGCGAATTAATTGCCCTGCTGAGACATTCCAAGTAATTACCGCCCAAGAGCTTCTATCTGTGCCCGCACCATAATGCGCATATGTAACTGGATGGAATTCGTTAGCAATCAATTCATGAAATCGGCGTGCATTGTCAAGATAGAGAAAAGTCCGCTCAACAGTACAATCGCGTAGCTTGGCCGGGTTGAGCCAATCCTCCCTAATCAATCGGTACCATTCCGTCTTAAGCTTATAGATTTCCTCGTAGGGGTCACCTGAAGTAGGAAGTCGCAGTAGCACGTTCCGATCCTGTCGCACCTCAAGCCAATGATTCCCGTAAGCTTTACTTGGAAGCAGTTGCAATCCTCCTTCAGAATTTCCAAGTACCGCAGTAACTTCGGGCCCAAAATTTCCAAGGACCTTCGGTGCCGGAGCCCATCCCAACAAACCCTCTTCAAACCCGCATCGCATCCGCCGGTAGGCTGCCGGAGCGCCCTGCGATGGCATAACTCCGTGCACGATACCAAGTACTTTGTTCATGGCATCGCCAATTTCAGGATGGACCAACGCCCTTGCAACAAGGCCGCCCATCGAATGAGTAATTACGACTACTTTCTCGCACTGATATCCGCGAGACTGGTACTGTTCAATCAATTGGCCTATTCGTAAAGCTATTCCTTTAGCTGACTTGGCGTTGGACTTCAGCCAGTTGTAACCCATCGCGTGGACGGGGAACCAGGCGCTCGATAACGCTACGCGGATTTCATCGGTACTTAATGCCCGTAATTCAGGAGATGTCGCAGATTGCCACTCGGCGGGAGCCCGGTCGGCAATTTGACTCCAGTCAGAGTCGATATTCGATGCGTTCAGCATGTACTCACATTTCTCTAGCAAGACCTGATAACTGGACAACAAAACTTCCTGCCATCCACGTTCTCTTGCCTTGTCTTTCTTTGTCTTCCTAGGATTGGAAGTTGCAGGGTCATCCGTTAACAACGGTGATTGAGAATCGAACGGAAGAGTGACGTTAACTGAACTCACTTTGTGCCGGACTGCTGAAGTTTCGGCAAAGGTCCCTGTTGTGCCCGCGCCATCGTCGTACGTATCTACTTCAGTCGCGTCTGGATCGAGAGCCAGTTGACGATAAGCTGGTGTCACCGACAATAGATCTAATGCCTCACCATGCCTATCGGGTCGCCAAGCAATATTGTTCGCCTTCTTCAGCCGCCACTGTCGGGGTTGCGAGAGTCGGAGATTTGAACCCATAATTCCAGGCAAGAAAACGATTGGGATCACTTTGTTAGACAGCACCTTCATCTGCTGCGGCGATTTGTCTTCCTTCGGAGTACAAAAGCCCTCGGACTTTCGTCCTTTTTCCTCCACCCTTATTGGCAATTGAGTAGCCACAGTTAGTCCTTGAGTTCGATCGAGTATTTGGCAAACGCAATCTTGGTGCTAAATCGTTCAGTTAAACCATTCTCATCGGTGGTTCCTTCCAAGACCTGGCCATCTTCCAATTCGATGCGATATCCGACGTTCGCCAAAGGTTTGTCAGACCTCATATCTGTCACGACAACTTGTTGGTCATGCTCCACATCTGCAAGAGGAGTCGTTAATTTTTCAGGAACGCCGTCACCCCCACCTTGATGCTCGAACTTAGAGGACTTAATTGTGTGCACACCGTTACATCTCTGAGTGATCTTTCCGGCTGCGCAGTCAATCTGGGTACCTTGAGCTACGATCGTAATTCCAGGCGAGTGCATCTCGATCTTTTCATTTGCAATCAGCTTGATCTGCTTCGAGGATGAGATTTCGATGCATCCGTTGTGAGACTGGATTTTTATATCGCCGCCTGCTGCAATAAACTTCATGCCCAACTTGCAGGCCAATACGCTAATACCTTTCGTAGCCCGAGCAAAGAGACTTCCTCCTGCACCGACATTTACGTTGTGGCCACAATTAGCATGAATATCGGTCTTCGACGCAAGAACGATCGACTCAGCAGAACCGGCAACAATCCCACTGCGCGCTGAGAGCGCCAACAAAGGCTCACCGCCGGCCTCGGTCCACTTCTCCAATTTTTGGACTGCTTGCGCAAGAGAGTCTTCTACAATTTCTTCTTCGCAGACCTTCGCCGCAACTTCGGCCAAGTGATTATGTATTCCACGTGCCAAATTTGCGGCGTCTAGACAAGGATCCCTATCCAGCATCTCTCGCTTATGACTCATGAATGGCGATGCTGATATCAACACCCCAGTCTCACCGCGAACCGCCACGGATAAATTTGTTGCAAGCTCCGCTCCTTCGCCCCGTTTCTCGCCAGAGCCGTTTGCCTTGTCGTGCGTTATGAAGCCAAGGTTCAATTGCGCATCTGAATGGTCACTCGCAAGCTGCGTGCTGATTTCACCCGTCGAATCGTCAAAGCGCAACCGGCTGCCGTGGCTGCCGTGAATTTCGCGACTTCGAATTCCAGAAATATATCGATTTCCCGGCAATTCACCGCCCTGGCTCAACGCTGGTGGCGGCGCATTCTCGTTGTAGGTTTGGCCCATGATTACTGGCCTATCCGGGTCACCGGCGAGAAAGGCCACCAGTACTTCAGTTCCCACTCGCGGCAGATGTAAACTTCCGCATTGGTTCGACCTTCCTGGACCGTTTCCAGCCCAGGCATTGGCTACGCGTACCCAAGCCGAATCGGCATCGTTGTCGGCAGCACCAGAACCTTGCGCGTGCTCATGGTCGACGGCGCGCGTGCTACGAAGTCGGATTTTGACTCGGCCCAGTTCGTCGCAGTAGACCTCCTCGCCCGCAGGACCAACCACGATGGCGCTCTGCATTGGAACGTTTGGAACGTCGGATCGAGGGTCGTATGCTGGCACGATCGATATACCTCTGCGGACTGCGGTGAAGGCGATCTTCACACGCGTGCTGGACTGGTTTGGCTCAAAATACGCCAACGCATCACCTGCGCCCCAACGGTTGCGCGAGAAGACACGCTGCACCCGCTCCGCGAGTCCTTTCGAGAGGTTGCTTGATATTGAAAACTGCATCGAAGTCAGAACAAAGTCACGTTCTCCATCAACGTGACCGTCGACTTCCGGGTGGCCGTCCAGCGTGAAGTACTCACCCACGCACATGTCACGTACGCTGCCCTCACCATGAAAGCACTTCGAATCCAAGTCGTGCCGGCTCATGGCCAGTTCGCCAAGCTGGCAAAGGTCATCGTAATCGTCGCCGGCATGTGGCGAGAGAACCTGGTAGTCGTCCAGGCTGGCTGCCATTTCGTTGCCGGACTCGCCCTGGTCAGCACTGCCTCGGGCAGTGGCAAGCATGAAATCCCGGCTCTGCGGATTCTTGTAGTCCCAACTGAAGCGAGTCACACTGGCAGGTTGAAGGGTACGGACAGCGCACCACGAATTGATGGTGTCCCGTTCTTCCGTGGCCGCATCGCGGTGATAGCGAACCAGGCCAGCGGCGTTGGGCGGCAAACTATCCGGATGATTGAACAGCACCATCGTGTGAGAGGGCGAGTTACTTTCATCCGGTCGGAAGTACCAGGCGATGCCGCGGCGCTTGAGCAGGCGTCGAATGAAGGCCGCGTCCGATTCGTTATATTGCATGGTGAATTCGCGCTGCGGATAAACCTGGTGCGCGAACAGTTCGTCCATTTCGTAGTGAAAACAGGTTCCGATGATGGGATTCGTCTGCATCCATTCATCCAGGATCAGTGTGACGATTTCCACCTCATTCTTGTTTCGGAAAACACGAGTGTTCGTGCGCTTCTCCATGATGGAGAGCGCGTCGCGCAGCACCAACTGGTAGCTTGCCAGCCCACCATCGCTATCGCCGGCACGTGCTTCGGTGACGATACCGCAGATGCTGCGCAAGCCACCGCGATCCGTGACGATATCAATCGCCACCGGCAGCGCAATCAATTCCTTCAGCGGAATGAAGGCATCCAGCGAGACGCACATGATGCGATATTCAACGCTGCCGCAAATTGCCTCGATACCCTGCACCACTTGCGGCAGCAGCACGTCCTCCAGCATCTGTGTCGGATGGGCCAGTCGCAGGCGCAGTGGACGGTTGTCTGCGATCAGGTCCTTGTCTTGTTGGAAGAAGCTGAGCAGGGCATTGTCCACGGCGGGCTCCGTTCGTCTGATTGAAGCGAGAGCCTATGTTTGCACGCGTAAAAAATTTCGACGTTGATCTTGAGCAAACAGAGTGCGATGTGCTGGGTTACACTGGCAACCCGCAGGAATGACAACACCGGAAGGAAGCTATGAGCGCGCGACTCAATGACGTTGTTTCTGAAAGCCACCTCAAGTCTGGGCGCAACGCGGAACAGGAAGCGGCGGCGGCCTTGAATTTCTGGCAGGCGCTGGAATACCTTAACCCGCAACCTGCACCCAAACCAGACCAGAACGATTGCATTTGGGCGTTCGAGCGCGACGCGGAAGAAGTCCAATTTCCTTGGCATGCGCCGATGAAGCAGAAAGTGCTGCGCGCCAAAATGAAGCCTAGTTGGCGCTTCCAGCTTTACGCAGGCATCATCAATGGCAGTGAACTGGTCGAGACTGCCCGAGCCTACCTTGGTGCCAATGAGCTTGATTTATCGGAGCGGAATGAACCCGCGTCAGCAGCCGCAGTCGTCATCGATCTCGACAAAGATGGGTACGCAACAGGCCAGGTATTCGTCAGCACCGTACCTTGGGCGATGGCCTGCCTGCGCCAAAGCGCAGGGTCGCGGGCTCGGCTGAGTTTCGAAGGCTGGTTTGGCGAGCGAATGCTGGAGGAGGAACTGCAAAAATCGATCGGGGACTTGATGGTCGAACTGAGGATCGTCAAGCGCAAACCCGAACCTGGCGCAGACGAGCAACTTGAAGAGGAATACGCAGAGGAGCTAAGGCAGATCACCTCCGCTGACGTCCAGATCATTTGCGATCTTGTATTCGCCAAATGCGATTGGCGTCCAAACCTTGAGGAGCCATGGCGCATCAAGGCACTTCCGGCATCCGACAAGGAGACCGCGACTCCGGCAACGCAGGACAATCCGCTTAACAGTTTCTACGCCGAGGACATCGAACGAGTCAGCGCGGCTCTCGATTGTGGAAACATAGGAGCGGCCCTGCGCGAATACCTGCGAGGAGAAGATTCAGCACCGCGCATCGATCTGGAAGCCAATCCGGAGGCTCTGATCGACGGCGTTCAACCAACACTATTGCCACCGGCCTGCTGGCCTGCCAAGCACCCGCTGGTCACGGCACAGCAATTCGCAGTCAACAAGATTTCCCGGCTGCTGGAGGATGAAGGAATATTTTCCGTGAATGGCCCTCCCGGCACAGGCAAGACAACCATGCTGAAAGACATTGTCGCGTCGATCATTACGCGCCGGGCAGACGCCATGCTGGCCTTCGATGTGCCCGAAGCCGCATTTGGCAAGCGGCTGATAATCGAGAACCACAGATACCCAGCCTATGACCTGGACGAAAGCCTGCGCGGGTTCGGCATTGTGGTTTCATCTGCAAACAATGGCGCCGTCGAGAACGTGAGCCGCGAACTTCCTGGCCTCAAGGCGATCGATCCAGGCCAGGAGATCGACTACTTTTCCATTGTTGCCGATTCCATCGCTGCACCGCCAAAAGCAAAGCAACGTCCCACTGCGCCAGCGCACTGGGGCCTTGTTTCAGCGGTCCTTGGCAGCAAAGCAAACCGCAGCCAGTTCATCGAACGGTTCTGGTTCGCCGGCATGCCGAAGAAATCAAAAAATGGCGAAGTGGAAGCCGAGCCAGATCCCATGCGCTTGCGCTCCCTGCAAGACCTGATGCGGACCGGCGAGCATGGTGCTCTGTCATGGTCCGCGGCGCGAAGCCGCTACCGCGAGGCGCGGGCAAACGTTGAGCAGCTGATCCAGCGTGCCGATGCGGCTGCGACCGCGGCGCGCGTCCTGTCTGCCAGCCGGGCGCGCAAAGCACAGTTGCTTGATGCTCTTGTTGAATACGAAGCATTGATGCCTCGCCTGCAGGACGAGCTGGACCAATTCAAAGCATTGGACATCGTACAAGCGCGCGTGCTTGAACGCGCCGAGCAGGTGCATGCCGTATGGGCCAAGTTATGCTCGGCTTTCGCCCGCAGCAAAGACTTGGAGGACGATGTGCGCCGGCATGCGGAGGCCCTGCCTCCAAACGCGCTCGACCTTGCCATTAGCGAACAGGAGGCAGCTGAATTCAAGATTCGTACGCTCAAAGAAGACATCAACCAGCACGCCCAGTACCAGCCCGGTTTCCTGTCCCAATTGTTCCGTACTGAACACTGCCGGCGTTGGAACGCGCGGGTCAAGCAGTTGGAGGACAGCCAGGCGAGCGCGCGTTCGCGCGAGCGGGCTGCAGCGGCCGTTGTTGCCAGGGTAAAGGTACAGCAGGTGGAACTGCGCAAGCTGCAGGAGACCGCTCATGGTGCGTCGCAGGAAGTAGCGAATTGCCTTGCCTTGGCACAGGAGCATGGCATCGACGAGAACACCGATCCAGCATCGCTCGAACAGCAATTGCACGCAGCCGAAGCGGGACTGGCAAAGACCGGAAAGGCTGCCAGGGCTGCGCAGGCAAAGATGAAGGAAGCCGTCACGGAACTGGAAAATCTCCGTATGTCTATCCAGGAGACTGAAGGACAGGAGCTTGTGGCTTCGCGCATCCTTGCCGATGCTAGTATCAGCGAGAAGGACTGGCCGTCCTGGAATCTGGAATCGCTACCGCGTGAGCAGCGCCATAGCGTCACTCCCTATTTCAGCCAGGAGCTATTCGATGCACGCCGAGAAGTATTCGTGGCCGCGCTCGAGTTGCACAAGGCTTTCATCGCAGCGGCCTGGCCGAAGCTGTCACGTTCCTTGAGCACTTTCGTGGATGTCCTGGGCGGAACAATCCATCCGTCGCGCCTTCCCGGCGGCGTGGCTCCATTGTGGGATATCTTCTTTCTCGTTGTTCCGCTGGTCTCCAGCACGTTCGCTTCGTTCCCGCGGCTGTTCACAGGCATGGGACGTGAAGACCTGGCATGGCTTCTGATCGACGAAGCGGGGCAAGCGGCTCCGCAGCTCGCGGTGGGTGCGATCTGGCGCGCCAGGCGCGTGGTGGTAGTGGGTGATCCATTGCAGCTTGAGCCTGTCGTCTCCGTTCCTGATGAACTGGTATCGCCGTTGCTGGACAGGTGCGGAGCAGAGCAGCAATGGGCACCGCCGGCGGCATCCGCCCAGGTGCTCGCGGACATGGCGAATCACTTTGGCATGCATATGGGCGAGCCGGGAGCGGACGACACGGTCTGGCTGGGCTCTCCCTTGCTCGTTCACCGCCGCTGTCTCGATCCAATGTTCTCGATTGCGAACGAGGTCGCGTACGATGGCAAGATGGTGTACGGTGTCGAGCCTGATAAGGGCGGTCGTGATTTTGGGCCGAGCCGCTGGATCGACATGCCGGCCAAACAGTCCGATGGACATTGGATCGAGGAGCAGGCACAGGCGGCCCTGGCGCTGGCTTTGCAGATTACGGGCGGCATTCCCAGGCACGGGAACGAATTCAAGGTCTATGTGATTACGCCATTCAGGAAGGTGGCCCAGAGAATGTACACGCTCCTCCGTGCGGAGATGAATGGCAGCGTGGACGGCATGGTCGGCACCGTGCATACATTCCAGGGCAAAGAGGCGGAACACGTCATCTTCCTCCTTGGCGGCAACCCACGTACACCTGGCGTCATTTCATCCTTTGCGGGGGCAAAGCCCAACCTGGTCAATGTCGCGGTAACGCGTGCCAAGCGCAGGCTGTACGTCATTGGCGACAGGCGCTATTGGACCGGGCCGCACGATACGCGCCAGATTTTCTCGCGCATGTCAGAGCGCCTTCCTTGAGTATGTCCATACAAAGTCGACGGCGGAGGTGGGCGTATAATGCGCATTACACACCCCCACCCTTAATGCGCACTGGAATCTTATGAAACCGGAACTTTCCATACCTAAGCTGCCAAGCAAAAAGGCGACCAACATTACCTTGTCCATGGACGTGTATCAGGCAGCCAAGAGCCTGGGCATCAATATCTCGCAGGTTTGTGAGCAACGCTTGCGTGAAGAGATCCAGGCGCGAAGGGAGCAGCAATGGAATGAGGAACATGCCAGCTTTCTCGATGCTTATAACAAGCGGTTAGTCGAGGAAGGAGTTGCCCTACAGGAATGGCGAGCGTTCTGATGGCACGCTTCGACATTTACGTCAATCCGGGGCGGAGCCACCGCAATATTCCATACCTGGTCGACGTGCAAAGCAATGTCATCAGTGGGCTGGCAACAAGGATTGTGGTGCCGCTACGCCCTCTGGCGGCATTTTCTTCGGTTGCTTTGCCACCGGACCTGTTTCCCATCATTCCGATTGATGGCGAAGACTACGTTCTGGACACGCCTCAACTCGGCGCCATCCCGCTGGCAGAGCTGAAGACCAGGGTTGCTTCGGCACGTGAGAGCCAGTTTGTTATCCAGACAGCGTTGGATCGGGCCTTCGGCGCCTATTGAAGTCATGACGAAACCGGATAAAGCGCTAGCGGCCTACCGCCAAATGCGCCAGCAGCCTCTGTGGCGACTCCTGGCGGCCGCCAATGAGATTGTCCTGGGGCAGGCGCTGGAGAAGTTCATGATCCTTCGGCGCAATAACAAGGGCAAGGCCAAGACCATCCAGCACCGCCAGGAGTTTGTCTGTGCGAATGCCGCCAGCGCCGTTTTCGAGCCGCGACAGCAGGTCCACCGAAACGCCGTTCAGCGCCGCGGCATCGTCAATGCGCAGTCCTTGCTGTTTGCGGTGCGCTCGCACTTGGCGGCCAACATCGCCCAACTCTCGTATGACCTGTACGGCCGGCAGCGCCGCGGAGCTAAATTGGCTCATATTTCGGAATTTCAGAAAGATCGATGACGATCAACAGTAAATTTCAACTATTTCTGATTTTCCGAAATTTCGATGATATTTCCCGCCCCGCCCTCGAAATTTCTGTATTCCGAAACTTCTGACTTCGCACTTGCTACTGTAGCGTTTTGACCAAGATCATCGGTAAAAATAAAAACACTGTTATTCTCCAAGTTCGTCGTTTTTCAAACAGCAGCGGCAAAGGGGACGGTCATGACGAAATCTTTTCGGTTCGTGCGCCTGGTTTCTCTGTTGGGCGCAAGCGTGGTTTGTAGCACGGCATTTGCAGATCCTTTCCTCATCGGGCGCGGCATGTCCGATATCACGGGCGAGGCGGCGGAAGTGGGCATGATGGGGTATGGCTCGACCTCGCAGGTGACGGCCGGCATTCACATGCGGCAGCGGGCGCGGGCTTTCATTGTGGTGGACCAGGCCAGCGGCAAGCGCATGGTCTTCGTCAATAATGACCTGGGCATGGTGTTCCAGGGCGTGCAGCAGGCGGTGCTGCGGCAGTTGCAGGCGCGGTATGGCAGCCTGTATTCGGCGGAGAACGTGATCCTGTCGGCTACACATACGCATGGCGGGCCGGGCGGCTTCTCGCATTACGCGCTGTACAACTTCACTACCTACGGCTTCAACCCGCGCACCTTCGATGCGATTGTCAGCGGCATTGTGGCGGCGATCGACAAGGCGCATCGCGACCTGAAGCCGGGCAGCATCGCAATCGGCAAGGGCGAGCTGACGGATGCGAGCAATAACCGGTCGAATCCGGCCTACCTGCGCAATCCGCAGGCGGAGCGTGACCGCTGGGGGCGCAATATCGATCCGGAGATGACGGTGCTGCGCTTCAAGCAGGGCAGCAACGATGTGGGCGCGATCAGCTGGTTCGCCACGCATGGCGTGTCGATGACGCCGCTGAACCGCTTGATCACGCCGGATAACAAGGGCTATGCGGAGTGGCGCTGGGAGCATGACCTGAAGGGCGTGCGCTATAACTCGGATGGCGACTTTGTGGCGGCCTTTGCACAGTCGAATGCGGGCGATATGACGCCGAACCTGAACCTGGACGGAGCCGGGCCTACGGCCAACGAGCTGGATAACACACGCATCATCGGCGAGCGGCAGTTGCAGAAGGCGCTGGCCATCTATAACGGCGCGCTGGAACCGCTGGCGGGGCCGCTCGATTACCGCCAGCGCTATATCGACTTCTCCCGCGTCACGGTGGAGGCGCGCTTTGCGGATGGCGTGGCGCGCAGCACTTGTCCGGCGGCCATCGGCAGCTCCTTCGCGGCGGGCACGGAGGATGGGCGCGGGCTGGATGGATTCAATGAAGGCGACCTGGCGGGCAATCCATTCTTCCAGGCGCTGGGCGGCATCATCGCGCCGGCGCCGCAGTGGGTGCGCGATTGCCAGGGTGTGAAGCCGGTTCTGCTGGCGACGGGTACGCAGACGCCCTTCCCCTGGTCGCCGGAGGTGCTGCCGGTTTCCATCGTGCGTATCGGGCAGCTGGCGATCATTGCGGCGCCAGCTGAGTTCACCATCATGTCGGGGCGGCGCGTGCGCGAGACCGTCAAGGCGGCATTGGGGGACAGCGTGAAGCACGTGGTCTTTGCGGGGTATTCGAATGCCTATTCGGGCTACGTAACCACGCCGGAGGAGTACGACGCGCAGCATTACGAGGGCGCTTCCACTCACTTTGGCAAGTGGACGCTCGGAGCTTACCAGCAAAGCTTCCATGAGCTGGCGACGGCCATGCGGCAAGGAACTGCGGCTGGCGGCAGTGCATCGGTGCGGGATTTGAGCGGCAACCAGATGTCGTTCCAGACCGGGGTAGTGCTGGACAACACGCCAATATTCAAGAGCTTTGGCGACGTGGTTCAGCAGGCGAATGCAAGCTATTCACGCGGCCAGCGCGTTGACGTTTCTTTCTGGACGGGGCATCCCAAGAACAACCTGCGACTGAACGGCACCTTCCTGGAAGTGCAGCGCTGGGATGGTGCTGCATGGCGTACCGTGGCGGTGGATGGCGACTGGAACACGAGCTATCGCTGGGTGAGGATCGATCCGGTTTGGGGTACTTCGCAAGCTGTCATCGGGTGGACCATTCCTGCCGATGCGGCGACCGGGCAGTATCGCATCCGGCATTATGGGGACTACAAGAACGGCTGGAATGGCGCCATTTACGGCTTAACCGGGACCAGCCGAACATTCCAGGTCAACTAAGCGTTGATCGTCATCAAAGTCCGGACCGGCCAGCCCTGCCTACAATCGTGTTCACCCACGATTTAGGGAGCCAACGATGGAATTCCGAGTCTTTGATGACAAGTCAGGCGCGTTCGTCTTTACTGCGCCGGGTTCACAGGAAACGTCCGACAAGTTCGATCAACTTGTCGAGGCTTTCGAGGATGGGCTGATAAAGCAAAGGCGCATGGCGGCTATCTGCGAGAACATGATTCGGGATGCACGTCCGCTGCTACGTCCTTACCACATCCTCGCTACGATCCACTTCTCGAAAGGGAAGCGTGCAAGTGCGCTGGAAACCGCCATGCGCGGGCTCGCGGCCGTTCATCACATGATCCCGGACGATTTCGCCGGGCCGTTCCCCTGGCACCACGATGGGAATCGTCCTTACCTGGCGCTGCTGAAAACCATCCTGCTTTGCTTCATCTCCGATAAGAAGTACGACAAGGCCGCCGACTGGTGCAAGCTGGTACAGCGTGCGGATCCGGACGATAGTTGCGGAACGCGTTTTGTTATCGGCCACGTCTTGTTGCGGGCGGGCGAGCATGAGCAGGCACACTCCTGGTTTGCCGAGCATGGGGCGGAGTATTCGCCCTACTTTTACGAACTTGGCCTGAGCCTCTTTCAGCAGGATAAGCTGATCGAGGCTGCCACTGCATTCCGGCGTGGGATAGCGATCAATCCCTATATCGCCGAGATGATCTTTTATGGCCACCAGCCAAACCCTTATCCCGTCATGCATTTCTGGGCCAATGAAAAGCCGCCGCTGGCCAAGCTGTATCTCGGTTCATACGGCACAATGTGGGAAGATGCCGTGGAGGCGCAACGCTTTCTTTACTGGCTCTTTAACCAGTCGCATGTGCTGGCGGAGCGTGCCAGGATGATGGCGTGCAGGGAGCAGCGATCGATTGACCTGAGGCTGCCGCAACCCGATGCGCAAGTTGAACATTACCGGGAGCTGGTTGCCGCCATTGACGACGAGGTTTCCAGCGAAATTGTGCAGCGCAGGCCTAACGGCGACGGCTTCATGGAGTGGCCGTGGCAAGTCTATAGTGATTCATAAAAGCGGAAGCGTTCCGGAACGGGGCACGGAAAGGTACAGAATCCGGCCTTGGTCGTTGGCGATACGGAGCTGGGCGAAGCGGTTCTCGCGCAGCTTGTCGGCCAGTGCCATGGTCAGGATTTCGCCGAACATGTGGATGCTGTGGCCACGCAGGCCATCTTCATCGACCAGCAGGGTGAACTCTGTTCCGTGCATGTGGAGCCGTCCCTTCGGGTGCTGCAGCCAGGCGGTGGCGGGCCTGGCGGCCAGGCTGTTCATGCTTTCGATGTATGGGCAACCGTGAAGCTGCAGCAGTTGGCGCAGGGCTGGCAGGGTTATCTCCTGTGTGTAGAGGCTTTCACACAGGTCGCCAGGGCTTGAAACGCGGCGGGCGCTGGCTGGGCCATGCACGAAACGAATCGGGAAACCGCCGGCGCTGGCTTCCGTTGTCAGCCTGGCGCCGGGCTGCGGCAGTTCATCGTTCGTGCATGTAAGCTGCACTGAGATCGTTCCTGTTTCCAGCCTGGCCGGGCGCTGCTCGCGGTCCACGAAGGCCAGCGCAAAGCCTTCCTGCTCGTCCAGTTGCCAGTAAGGGCCAACCTCCGTGTGTGCGGTTTCGTGGAAAGGCGGCAGTACGCGGTCGCCGTTGCGGCTCATGAGCGAAACCTTTTCTATGCTGTAGATACTGCATCCGGGCTGGGTCGGCGCGACGGGGTAGGATTCGATTCTGCCATCCAAGCGAATCGGAGCGGCGGCTTGGGGAAAGAGGTTGAGGACCGGTGCGCACGAGAGGCGGAAGTTAGCTGCGCTGGCCTGGCGCAATATCGGGTCGCATGGGGGCAGCACTATGTACACTGTTATGCGCTTGCAGCTGGCCGGGCAGTGTGCGGCGATGGCCTGCAAGTCGAGGTCGATGAAGTCGAACTTTTGCGGCAGGTGGAACAATTCCGTCATCAGCCGCGGGCTCTGTTGGCCGGCTCGCAGCGGCAGCAGGGCTTCCTGGACGGCGGTACCGGCTGAAGCGAATGGCGATGCCGGGATCGGGCGCCAGCTGCCGCCGGCTTCAAGGCAAACACACAGGCCATGCATCAGGATGGCATCGAGAAGGCCGGCGCGCAGCCGCGCTTCGCCGTCTATCCAGACGCGCAGCATGGGCATGGGTGGCTGGTC
>Ga0102591_1002880_pt1 | contig 16973 bp, 17 predicted proteins | sample AraplaCol_mCL_r2_2_FD_76860 | JGI IMG/M metagenome (GOLD analysis project Ga0102591, IMG submission 76860) | Arabidopsis root microbial communities from North Carolina, USA - plate scrape MF_Col_mCL_r2 (SPADES assembly) (version 2) | ecosystem: Host-associated > Plants > Roots > Endosphere... | reverse complement strand
CGTCGAACCACGATCAGGGGTCAATTTCAGCCGATCGAAGTGCAGCGTCCCCGTGTCAGCATTAAGGCAAAGCATGCTATACATTTGCCAGTATCTTTGTGACATCAAGCAGTTGCTCATGCAACATCCTTTGTGACGCCAGGCAGGATAAGCTTCGCCTTCAGCCCGCCCCATTCACCGCGGGAAAGCTCGAGCCGTCCCTGGTATTCGTTGGAAATCTCGGTGACGATCGAAAGGCCAAGCCCGGTTCCGGGCTTGCTTTCGTCGAGCCTGCGGCCGCGCTTCAGCGCCTCGCGGATCTGGTCCGGCTCCAGGCCAGGCCCATCATCCTCGACGGCGAGCTCCACCCAATGGCGGCGCGCGCTCGCCTCCACCCCTTTCACATCCTCGCCGGCCTCGACGGCCGAAAGCCGCACCCTGCTCTTGGCAAAACGCGCCGCATTTTCCAGCAGATTGCCGACGGTCTCCTCGAGATCCTGCTGCTCCATGGCAACGGCCAGATGCGGCGGCGAGACCACGAGATCGAATTCGGTATCGACGTTCAGACGGCGCATGACGCGCACCAGCCGCTCCAGCGCCGGCTCCGCATCGGTGCGGGCGAGCACGGATTCGCGCTGCGCGGCGATGCGCGCCCGATTGAGATAGGACTGCACCTGCCCCTGCATCGCTTCCGCCTGGCTGCGGACCAGCTCACCATGGGATTTCTCCAGGACCCGCGCCTCGTTGAGAAGCACGGCAATCGGCGTCTTCAGCGAATGCGCGAGATTGCCGACCTGCATGCGGGCGCGCTCGACGATACGGCGGTTGCTGTCGATCAGCGCATTCACCTCGTTGGCGAGCGGCAGGATTTCGCGCGGGAAGTCGCCCTTCAGCTGCTCGCTCTCGCCGGCGCGGATGCGCTCCAGCGCGGCACGCGCCTTGTCGAGCGGCTTCAGGCCGTAGAGAATCGCCAGCGCGTTGACGATCAGACTGCCGACGCCGAAACCGGCGAGCGCCAGATAGAGGCTGTGGGAAAAGGTGCGCACGTCGTCCTCGACGACATCGACATTACCGGTGACGCGGACGCGCGCTGCACGCCCGTCAGTATCGAGCACCACTTCGGTCTCCGCCACCTGCACGCGGTTCCCGGAGGCGTCCGTCACCTGATAGTAGCGCTCGTAATTCTTGTCGAAGGGCGCCTCGACGACCGAGGGAACCGGAATGAGCGCCGAGCCGAGCGAAGGCGAGACCAGCGGAGCGGTCGTATAGGTGCCGAGCGGCTCCACCACCCAGTACCAGCCGGTCTTCGGTTGCGCAAAACGCAGGTCGCCGAGCTGCGGGCTGCCGCTGAGTGCGCCCTGATCGCCGATCGTCACCGAATTGATGACGTTATAGAGCTGCGCCCGCAACAGATCCTGGAAACCGCGTTCGGCGCTCTTGCGGTAGAGGGTGGAGATCAACAGACCGATCACCACCAGCGCCACTGTCGACCAGACCGTGGTCAGCAACAAAACACGTGCGGTGAGCGACTTAATTCGCATGTTTCGGCGCTTGGATGCGGTAACCGAGACCGCGCACCGTTTCGATCAGGTCGACGCCCATTTTCTTGCGCAGGCGGCCGACGAAGACTTCGATCGTATTGGAATCACGGTCGAAATCCTGGTCGTACATATGCTCGACCAGTTCCGTGCGCGAGACGACCTCGCCCATGTGATGCATGAGATAGGCGAGCAGGCGATATTCGTGCGAGGTCAGCTTCAGCGTCGTGCCGTTGACCGTCGCCTTCGAGGACTTGGTATCGAGCCGCACCGGCCCGCAGATGATCTCGGATGAGGAATGCCCGGCTGCACGCCGGATCAGCGCCCGAATGCGCGCCAGCACTTCCTCGACATGGAAGGGCTTGGTGACGTAGTCGTCGGCACCGGCATCGATGCCGGCGACCTTGTCGCTCCATCGGTCGCGCGCCGTGAGAATCAGCACCGGCACGCCGCGGCCGGCGCCGCGCCATTTTTCAAGAACGGTGACCCCGTCCATCTCCGGCAGGCCGATATCGAGGATGATGGCGTCATAGGGTTCGGTGTCGCCGAGGAAATGGCCTTCCTCGCCGTCGAACGCCTGGTCGACGACATATCCCGCCTCCTTCAGCGTGTCGGCCAGCTGCCGGTTCAGATTAACGTCGTCTTCGACTACCAGGATGCGCATCGGTCCGCCTTCGTCCGCTTCAAATCGATCAATGTCCTGAATAAGCCGATTCCGCTTACATCGGAACCTTTACCGTCACTTTGCGTGGGCGCTGGCCGTTGCCCTGCACAAGAACGGTGATGATGCAGGTATCGCCCACCGGTTGCACGGACAGCAGCTGGCCGCCCGTCTGCTCGACGACCTGGGCTGCGGCGGCGCTGCAATCGCCTCCCACACGCAGGACAAAACTGCCCGTGGCGTCCGGTGAGGGCGCCGATACCACCAGTCCGGCGGCCAATGCTGCGACGCTCAGAGGAAAGGCCATGTGTTATGCTTTCAAGGTAATGCCAACTTGCCTCGAATATGTACTCACGCGACCTGAATGGCAAATGAATGCGCTGTAATGCAGGGTGTTTAGAACTGTTCTCGACTCGTCGGGACAGCCTGTTTCAGCGCCTGGAAATCGCCGCCGCGGCAAGGTCCGGCGGCGCCGTTGCGTCCAAGAACGATAGCCTCCAGCCTTGGGATCCACGCATTCTTCGTCAGCCCCGTAAAGGCGGTGAGTTGACGGGACCGACTCCACAGCCGTCATTTGCGAATCGGCCGCGCCGTTCCGATTCCTGCCGACCGCAGCTTTCACGGGCCGGTTGAAACTGTTATGTCCTTGCTGCCCCCGCATTTCAGACCGTTTCAGCACCAATGCCAAAATCCTCCCGCTTCCGCTCGGCGCAGACGGTCACCGTCCTTGCCGTTACCCAGCTGATCGGCTGGGGCACGACTTTCGACATGCTCGGTGTCATGGGCCGCGTCGTGGCGCCGGATCTCGGCCTGCCGAACGAGGTGGTATTTGCCGGCCTGACGATCATGATGGTGGTCAGCGCCATTGTCGGTCCGGCGACCGGCCGCTGGCTCGGCCGCTATGGTGCCGCCCGGGTACTTTCGGCCGCCTCGCTGACCTTCGCGCTTGGCCTGCTTGTGCTTGCCGCCGCAAACGGCATCATGCTCTATGCCGGCGCCTGGGTCATCATCGGCATCGGCGGCGCATTTGGCCTCTCGGCACCGGCCTATACCGCCGTCGTCGAGCGCGAAGGGGCGAACGGCAAACGCGTCATCGCCATCCTGATGCTGTTCACCGGACTTTCGAGCGCCATCTTCTGGCCGATCCTCAGCCTGCTCAACCAGGCGGTCGGCTGGCGCCTCACCTTCCTGGTCTGCGCGGCGCTGCAATTCCTCGTCTGCCTGCCGCTGCATCTTTTCGCCCTGCCGAAGCCGCTCGCAACGCATATCGAAGGCAGCGCGGCCGAAATCGCCCCGGTGCCGCTGTCGAAGGCCGAGCAACGCAAAGCCTTCCTGCTGATTGCCGCGGCGACGACGATCTCGACCTTCATCACCTTCGGCATCTCCCCATCGCTGCTCGAAATCTTCCGCCAGTCCGGCGCCTCGCCAGCCCTAGCGCTGCAGCTCGGCTCGGCACGCGGCGTCCTTGGCATCTCGGCACGTTTCCTCGACATGCTGCTCGGCCGGCGCGGCAACCCCATGCTCAGCGCGGCCATGGGCATCAGCCTGATGATGATCAGTTTCCTGATAATGCTGGTCGCCAGCCCGTCGACACCGCTGCTCGTCACCTTCATCCTGCTCTACGGCTTTGGCGCCGGCGTCATGACTGTCGCCCGCGCGCTGCTGCCGCTGGCGCTGTTCTCACCGCGCGAATTCGGACTGCAATCGGCCAGGCTGTCGCTGCCGCAAAATCTCGCCAACGCCATCGCCCCGGTCATCTTCACCGCCATCCTCGACCGCGCCGGCACCGGCCCGGCGCTCGCCGCCTGCGCCGCTCTCGCGGCCTTGTCGCTGGCCTTCGTGCTGATGCTGATGGCGCTGGTGCGCGGCGCCCATGCATCGCAGCCGAGCCCGGTCGCTCCGTGACGGCCTGCACCCTAAAGTCAGCCATTCTTAATCTGTCTTGATTATCATCCGCGCAGAGACGAGAGCACTTTCCGTCCACACATCGCGGCCATTGCGGCGAGTTGATGACGAACGGACGCCCGCTTTTCCCGAGTCTTTTGAATCGCTTGCCGCCGCTTTTTCGAAAGTTGAATCCGGTGGCTCAGAAGTTGAGTCAGCTTCGCGACGAACCGAATCCGGACAATCATTCATCCATTTGAAATTTAAACGGAATGCGGCTCGGCAGCCGGATGCCTGCAGGCGTCAGAGCGGCCGCGTCACCGCCGTGCGGCTGTCGTAATCGGCGGCGATGCGCTTTTCGCGGAGCGGCCGCACGCGGTCGATCGAGAGCTGATAATCGGGATGCGCCTTATAGGCGGCAAGGGCCGCTTCATCGTCGAATTCGCCATAGACCACAAGATCGATCTCGGTGCCCAGCTGATCGGTCTTCACATTGGTGCCGATTTCCAGCAGCCGCGCATGCGGAATGCCGGTCAGTATAGAAAGCCCGGCCCTCACCTCCTGCAGATGTTCCTCCTGCACGGTGAAAAAGACGATATGGCGGATCACGCGGAAGCTCCTGTCAGATTTCAGAGTCTCAGCCGGGCGATAACACGCGAGCCCCAGGCCTTCAACCGCGCGCGCATGCGATGCGCAGCATCGGGACGTATCGCCGCATCGAAGGCCATGGCATAGCTTGCCAGCTTTTCCGCCCGGTCGGTGCCATTGACGATGCGGCGGGCATTCACCCAATCCGCGGTCGTCGCGTTCAGATGATCGGCGAGCTTGTGGCCGGTAAAACTGCCCTGCAGCATACCTTCGATCAGGATCGTCACCGCCGCATCCATCTCCATCGCCCGGTCGGGATCGGCAACGAGGTCGATCCCGGTCAGCACGCTCATCGCCTCATAGTTCCGCTTATGGGTGAGCTGCACCAGGCCGCGGCCGAGCCAGCTGCAGCCATCCTCGTCCGGCCGCCAGTAGGGTGTCTTCACCCAGGAGAGCCTGCCTGCCGCGAAGGCCGTCTCCAGGATCTCGACCGCGCGCGCATCGCTTTCCGCCAGCGTCTCCCGCACCGGCTGCATCGTGTAGGCGGTCTCATGGTAAGCGGTTGCGAGGATATAGGCGAGCCACCGCCGGTCGGCCCCAGCAAACCGCTCTTCCCAGGCGTCGAGAATCGCCGTGATGCCCACTACCTGAGGCTGAGTCAGGTTTCCTTTGAAGAGCTGGTGGCGTACCGTATCGAAAAAGAATGTCCGGTCCATGTGGACAACCATTCCGCGCTTCCCTCGAATATCATGGTTAAAACCGTCTTAATCGATTAAATTCGATTTAATCGTTTAAAGTGTTTAAACCACTGATTTACACGCCTTTTGTCTTGTGCAATGCATCTCACTGCCCCGAAGCCTTACTACGAACAGAGGAGACTTCCGATGCAGACGCCGGCCAATACCCAAACCACCATTCCCCAGCATGTCGTCGACCAGATGGAAAACGAATGGCGCCAGATTCGCCCTGAACGGGAAAATACGCGCCCGGCCCAGCAGCCTCAACAACAACGCTGAAATATACGCAAAGCGGTACCAATGTAAGCTCGAGCGCCGCCCAGCGCCCGATCAATGCCCCGGCCAGTCGATCGTGGCCGGGTGAATTTTCACAGGGCACTAGACGTCCCAGCGGTTTGCCCCCTCATCGCATCACAGCATCGAGCCGTTTTGCCAGCGTGTCCAACGATCGGGTGAAAACCATCTTATCGTCCAGCGCACGCGACAGCACCAGCGCTCCCTGAATACCGGAGACGCTCTCCTCGGCGAGCATTTGCGCCTGCTCCTCAGTACAGCCTGCCCGCATCAGCGCCGAACGCAAGGCTTCGATCCAGCGGCTGAAATAGTCGCCGATCGCTGCCGAAAACCGCTCGCGGGTCTCGTCAAGCGCAAAGGCACCGACCAGGCAGATGCGGCGGCCGGAGCGGAAGTAGTCGTTCACATGCGTCCACATCGCCGCGATCGCCTCACGGGCATCCCCATTTCTCAACGGTTGATAGATCGCTTGTTCGAACCAGCCATCGACATCGGCGAGTACGGCACCCGCCATCTCCTCCTTGCCGCCGGGAAAGAAGTGGTAGAGGCTGCCCTTGCCGATGCCGGTGCGTTCGGTGATGCGGCTGAGCGACGTGCCTTCATAGCCGAGCTCGCGGAAGATTTCGGCGAGCAGCGGGACGATGTCGGCGCGTTCGTAGACGGTTTTCACCCGCGAACTTCCCTTGGCTTGATCAGAGACCGAGTTCGGTCAGACCGGGATGGTCATCCGGGCGCCGGCCGAGCGGCCAGTGGTACTTGCGCTCCGATTCCGGGATCGGCAGGTCGTTGATGCAGGCGAAGCGGCGCTGCATCAAGCCGGCGGCGTCGAACTCCCAGTTCTCGTTGCCATAGGAGCGGAACCAGTTGCCGCTGTCATCATGCCATTCATAGGCGAAGCGCACGGCGATGCGATGATCGGTGAAGGCCCAAATCTCCTTGATCAGCCGGTAATCCAGTTCCTTGGCCCATTTGCGGGTGAGGAAAGCGACGATTTCGGCGCGGCCGTTGACGAATTCGGCGCGATTCCGCCAGCGGCTGTCCGGCGTATAGACGAGCGAGACGCGCTCGGGATCGCGGCTGTTCCAGCCATCCTCGGCAAGGCGGACTTTCTGGGTAGCGGTCTCCAAGGTGAAGGGCGGGACGAGGCTGGACATGATCACTCCTGTACTGAACGGTTATCACTGTACTGATTGGTACAATTATTGGCAAGCCGCTTCGAAGCGATGTTCGCCCGGGATCGAGAGGCAGCCATGGGGCACCCTCACCCGCGGGAACGGCGCAGCAGATCCACACTCTCCTTCCGCCACCGGAGCGGCAGAGCATCTGGGCGAAGCACGATCTCTTCCGGCGTGAAACGCCATAGCCGTTCTGCTCCCTGAAAGGTGGCGATATCGGGCGAATCCAGCAGCACTTCGGCATTTCCCGTCATCTGCAGCATATCGCCGGTTTCGAAATCGACGAAGACCAACCCCGCCTTCGAATTGACGAGGATATTGCCAAGCGTGTTGAAGAACCGATTGCCGGCAAAATCGGGAATGGTCAGCACGCTGTCGGCGCCGACACGCACGAAGCCGGCATTGCCGCCGCGATGGGACACGTCCACCTGCCGCTCGCCATTGTCGCGGTCGACATAGGAGGCGACGAAAAACGTATCGGCGCCCTCGACCATCCCCAGCGCCCGATCGTCGAGTTGACCGGAATGAAGCGGCTGCGTCGCCGTCGGCATATCGGGATCGCGGACAAAGGCGGCAGAGCGAGGCTGGATATATTGCGGGCAATTGCCGAAGCTCTGGCCGACGCGAACGTCAAAACCTTTAGCGTCCGTCCTGCGGATCACGCCGTTCAGGCGGTTACGCCGCCGGGTCTCGAGCTGGATGCCAAGCATGGCGATCGCGTCGCCATCCTCCATGCCGGCATCGGCAGGATCGGCCGGGTCGCGCGGCAGGCCGACCTCAAGGATCTCCGGCTCAGGCGAGGCCATGAAGCCCGGTCGCTCAGCCCTTATCGTTGCCCAGACATCACCCTTGGCATCGACGGCGCCGAGCACGACGAAAGGCAGCATCGGAAAAAAGGCGCGGTGCTGTTCCGGCATGGCCTTGCGGACGAAATTCCGTCCCGGCCCGTCCATGCGTTCGACGACACCGACGCTGCGCTGGATGGCGAGTTCACCCTCATGCCAGGGTGACGGCGCGTCCTGTTCTGTCTGCTCCAGCATCTCGATCTCCTTGCAGGTATCGTTGGGGAAAGCGGGACGGTAGTCCGTCCCGGCGGCTTCTCATGCGGCAAGGCCGATCTTCGTCCTGCGAAAACCGACGAAGCCCGGCAGCGCCTCGATACGCGCAAGCCAGGCGCGCACCGCCTGATAGGCCGAGGTGTCGACATTGCCCTCCGGCGCATTGGCGATGTAGCTGTAGAGTGCAATATCGGCGATCGTCGCATTGTCGCCGAGCAGAAAGCGGCGAGCGTCCAGTTCCGCCTCGACCAGCGCGAGAATGCGGTGCGCCCGGGCCATCACCTCGTCGGTGCGAAAATCGGCGCCGAAGACGGTAACCAGGCGCGCAGCACAGGGTCCGTAGGCGATCTCGCCCGCAGCAACTGAGAGCCACTTCTGTATCCGGGCCGCTGCCACCGCTTCTTCCGGCAGCCAGTCGGTGCGGCCGTATTTGCGCGCGAGATAGACGAGGATGGCGGAGGAATCGGCGATGACGACCCCATTGTCGTCGAGGACCGGCACCTGGCCAAAGGGATTGAGCTTCAGAAAGTCCGGCGCCTTGTGAGCGCCGGCTGCCAGGTCGACCTCGACCAGTTCATAGGGCACGCCAAGCAGCGACAGGAACAGATGAGCCCGGTGTGCATGACCGGAGAGCGGGTGATGGTAGAGTTTCATGATGGTTCCTCTGGTCTTTCGATCGACGGGACGCGGTTGGCGATGGCCGCTTCGAACCATCTGCGGCGTAATTTACTGCCTTCCACCTGACTGCAGTAGAATGCTAATCTGGAAGGCATGTTACCAATTGATGGAAGGATAGAATGGACCGCCTCGACGCCATGACCGTGCTTCTTGCCGTTGTCGAACAGGGCAGCCTCTCGGCCGCCTCACGACATCTGCGATCCCCGCTCGCAACCGTCAGCCGCAAGGTTTCGGAACTGGAAGCACACCTCAACGCCCAGCTGCTGCAACGGAGCAACCGGAAGATCACGCTGACGGAGGCCGGCCGCTCCTATGTCGAGGCGGCGCGGGAAATTCTCGATCGGGTGGAAGAGGCAGAACGGACGGCGGCCGGCGAATATAGCGCGCCAAAGGGCGAACTGACGATGACCGCGCCGATCGTCTTTGGTCGGCTGCATGTCTTGCCTGTCGTGGTGGATTTCTTGAAAGCCTATCCCGATATCAATCTGCGGCTGATGCTTGGCGACCGACTGTCGAACCTCGTCGAGGATCATATCGACGTGGCGCTTAGGATCGGCAACCTGCCGGACAGCAACCTGATCGCCACAAGGCTCGGCGCGATCCGCCGCACGGTCTATGCCAGCCCCGATTATCTCAAGCGGCACGCCCTCCCTCGGCATCCAGGCGATCTCGCCGCGCATGACTGCGTCACCTTCGAGGGCATGGCCTCGATGCTCAGCTGGACATTCACCGAGGGCAAACGCGATCTCACAGTACCGATCCGCTCGCGGCTTGCCGTCAACACCGCCGAGGCGGCGGTAGACGCAGCTGTTGCCGGCCTCGGCATCACCCGCGTGCTCTCCTACCAGGCCGCACGCGCCGAGAGCGCCGACCTGCTGGTGCCGCTGCTTGCCGATTTTGAACCACCGCCGGCGCCGGTGCATCTCGTCTATCCCGCGCAGGGACTGGTGCCGCTGAAGCTGCGGGCGCTGCTCGATTTCGCAACGCCGCGCCTGCGCGCGACGCTCAACGGGCCCTAAAGCGCGTCGCGATCTTTCAGATTCGCCCCTCGCGCTTTCGGTATTTGTTTTGACGCATGTCGTTGTCGCAAAACCGCTGCACAGTTTTGCGCGACATGCTTTAGGCGAGCTTGCCCTCTTCCGCCTTGTAGAAATACTGGCTGGCGACCAGCCAGCCCTTCAGCGGCCGCAGCGGCGGAATGCAGGTGGCGATCATGAAGGGGCCAGTGACCAGAAGCTGCACCCAGATCGGCGCCGAAAAGGCCACCTCCAGCCAGACGCCGAGCAGCACGCTTGGTATGCAGGCGAAACAGATGACGAAGAAGGCCGGACCGTCGGCCGGATCGGCGAAGGAATAGTCGAGGCCGCAGACCTCGCATTCCGGCTGCAGTGTCAGGAAGCCCTTGAACATATGACCCTGGCCGCAGCGCGGGCAGCGCCCCCTGATGCCGGTCTGTATCGGAGGAAGTGGGGGATATTCCGTATCCATGACGATCTCGCTTTCCTGTGCCGCGGACATTGACGCGATCAATGCCTTAAATGAATGCATTCAATATAATTACATTGGAAAGAAATTACCAGTCAATTCGCCAGAATGCCGCAGGGCTCCCAGCGCAGGCCGGCAGCAAAGCTGACTGCAAATTTCTGAAGCAGCATTTGGGGCTGCAGCCAGGCTTGGCAGCCTGGGCAGTTCAAACGTGAACGTGACCGATATGCTTCGCCATCCCCGGACAGCTTAGGGTGCGGCCGATCTGATTCCCGACTGCTTCCGGATTTCGTCAGTGCCTAATCAGCCCGTGGCGGAATTCTGCGTCAGAAGAACGACGCCGCCATTTCCGGTGGGCCTTCCAGCGCATGGGCCATGAATTCCAGTGCGCCCTGCAGTTTCTCCCGGGTGATCGGTCCGCCAAGGCAGACGCGTACGGCCTCGGGTGCGACGCCCTCGACCGTGAAGGCATCGCTTGCGACGACGCCGATGCCGGAAGAACGAGTATGGCTGCCGAAGGTGGAACGGGTCCAACCGTTGGAAAGCGGCAGCCAGATGTTGAAGCTGATCGGATCGGCGCGGTAGCTGCCGGCCGGCAGGATGGCAGCAACCATTTGCTGGCGGGCGGCCGCCTCAGCACGGATGAAACGCAGGATCGTATCGGCGGTGCCGTCCTCGATCCAGCGGGTGGCGAGCGCCACGGTCAATGGCGAGGCCATGACATTGTTAGCGCGCATGGCGCTGACGAAAGGCCACACAGCCTTGCTGTCCGGCGCCACGACATAGGCAAGGCGCAGACCCGCGCCGATGCATTTCGCCAGCCCGCCGATATGCCAGGTCAGATCGGGCGCCATGGCGGCGAGCGGCGCCGGGCCTTGCTGTGGAATAAAGCCGTAGGCATCATCTTCGACGATCGGCACGTGATATTTGCGGGCAACGGCGCAGATCTCCTCGCGGCGCCGGGCCGGGATGGTCAGCGTCGTCGGGTTCTGCAGCGTCGGATTGAGATAGAGCGCTTTCGGTTTCAATCTCTCACAGGCGTCTGCAAAGGCGTCCGGCAGGATACCGTCCTCGTCCATCGGCAGGCCGGTCAGATTGAGCCGCAGCTGGGCGGCGATCGAGCGCATACCGGGATAGGTGATGACTTCCGAAAGCACGGTCTCGCCTGGTTTTGCCAGTAGGCCAAAGATCGCCAGCAGGGCCGGATGGGCGCCTGGTGTGACGAAGATCCGCTCCTGCGAGGGCACCAGCCCGCGACGGCTGAGCCAGGAGGCTGCAGCCTCCTTGTCCATGCTGGAGCCGCCGAAACCCTGGTAGCGCAGCAGCGGAATGAGGCTCGCCACCACTGCCGACATGCCCTCGCGCATGCGGGCGATCAGTTCCGGATCATCCGGTTCCGGCGGCATGTTCATCGAGAAATCGACGACGGAGGCGCGGCGGGGATCGGGCGCGGCGTCGGGTGCGAAGCCCTGGCGCTCCTTGTCCGCACCACCGGTGACGAAGGTGCCGCGGCCGACATGCGAATCCACAAGCCCGCGCTTCTGCGCCTCGACATAACCTCTGGCCACCGTCGTGAAATCGACATTCAGCCGCTTGGCGAGTTCACGTTGCGGCGGCAGCCGGTCCCCAACCACCAGGTGCCCGCTGCGCAGATCCATTTCGATCACATCGGCGATCGCCATATAACGGGGGCTGCTGCTGCGGCTGAGATCGGGATGCCAGTCTTTCATGTCGTGATCCGTGTCAGTCTGATTCCTGATAGGATTGACCGTATATTGTTGCACAGTGCCACTGTCATCAAAAAATATCATACCCACAAGTTTGAAGAGGATGGTCGACGGAATGACGCAGCGTTGCGCCGTGTGAGATATTACGAAAATCGCAGATTCCAACCGATTTGATCGCGGATTGAATGCGTTGCGCATTCCCCTACGGAATCGGCGATTCCCCACGCCGATAGCCGCTTGGATCTTTCCACGTTTCCAGCGCATCATCAAATGCGGTGGCGGAAATTCCCTCCGCCACAGCCTTGCCTCCGCCCATCCATCTTCTTACTTATTCAGAGTGGAATGCGCCGGATTTCGGCCTTTCGCGCCGGCGCCCATCGGGATGAAAGTATGAATATCGATCCGATTTTGCGGTCAGTCGTGGCCGTCCGTTCCTCCATTCCGGAAGATGCCTTCACGGCGGAGACGCTGGGCACTGTCCGGGAAGGCAGCGGCGTGGTTATTCGCGACAACGGGCTGGTGCTGACCATCGGTTATCTCATCACCGAGGCCGAGGAGGTCTGGCTGACGACCCATGACGGGCGCGTGGTTCCCGCGCATGCGCTTGCCTATGATCAGGAAAGCGGCTTCGGCCTGGTCCAGGCGCTCGGGGCCCTGAATGCCCCGGCGGTGGATCTCGGCGACGCGGCGACAGCCAAGCCCGGCGATCCCGTCGTGCTTGCCGATGGCATCGGAGAATTCGTCGAGGCAAATATCGTCGCCCGGCAGGAATTCGCCGGCTATTGGGAATATCTGCTGGACGAGGCGATTTTCACGGCACCGGCCCATCCCTCATGGGGCGGCGCGGCGCTGATCGGTTCGGACGGCAAGCTTCTCGGCATCGGTTCGCTTCGCCTGCAGATGAGCGATGGCGACGAGGTTGCCGATATCAACATGGTCGTGCCGATAGACCTTTTGCCGCCGATCCTTGACGATCTCTTGAACCGCGGCCAGGTCAACAAGCCGCCGCGGCCTTGGCTCGGCGCCTTCTCTGCCGAGAGCAATGGCGGCGTGGTGGTCATGAGCGTGGCCGAAGGCGGTCCGGCCGCCCAGGCGGGCCTGCGTCAGGGCGATATCATATCGGAGATCCGCGACGAAGAGGTCGATGGCTTGGCCGATTTCTACCGCAAGCTCTGGAGCAGCGGCCCGGCCGGCGCCGAAATCCCCATGCGGATTCTCAGGAACGGCCGGGAAGCCTGGCTGCGCATCAAATCCGCCGACCGCAACAGCTTTCTCAGAAAGCCGCAGCTGCAGTAAGGCTGCGCCCAGCGTCGCGAAAGCCGCTGGCGCTCAGTCGAGCGGATTGTCCGTGCATCCTTATCCCGCCTCAGAGATTTTCCGACGTGATCGTCAGGAAGCGCACCGGCTCGGCGCTGACCTCCACCTCGATGAGACCGAGCCTGTTCAGCGCAAGGTCTATCGATCGCCTTGCCTGCACCTCCGGCGCCTGGTCGAGCACGATCGACATGATGCCACGACTGAGATAATCCTGCGTCTGCTCCGTCAATTCGTGGCCGACCCAGAACGGCCGCCTAGCCTTGTTTGCCTCGAGCACCCTGGCAACACCCTTGTTGTCGCCGCCGGCACTATAGACGCCGATGATGCCGGGCTCCCGCAGAAGGGCCGCTTGCAGCAGTTCCATGGCATTGTGCTCATCATCGAGATCGAACATGACCTCGATGAAACGATGTTCGTTTGAACCATTCTCCGAGAGATAGTTGGAGAAGCCGCGGATCCGCTCCTTATGGTTCTCATAGGCGCCGCTGTGGCAGAGAGCGACGAACGAACCGGGGCGCTGCGCCAGCATGCCCGACATGTAGTGAGCCGCGGTGCGTCCGGCAGCATAATTGTCGATGCCGACATAGGGCAGTTCGGGGGCCGGACGGGTCATGATCTGAACGACGGGGATGCCGAGACCGGCCGCCTTCCGCACGCTGGTGACGACATCGGCATGGTCGGGCGCAACCACGATCAGCGCCGACCGGCGTGCCATCGGGTTGGCGATATAGCGGGCGAATTGCGCCGGCTCGTTCTCGCGGACGAAGGTGCGGTGAACGGTGATGCTGTCGTCGAGCGAGGCGGCGATGCGCTCGAACGCCCGGTTCAGACGCGAATAGAAGCTGGTCTCCGGGCGAACCAGGATCACTTCTATCCGGATCAGGCCGCGATGGGCGACCGGCAGGCTTTGCCGGTATTCAAGCCGCCTTGCCGCCAGGAAGACCTTCTCCACCGTCTCCGGCAGCACGCCGCCGCGGTCGTTGAGAACGCGCTCGACGGTCGCGGTGCCAACGCCGGCTTGCCGTGCGACATCCTTCAAAGTCACCTTCATCAGGTCTCACTCACTCCCAAAGCTGACACAGCAGAGCATCGGCATGCTCTGGGGTCAATGATCAAATTTGATCAAGGAAGCATTGGAGTATCGGGGCGCCGCAGCAGTATCGTGCCAGCAATCCGGGAGGAGCACCGGTCGGTCCAAAACGAACGAGATCAAGGATTATCCGCCGGCGCGAAGCGGCCGGGGATGACGGAGGAGCCAGATGAAGATCGCACTCGACCCGCATATGCACCGTCACCTCAACCTGCGCGACCTCTGCCGCAAGGCGGCGGAGCTCGGCTATGAGCATATCGAGCTTTCACCGCGCGACGATTTTCTGCCCTGGTGGGTGCGCCCGCGGGCACACAAGGAACGCATTGCGGAATTCAAGGCGGCCCTGAAGGATCACGGCGTCCAGCTCGCCTCGATCCTGCCGATGTATCGCTGGGCGAGCCCGCATGAGGATGAGCGGCAGGCCGCAGTGCGCTACTGGAAGGAAGCGATCGCGATCGCCGCCGAAATGGGCTGCGATACGATGAACTCGGAATTCGGCCGCGGCCCGTCGCCGGATCGCAGCCACCGCGCCAGCTGCTGCGGCGGCATGCATACCCACGAGCACAGCGAGGCTGCCTGGTGGCGCTCGATAGAAGAGCTCGTTCCGGTGTTCGAGCGCGAGGGCGTCACGCTCAACATGGAACCGCATCCGGAAGACTGGTGCGAAACGCTGCATCCGGCGATCGACATGCTGAAGACCATCGGCTCGAAGAACGTCAAATTCCTCTACTGCGCGCCGCATACCTTCTATTTCGGTGACGATATGGCGCGGATGATCCGCGATGCCGGCCCGCTGATCGCCCATGTGCATGTGGCCGATACCTATAATCACAAGGCGTCATCCGGGCTGCGCTACATCATCAATCCGCCGGGCGCGAAGGTCACCATCCATCAGCACATGGATATGTACCAGGGCGAGATCAATTGGGATGTCTTCTTCTCCTCGCTCGCCGCAGTCGGGTTCGACGGCATCATCACCGCCTGCGTCTTCGGCTGGGAGGAGCGCGCCGACGATTCCGGGCGCTTCATGCGCTCCGAAATTCAAAAATATGTCGACAAATACTGGCCCGGGAAACTTGGCTGATCGCCAACATCCGCCCCGGCACCCACTATCAGGAATAGAACCGTGACCATCACGATTACGACAGCCCCCTGCTGCTGGGGCGTTGATGACGTCAACAATCCAAACCTTCCCTCCTGGGAACGCGTCTTCGACGAGGCGGCGGCAGCCGGCTATGGCGGCCTTGAACTCGGGCCCTATGGTTACGTGCCGCTCGATGATGCGCTCGTCGCAAAGGCGCTCACCGAGCGCAATCTCTTCATCGTCGCCGGCACGATCTTCGACGATCTGGTCTCTCCTGAAAATCGGCAGACATTGCTGCGGCAGACGGACGAAATCTGCGCCGTTATCACCAGGCTGCCGCAGCCGGAACAGGTGGCGGGCCAGCGGTTCAGGACGCCCTATCTCACGGTCATGGACTGGGGGCACGACGAACGGGACTATGCTGCCGGCCATTCCGATCGTGCGCCGCGTCTCGATGACAAGGCCTGGGCCGGGATGGTCGCCAACATCACGGCGATCGCCGAACTCGCTCGGCGGAAATACGGCGTGCGCGCCGTCATCCACCCGCATGCGGGCGGCTATATCGAATTTGCCGATGAAATCGAGCGGGTGGCAGGTGACATTCCGCAGGAGATCGCCGGCTTCTGCCTCGACACCGGCCATAGCTATTATGCCGGCATGGATCCGGTGGAGATGCTTCGCCGCTATGCCGACAGGCTGGACTACGTCCACTTCAAGGACATCGACCAGGGCGTCTTCGACCGTGTGCTGGGCGAGAGGATCCGCTTCTTCGAGGCCTGCGGACAGGGCGTCATGTGCCCGATCGGCCGCGGCGTCATCGATTATCCCGCCGTCAAGCGGACGCTCGAGGAGATCGGCTATCACGGCTTCATCACCGTCGAGCAGGAGCGCGATCCGCTCAATGTCGCCGGCAGCCTCGAAGATGTGAAGCAAAGCCGCGATTACCTCAGGTCGGTCGGGTTCTAGAGCTTTCCGTTTTTCTTCGAAACACGGAAACGCTCCATCTCTGTTTTGCGCAATTCCGGACGCAAAACCGCTGCGCACTTTTGCTGGAATTGCTAGGGAAAAAACTATGATAAATAACAGGAAAAAGCCGATCCGCTGGGGCATGGTCGGCGGCGGCAAAGGCAGCCAGATCGGCTATATTCATCGCTCGGCGGCGCATCGCGACGACGTCTTTGTCCTTGTGGCGGGTGCCTTCGATATCGATCCCGAACGCGGCCGCGCCTTCGGCCTCGATCTCGGGCTCGACGAAGCCAGGAGCTACCGGGACTATGCGACTATGTTTGCAGCCGAAGCCGGGCGCGCCGACGGCATCGAGGCCGTGTCGATCGCGACACCCAACAACACCCATTTCGCGATCTGCAAGGCAGCACTCGAACATGATCTGCATGTGATCTGCGAAAAGCCGCTTTGCTTCACGATCGCCGAGGCCGAAGAACTGAAGACGCTTTCCCAGGCGCGCGGCCGTATCGTCGGCGTGACCTACGGCTATGCCGGCCACCAGATGATCGAGCAGGCGCGCGCCATGGTCAGGAATGGTGATCTCGGCGAGATTCGCATCGTCAACCTGCAATTCGCCCATGGCTTCCATAGCGCTGCGGTGGAGGAGCAGAACCCCTCGACGCGCTGGCGCGTCGATCCGAAATTCGCAGGCCCCAGCTATGTCCTCGGCGAT
>Ga0102591_1002879_pt1 | contig 16983 bp, 8 predicted proteins | sample AraplaCol_mCL_r2_2_FD_76860 | JGI IMG/M metagenome (GOLD analysis project Ga0102591, IMG submission 76860) | Arabidopsis root microbial communities from North Carolina, USA - plate scrape MF_Col_mCL_r2 (SPADES assembly) (version 2) | ecosystem: Host-associated > Plants > Roots > Endosphere... | reverse complement strand
ATTCTGGTCATTGTTGCGTTCATGGTTAAGACCGCATCGAGGCATTTCACAGGAAAAGCTGCCGCTGTATTTAGGATTTTTTGAATTTGTACACAATGTGAGAAAAAGAGGAAAAGCTTTATTGAGTTCATTAGTTCAATTGCTTGTTACATAAGACCTTGGAATCCATAATGAGCCTTAATTTTAATCCCCTGCTCTTACGTAAAGAGATTGAATCTTCTTGTATATTATCAAGGATATTATTAACCTCGTTTTCATAATCAATGAATAGTTCTTCTTGAACACAAATAAAAGTTGGCAGTAATAAAATATTACATAACTGTTGTTCTTCTTGAAACCAATCGCGTTTCTCCGGATGATTTTCTTTTCTATGCTGGTATTCCGCCATCTTTTTCGGTGTATGAATTAACTCATAAATAATATTTCCTTCTTTATCTTTTTTGCCAACAGGTGTTTTACATGCTTGCGGCATTGATCCATCGAATGCGAAACCTCTTGGCGTTATATTATCATAAAACCAGTTATTTTCTGCCTTACTTGAATGATAATTGTTAAGAGCTGGTATACCGACAGAAGGTAATATGGTTTCACCTAAATTGATGACTTTAAGATGTAACAAATGAGTAAGATCACGAAAATAATCTTTATTATCTTCATTTTCTTCAGTAATTAAAGTCGCAAATTCAAAATCTGAATAAGGGGTAGCTTCTTCACGTGCTAAAGAGCCTAAGCCAATAAATGCATACCCACAAGGTGGTTTACCTAACACTTGAACACATTCATTAATAAGCGTTTCAATAAATTTTCTAAGCTGATCAGCTATGTCGGAGTAAATATTTTGAACAGCTTCTGCTTTCGCTAACTGTTTTTGTTTAAGATCATCTTCTTGATTATTTAAGATATTCTCTTGATAAATAGTATAAGGATACTTTCTTACCAACTCTTCTAATTTGGTTTTACAATCATCACGTAAAATTTTTAATGTATCACAATGTTTTAAATTAACTCCTGAATCAAAGCAACTACTTTCATCACAAAGATTATTTCTTTTAATTCTCAACTCATTAGTATACTGCTTTTCAAGCATACTTAGCTGCTTTATAACTACAGCTCTTTCTGCTTGATATTTATCAATTTGCTTATCCTCATTATTAGTCAACAGCTTTTTCTGGTAAACATTTAGTACATAGTTATAGATGGCTGAAGCATATAAATAGTCGAGCCTGAAATATTCCTTAAGCCAGACAAGCTTGCTCCATTTTTATATAATTCATGATTTTATTAAGATTAAACGCACAACCTGATAACACCGCATTGATTTTATCACCGGCTCTTCCCAGCAAATAATTTCTTCCTAACTTGTGATCATTTTTTAAATGGCCAATAATCGGCTCAATGCCTGATCGCGCTTTCAATAATTTTTTAAGTCGTACCGGTAAATTTTTCTTGCCAGCAATCAATACGTTAACATCGGCAGGATGATGTTCTTTGCCACGATAGCTTTTATCAGCAAATGCATTTTCAATTTTAACCTGTGTATGTTGCTCGGCCTTATTTAAACATGCTTTTAACGTCGCTCCATCATACGGATTATCATGATGCGCTAAGATAGAAAGTACCCAAGGTTCTTCACACGTCGTCACGACGGATACTTTGCAACCAAATTCATATTTTTTATGGGCTTTGCCTTTAGCAATACATTCTACTTCAGGTGCATGTAAACTGTATAATTTCTTGGGCGTATCTTTTGCTTGTTTTAATAACTGTTCAGCTTGCAAAATTAAATGCCCAAGCTCAGCATCTTGGCTCACATCAACTTGTCTTTTAATATCTCGGGTGACTCGTCCTAAATAGCCTTTTACTTTTTTAAACGCCTTTCTCGCTCTTTTCATTTGTCCTGCATGCGCATAACGCGTTAGCATAATGCAAGCCCTTTTACCCACTCTGACATACGTTTGACGGAGTTTTAAACCTCTGTGCTTAGCGGCCTGCACTAACTTAATTCTCATCCGATGACACAGTTTAGTATCGGTTGGAAAAGTAATGGCTTTCTCTTGCACCGTGGTATCTACATTAACTTTTTTTAATAACTTTTCAGGCAATAATCCTTCACGTTTAGCTGTATCAATCGTGTGACTTAATAATTTCTCAACGCCTTTTTCACCGATGCGTTTTCGCCATTTAACTAAAGTGGTTGGATGGCAAGGTAATTGGTGCACAAAGGTTTCTAAACCACAAAAATATTGCCAATACGGATTCTCGCAGAATTTCTCAACCACGGATTCATCACTTTCATTTTCTAGATATTTTAAATAATGCAGTCCTACGATCACCCGAATTGGAATTTCCGGCCTGCCAGGCCCTTCCGAATAATAGGGGCCTAATTCATTGATCAAATACTCCCAATTAAGCCGATTGGCTAATTGATAAAGCGCATGGCTTTTATCCAAAATCGCTTCCAGTTTTATCTCGGTCATCCTGATTCCTCGCTCTAATTTTGCAAGTTTTTATGGGAGTTTACTTATAAACCTGAAAAACATTAAAGCACTTTTTATCGCTTTCCTCTAGTTTTATAGGGTTAGGAGAATAGTTCAGGACGGACTAATTAATTTAACCCAGCTGTACATTGGTAAAGTTGTTTAGCACTTTATAGCCTTTAGACAAGTTAGGTATTTCTTGCAGCTTAGAATTTAAGTGGCGCTTTCGCTGTGCGCGCTGCTTAAAATAGTCTTTCCAAGCCACATCATACGGTATTGCCTGAGCAATGATTTTGATATGTCTTTTAATGGGTAATAACCGCATTTTAAATAAATCAATCCATTGCCCGTCTTTTACTGGATCTTTCGCTGAAAATATCCACTGCCTTGCACCTTGTTTGCGAAAATAATGTTTTCGCCACCAAGTCGCATTTTTATTGGGATGTCTTCGCTTAACCCAGTTGGCTAATGCACGATAGATGCAATCATCTACATAAGTAAATACACCTTTAGCAACAACATGACGATAGTAATACGCCCAACCGCGAATCTTAGGATTTAAGATGGCGAGTAAGCGTGTTGTCTCCATCGCTCTGCTTGTTTTGATTATTCTTCGAATATCCCATAGAAAAGTTTTAATGCTTTCCTTGGATGGCTTTATCAATAATTTGCCATGATACTTACGTATCTGATAACCGAGAAAATCAAACCCTTGATTAATGTGTGTGATTTTAGTTTTCGTTTCCGAAAGTTCTAAGCCACGCACTTTTAAGAAAGCTTCTATAGCAGGTTTAACTTTTTGTTCTAGCACTTCTTTTGAAGCCGCCGTGACAATAAAGTCATCCGCGTAGGCCACTACATGGACTTTGTCGCGTTGTTTAACGACAGATTTTACTGTACGTTCCAAGCCACTCAGTGCCATGACTGATAATGTTGGTGAAGCTACGCCACCTTGTGGTGCGCCCGCTTTCGTTGGGTATAACAGATGTTTTTCCATGTAACCTGCCGATAACCATTGCTCAAGAATGCGTTTATCCCTAGGAATATGCGCTTTGAGCCATACGTGATCGAGCCGGTCGAAGCATTGACGGATATCGCCTTCCAAAATGTATTGCGCAGATGTTTTATGTGATAACACACGAAAACACTGCTCAATCGCATCCGCTGTACAACGCTGTGGCTTAAATCCGTAAGAATTAGGGTCAGCATTTATTTCCGCGATAGGTTCTAGCGCGAGCAAATAGAGGGCTTGCATCGCTCTATCGCCTATCGTTGGAATAGAGAGCGGACGACGCTCGGTAGTATTCCTCTTTTTAGGAATACAAATACGCCGTAATGGTTGTGCAACATAATCACGTCGTTGCAATGACCGTGTGAGTTGCATCTTTTGTTTAGGTGTTCGACAAATTTTACCATCGACACCAGCGGTTTTAGCACCGCGGTTTTGCGTCACTCGTTTCACGGCTAATAATTTTGCATGAAACGAATGCGTTAGGAGCCATTGTAATGCTTTCGCTTTATGATGGCGTCCTGCTTGTACAGCCTTCGCAATACGCATTTGAAGTCGACACACCGATGCTTCCACAGCTTGCCAATCAATAGCTTGCCAAGAATGCGTATCGGATGAAGACGCACCAGTTAAAGTTAATATCTTTACTGTCATTTGCATTTTCCTCACTTCGTCGATTCGTCAAACTCTCTTACGATGAAAGACCCGTTGGAAGTCAGCACACTTTCGTGTTAATACAATCGTATTTTATCCAAACCATTACCGCTTGGCTTTTGCTTTCTCCAACATCCTTTATCTGCACATTGATCAACTCACCTTGCGGTTTGCCTTCTTTGGTTTTCCAAAGCAATGAACAGACTTACCCTGTTTTAATTGATAAAGATAAATAGCTTAGGCTTCTTCTCTACACCGGTAGCATTATGGTTCGCCTAGAAATGAGTGGAATACATTTCTACCTGCTACACACCTTTTGGTTCAAGCCTATCAGCCTCTTTGGCTTGTCGACATTCACGGTGTTTTAAAACAAAGATTCACTTTCATTAGCCATACTATTCCACTCAAGTTCCCTACCGCATAAGGCTTGCAGAATTGATATCACCTTACGGTTTTATCTTTTGATGAAAAAAAAATAATCATCACGGGTTCCATTTTATCCTTGAGGCTTCACACCTTGTAATTACTCACAACGCATGCTCAAGTAGAGTACCGATGGCGAAACATCGGGGCAGTAAAAAAAAGATGATTTGCAATTGAATTTGTGATAATTTATTTTTTGAAAATTAATTATCGCTTCAACGTTTATTAAAAAGCTCGAAAAATACAGCGTTTCAAGTCATCAATAAAATCATCATCTTGATTTAACTGTCAATTTATCAATTAACTTCAGGTCGCACACCCACACATGTCGCAACTTGGTTGCAACATATTAATATATAATAAAATCAAATAGTTAATAAGGAAAAGGTACTTGCAGAAAAATAGTAAAAATATTGCTGCAAATTTGCAGCAATTTGGCACAAATTTGCATTGCATCTTTTTTATATCTAATTGCCAATTTTTAAGTAAAAACCATACCATGTTTTCTGCAAAATTGTCCTTTTCTGCTGCAAATTACAGCAAGTTGCAGCCATATAATGTAATATTTTAAATAGCCCTAATTTAGTTTTACAGCATTTTGCTGCATCATAAGGAGCAAGGTTTATGCCAAGAATTTCTGCCACCCTAGATACTGAAACATTTAACAAGATTAAGACGAACTCTAAAAGCAAGAAAAAAACAGTCTCCGAATACATACGAGAATTAATCGAGATAGGATTAAAAATAGAAGAAATTTCAACTCAAAATGAAGCTAACAATGGCGTTTCAAAGAATGAATTTGATATGGATGATATGATAAAGACCATATTAAAAATTAGCTTACGCTGTGGAGTAGAATCGCTCTCATTAATCAGATGCCTTGTTGATGGTTTGCTACCAGAAAAGAGCACTGAGTATCTTTCTATTGCTAAACAAAAATCTGAAATATATGTCGAGGGCTTGCTCAAAGAACGCATATAAAATCAGGTTTTTATATAACAAAATTTTTAATGTTATTTTTAATAAATAATTATCATTAAAAAATATGAAGAATTTTAATACAATAGATTTTAATTTGTTTCATGCTTGGATTTAATATTCGATGCCCTTTTCAGCAGTGATTCTAAAGATGATTGATCTAACCCATCCGACATCCTTTCAATATTTTCTATTTCATGTAAGAGCTGACCATAAAGCTTCTCACGCAACTCGGTTTTTGCGCTTTTAAAATAAGTTTCTAAATTACCGCAAGCAACAGCAAGTCGCTCAGCAGCACAATAAGCTGCACCTCCCTTTAATTTATGTGCAATCATCTGTATTACTCCCCACTCTTGTTTTTGATATGCTTCTTGTAATTTTGCGAATTCTTCTGGTAAAGAGTTTACCAACATTTGCACTAATTCTTTTACTAAATCTTCTTTTCCACCCACTAATTTCACCGCTTTATCATAGTCTAGTGTTGCTTCAGGAAGTTCAAATAATACTTGATCTGCATCGCACTCCTGTGTGTCAACTTCTTTTGTTTTTTTCCATTGCGTACTTCTTTTTGGAATAAAGGCGTTTAAAATATCCCATGCTGTTTCTTTCGTGAGCGGTTTAGAAAGCACCGCATTCATGCCCGATTTAATACATTCCTCTTTATCTTCTACTTCCACATGCGCCGTTAAAGCAATAACAGGGATATGTTTATCACCAACCAAAGACTCCCACTCACGAATCTGCCGAGTGGCTTCGTTTCCGCTGATGCCAGGCAAACCTACGTCCATTAAGATGAGATCATAAGGCTTATTTTTAGCTTGTGCGACACCCGATTCCCCATTCTCCGCGATGTCCACTGAACAATCCAAGCCCTTCAAAATAGCGCCTGCTACTTTCGCTGCCAAAGGTTGGTCTTCTACAACGAGAACACGCGTTAATTCACTCGCTTTTTGCTGAGCATCAACACTGTGAGGAATAGTCATTTTTGCGCGTAATCTTAATTCTGCTTCTGGTGATTGAATAGATACCGGGTTAACACCCTGTTCTTCATTTAATAAAGCCTTTGTTAATCGTAAAATGCAAGTGAATATTGTCCCTTTTTTGGGTGGAGGGCTATTTACATTAATTTCACCATCCAGATCGTCAATAAACTGCTTAACATTCGATAAACCCAATCCTAATCCTTTGTGGACACCTACATACGAAGGCGTTAACCGCTTAAAGCGCATAAAAATTTCTTCTTGTTTATCCGGTGGAATACCAACGCCTGTATCTTCAATACTAATTTTTATAATGATGATCCTTTCCTCTTCCTTAGCCAATTGAGTGGTTACTTTCACATAACCCTTATCCGTGAACTTCAATGCGTTTGTAACTAATTCTAATACGACGTAAAAAATACGCTCATTGTCACCTACTACATAATTTGGAATTGATTGATCATATGCTAATAGTAATTGAAGTTTTTTCTGGTCCGCCTTTGCTTGATTAAGCTGAATTACTTTTTGCAAATCTGTATAGAGATTAAATTTTCTTTTTTGTTGAGGTATCTCGCCCGAAGCCACTTTAAGCGCTTGCAAAATATTATTTAAAAGCGTTAGCAAAGTATTGCTAGAAGCGAGTTGATTATCAACATATTCTTTTACTTCTTGGATTTTTTCAGGGTTATCTATATTTTCTTTAATCAGTGTTGCACAACCAATAATGCCCGATAAGGGTGTTCTAATATCATGGCGCATATTTTCAAGAAATTCTGTCTTAGCTCTATCTGCCGCCTCAGCTGCTTCTTTGGCTTTTAAAAGATTATCCGTTAAACGTTTACGGTCAGTAACATCAATATATATGCCCAAAACTCCTATAATTTTTTTATGATCATCGTAAAGAGGTATTTTACTCACTGATAGTGTTCTTTCATCAGTGCCAGTTACCATAGCGACTTCTTTATCGAGAATCTCTTTACCTTGTAGCACTTGCTTATCTTCTTCCTGATAAATTGTCGCCGTATAGCGAGCCCAAGGCATTTCTTGATCCGTTTTTCCAATAACCCCTAGTGGTGAGTCAAATCCAACAAATTTAGCAAAGTTATAATTACAGCCTCGATAAATTAAATCTTTATCCTTCCAGAAAATGTAGTTGGGTACGTTAAGGACAATTTGTTGTAATAATTTAAATTTATCGTCAAAAATATTCATTTGAAATCCTTTTATCTATTATCTAAATTTAGGCATACTGTTTAATCGAGGTAATGTTGGCCTGGAAACAAAATTTACCCTATTCACAGCGCTTTTAAGCGAACCAAAAAAGGAAGGCTTCATGGCTGAGAATTCAACAGAGTTTTTGGGGAATAATAATTTATTTTGATGCAATTTAGTGCCTTTGACATAAGTCATCGAGACAGTCGGTAAATGTAATTCAGTAAAAGAAGATTTTTGAAGCTGTACTGAGCTTGAGTATTTCCAGAAATTTGTTTTAGACAAATCCTTTGATGGCTCCTGATCAGATTTGGCCAAAGCTAAAGACTTTTGCTGGATGTCTTGGGAAACGAAATAAGCTATACGATTGGCTTGGAAAGCCACACGCGTCATATCCGTTGTTGCAAGGCATTTGCCCCTGGTTAATTCTCCCATCACAAAAATATTCTGTTTTTTGGTGACATCTTCATTGAGAACCTGTAACGTTGAATAATCAATTTCTAACCCGCCTAAAGGGTGAGCTATCGCAAAACCATGTTCTAGCATATTATGATACAAAGGCACCATCGCCGGATTATAGCCAGGTCCTGTGGCGTTAAATAATTTCGCTACCATGATTTCTTTATTAGCGGTTTGCATAATGAACTGATCATTTGCATATTGAATAGTTTGAAGCCCTTCATACACTTCTAATTGTTCCTTTTGAAGAAGATACTGAATCAGTTTGGCGTTTTCTAATGGAAACGCTGCTAAATAACTCATAAAGAGACTATAGTAATCCTCTAAAAACCTTTTCTGATCGGGCTCTGCCATCATCCGCCAAATTTCTGAAACAATGGGATATAAGGAAAACAAAACTTGCTGCCAAGGGCGAGGTCCTGCTTCCGCCTCACTTATTTCTTTAGTCATCCATTGTAAAGATGTCATATTCTTATATGGGTTAGTCAATACTGCTGAATTTATAGGTTTTCCTTCAGCTGCTGATAGTTCTTTCCAAAATAATTCTTCTAAATCATCTAATTTTAATGGTATTAAACCCGCCTTCGTTAAATGCGTAAAAGTATCCAGTGTCAAGTAACGCAATGGATAAGGAGGAATAACTTTGGCAAGAACGGTGGGTAGCAATCCGCTACGGGATGCCATCATTAGCTTCCCTCGATGTCCAAGCTGGTGAAATTTTGCGGCAATATCAATCGCTGTTAAGCGTGTGCCAATAATTCCAATGTTTGATTCCGTTGTAATATTTTTATAACTATTTTGATCCCAAGGGTTATGGTAGTAACCAGTTTTTCCATTCAAGTGATAGTATGCCGTAGATGGCATATGCCCCGTTGCCAAGACGATATAATCGAAAACTTGGGCACTTTCATCGCTCAGCTTAAGCTGAAATTTACCTTGTTTAAAAGGTTGTAAGTCTTTAACTTCACAATTCGTTTTAAATTTAACAGCTACTCCTAAAGATTCGGCTTGTTTTTGTGTCTCATTGGCCAAGTAATTTAGATAGCGTCCAAAATAATAACGTGGAGGAAATTCCGCATGATCTAACGAGGAAAATTCTTTTGATAACCACTTTGTGAAATTTCCAGCATTGCCAAAAATAGGCTCCATCGAATTTTTTGGTAAATTTAAAATATAACTTTTATCATTGAACACATACGGTAAACCAGGTCCGATGTCTGACGTTTTTTCAAAAACTGATACTTCTACAGAACTCGTTAATGGGTTTTTCTTTATTTCCTCGATAAACTGCATTAGGAAAGACACTCCTCCCGGTCCTCCACCAACAATACCGATACGTATCACTTCTTTCATATCAACTCCTCAACATTTTCTAAAAATTTACTTAGGACAAATTCATTAAATATTCTCATACGATAAATTAATTCTTTATTTTAGAAGGGCAGTTTTGATCAATAAATTGAGCCAACTTAGAAATAGTAAACATTTTAAATATTTCGCATGGCGAAATACTGACAGAAAATTGCTTTTCAATTTCTGTTACTAATTGAGCAAGCAAAATCGAATCCCCGCCTCTATCAAACAAATTATCTAAAACCCCTGTTCTTTCTGTGCCAGTTAATTTATTCCATAACTCAACTAACTGAGCTTCGAGGCAATTTCCTGGAGCTATATAATTTTCATTGAATAATAAATCAGCAGTCGTTTTTAATGTCTGTCGATCCAGTTTACCATTGGGTGTAATAGGTAAAGTATTCAAGCGAATAAATAAAGATGGAACCATATAAGCGGGTAACCGTTTACACAGAAAACTGCTTAAAAGACAAAGATCGGCTATGGGTTCATGCTCAACGATATAGGCAACTAAACGCTTGTGTTGCGTTTCATTTCCATAAACAGTAACAAGACTTTCTCTGACGCAAGGGTGACAGTTTAGGGCATTCTCGATGTCACTCAACTCGATTCGCAGACCTCTTAATTTAATTTGGCTATCGATACGGCCTAAAAATTCAATATTACCGTCTGATAAATAACGGCCTTGATCACCCGTTTTGTACAATTTTGCATGTTGATCATTATTAAAAGGATGTTTAATAAACTTTTGAGCCGTTAAATCAGGCAGATTCAAATAACCTCTCGCTAAGCCGGAACCACCAATATAAATTTCTCCACGCGCGCCATTTGGTACAATATTCAAACTTTCGTCTAACAAATAAATTTCTGTATTTGGAAAAGGTTTTCCTATAGGTACTGCATGGTCAGCTGAAAAATGCTCATGAGTCAGTAATTCTTCTTCAAAATAAGTGCTGTCAATGGTTGCTTCCGTTAATCCATACGAATTGATAACACGCGCTTTTGTGCCACCTAGTTTCCGTAGCTTTCTATATTCATTCATCGACCAATTATCTGAACCACATATCAATAATCGCATAAATACAAGAGAATTGACTGACGATTCGACATATTCCATTAACTTTCTCAATACCGTTGGCACAAATTCGGCACAATTAATTTTTTCTATTACCATTAATTTATAGAGTTTTTCTGGATTAAGTAATATATCTTTTGGACATAAAACTAATTTTGCACCGAAACAAAGCGATCGAATCAAATCTCCAGAGAAAACATCGAAGGAGAAACTAGCCATTTGCAAATGACAATCCGTGTTTTTTAAATCATAAACCACTTGCCATCCTGAACAAGCATGGATTAAATTACGATGGCAAACCATGATACCTTTGGGATTTCCTGTTGTACCAGAAGTGTAAAGTACATACGCTAAATTGTCTAAATGCGTTTCTGACGCTAGATTATTTGGTGGGCGTAATGCAATTTCTTCCCAATCGTTATCAAGATATATTTTTTTCACATTTAAATTTGAATATTTTTCCATTAATGACTTTTGAGTCAATAAAAAATGAATTCTGGAATCAGAGAGTATAAAATTAATACGTTCTTCAGGATAATCAGGGTCAATAGGAACATAAGCACCGCCTGCTTTTAAAATAGCGATCAAACCAATAATCATTTCCAATGAGCGTTCAAGTGAAATACCCACCAGTGTTTCTGCTTGAATTCCTTTGGCTTTTAAAAAATGAGCTAGTTGATTGGATTTTTCATTGAGGGCTTTATAAGAAAGTATTTTACCATTATAAGAGATAGCAGGCGCATCAGGTGTAGTCAGCGACCATTTTTCAATGAGCTGATGAATTAAAGAAACTGCGGACGGTATATCAATGTCGCTGCTCATAAATTATATCTCTTCTTTATTTAATAAGCCCATACTTTAAGTTTTTTATTTTATAACTAGATGTCTATCTTTTCTTATAATTAAATTTTGTAAATTCATTTAAGTTACACCGTCATTAATGATGGTTATTTTTCACTTTTTCTTATAAACCAATCTCATCCTGGAAATTAATGTGAATCACTAACCGCCTAAAGGCGAGGGTGTTTTCCCATCCCACAGGAGAGACATAAAAATTACATGTACTTATTTTATTCTGTGAGTACATTATAGCCTAATGCCAGCCTATATATGTACAAATAACAACTATCATAATTTTGATCAATTTATAAACACTTCTTCGTTTAAATATGCTTTAAGACGAATTAATATTATTTCTGGTGTTTTGGAAAAAGAGTATCTAACACTCGTTCAACTTTTAATTTTTCAGCATCTCCAAAGTTTGCATACAAGCCCGAAACAGTACTATTAACCAGCTCTCTGGTGGACAAAGCAAAATACTGGTAATAGGTTGGATAATTTAGGCCACGAAATAAAAAAGCCCCTAAACTTACCATTTCTGCTATTCCTAGGGAGAGCGCAGGGATAATACCCTGCCGCTCTTTAAAATTGCGATATTGTATAAATTTATTAAGCTGGCTTTGGTAAGTAGCTACAGCTTCACCATCGACTAAGGCTGGAATAAATCCCAAGCCTACAATAGTACTAATTTTTGCCACAAAATCTCGCTCAAATGGGCTAGCATGTTTACAGTAATAGTCAAAACGTGCCTGGATAATTTGAGCAAGGATAGTAAGGTCATCTCGTACTAGTGGCAGCGTTGGTACATTGATACTTCTATATACCATACGCCCCCCAATAGTTGACAGTAAGAACAATCATTTTTGCTATAACAAAAGGCCAACTATTTATACAACGGCCGTTATTCAACACTTGTATAAGCGGTTTAATGAGAAAGTTTTTAATTTTAATAAGGGTAAGGACATAATTTCCTACAATGATTTTAAGATGCTCCAAATACTTAGATTCCGAAAAAGAACTAGCATTCTTAAAATGGTTGCGAACAACCTTATAGGTTTGTTTAAGGCAGGATATATCATTGCGCGAAAACCGCAGTGCCGGTACACTTCTATATGTCATGCGACCTCCTCTGTAGGTTGTATGATGGGGTCCTACTAGCTGTGAAGCTAGTATGGTCCCGTGCCGCCAAAGGTCAGATCTTCGGTGGCACGAATTTTATTAAGGTATGGTAAGAAATGCCCTTACTCATACCAAAAGTCCTTACCCCCTCATAGCAATATACTACGGAGGAGGTAGATTAATAGTCCGGCACAAACCGCTAAATGTCAAGGATCAGTTTATACCCTTGATTCTAGTAAAACTGTATATCAATATTCCATTTTTACTATTGCTGCTTTGGTTTTATATTTGTATATTTAACTAGAAAAATAATGATTTTTTTGCTATTCATCAATTATAAATTTTTTATTTTTACTAAAATTTATTGATAATTCGCAGTAAAATTTTAAGTGGATAATAAATTAATAGTATACAATCATAGAAATTTATTAAAATTCTTCCATATAATTTACTAATTGTGCCTCAGTGTGAATTTCATTTGTTGCAAGCATTGTATAACCACGCATTAATTTTTGTAACAAAAAAAACTTTTTTCCTACATCCGCTTCATTTTTTTAAATGCTCAGAAACTCTGTCATAAAAATATTGCCAAACCTTAATAAAATTCCTCTGCATCAAGCATTTTCTTCGCTTCTTGCTTATATTGCTGTAAGTATTTTTGCTCTACTGGCTCCGCTTTAAATTTAATCATACTAACTTTTCCTGCAAAAACTTCTATCGTTCTAACTCATCATCACTGGACAACTGCCTATTTTTCACAGGCATTTTTTCAACTTTTTTATGAGTAATTTGACTAACCAATTTTTGGGAAGTTAATTTAACAAATGCTTTAAGTTTATCACTTTCATTAGTTAATAATATATCCGTAAAAGTCTGAAATTTTTCAGTATAAATATTTACAGGTAATGCGTTACAGTTCTTATCTATAAATTGTTTTATGACTTCTGTATTATGTAATGCTTCTGGATATTTCATATTGTCACTAGCGATCATTGCTGTTTTCAACGTTAAACCTGTTATTTTTTGATCTCGATAATCCTCATAAAGAATAGCATTTTCTATATTATTTCTGACCGCTTTTATACCTTGCTCTTTAAGTAAATCATTATAATCCTTGCCGGTTAATTCGGGTTTGGCAATCCATACTTGTTTTCCATCTAATAATAATCTTTCTGCTGCAAAGTTAACTAGCTTATCTGAGCTTGGGTTATTACCATCATTATCTAAGCAAATCACAATGGATTGTTTTATCCCTTTAATCTCTACGTTTTTGAAGTTAGATTTACTTAATACCGCTTTGACATGAACATTTGGCATTGCCTCATAAATACTCAAGGCAGTTTCGGCGCCTTCAGCCAAATAAATAATTTTTGGGGTTTCTTGCCTTTGCTTTAAATCAACAGATGCTCCAGAAGAAGCCAATACACCCCATGTTTGTTTTTTTAATTTTACATCGGCTTTATTAGCTGTTATTTCATCTAAAAAAATGGCTTGGACGGCTTGTACTTTATTTTCATTATTTTTAGCAATAACCAGAAGCGCGGGTTTACATGCAGCATTAGTAGCTGAATAAATTCCTGGGTGAAAACGAAAACTATAGGGTATTTCCTTTAGTGCAATTCCACGATGCTCACGTAAATAACGTTCTGCAAGCGTATTTTCAATTGGTTGACTTTCATTGGCTAAACGCCGTGCTTTATTAAGACTACGCTTTTGTTCTTTTGACAGTTCTTTTGGCTTTGGTGAAGTAACAGGAAATTTATCTACGTTTACCTCACCTTCTATACGCACAATTTCTTTAGATACACCTAAAATTCCCAAAGCTTGATTAAGTATTTTTTTAAAATCAGTTTTTACTTTTACGTCTAACCCTGCTTGCCTTGCAATTAAGCGAAGCAAGTCTCCCCCATCGCCTGTCTGGAAATCATGCCACAAGCCACGTTTATCACCGGCCAACGTAACGACTAAACTACCTTTATTACTGCCATAACGATACTGACTACCATTACGCTCTTTTGGTTCACCTAATAGCCGTTCAAGCACCAGTTCTGCATTTTCATTCAACAGTTGTGAAATACGCCTTACATCAAATAAAGGCTTTTTTAAATCATTGACAGGCGTTACTTTCTGGGCTGAAGTATGAGTAGCTTGAGTGTTTGTGCGAGTCGTTTCTTTGAAAGCCTGTTTCCATTCACCGACTGTCTCTAATGCACTACTTTTTTCACCTGTATTTCCTCGAATAACACGGAGTAATGTTTCTTGATTATCGGTATAAATGACTAAACCCTGTATTGCACGAGTTAACATCACTAACACAGAAGGTTGGCTGGCTAGATATTTACGAAAACTTTCTAAATGTAGAATAACAAATGGAATGCTTTTCCCTTGGGCGCTATAACCTGTCATTGCATAAGCATGATCCCAATGTTGATAGGATTGTTTATTCAGATATACTTCAAACATCTTATCGCCAGGAACAATACCGTCCTTCGTAATATTAATTTCTCTAAATAAACACTTATCTTGATTAACCAACTCCACTTTAACCAAATCAGGACTTAAAAAACCACGTTGCTTATCCGTACGTGTCCAACGAATTATATCACCTGCTTGTATTTCTCTTTCTCTCTTATCATAAACTTCTACGCTAACCCACTCCTTATTTAAAGGAGGACGCCATACAATCTTTTCTCCATTTTCTTTTTGTAAAGTAAGCAGGTTTTCTTTACTATTAATTGCTATGACAGTTAAATATTCATGTTTTCCAATATTACCTGTCTGATCAATATCATTAAATCGAACAATATTATTGATCTTATAATTAGCACTGCGCGTCAGTTCTACTTTAGTCATATCGCGCGGCACAAGAATTTGTGTTACTAGGCTTTCCTCATAAAGCTCACCTTTATTTTTAAGCCCTTCACGAATAAGCTCATTAACTATTTCACGATCATCATTACCCAGCGTGATAATCATTGTTTGAGCGCGTGTAATTAAAGAACGAGATAAATAATCCTCACTAATTGCTTCTAATCTTTTATTCCGATTATCAATAATTTCCCCACCCACTTTTTCTTGCCCAATTTCAATAATATGTTTAGCGAGTGTTTTAAACGCCGCTGCAAATTCATTATTATAAACTTGCTCAACAGATTTTTTTAAAATGAGATTTTTTTGCCGTTCAATATTTGTTAAATAGGTAATCGTTAACCCACTATGAAGCAAAATAATAAAAGGTTTACCCGATTCGATTGCTTGATATTGTTTTTCATCACCCACAATCAACAAACGAGTTTGTGTTAATTGGGTGATTTTTAATAGTTCATGCAATCGACGATTAGACAGCATGGAACTTTCATCCACTGCAATTACACGCTGGTATTGATATTGTGGTAATGTTTCCTGGCGAAATTGTAATGCCTTAACCTCAGCAATAAAGCTATCGGCTGTTTGTGCTTCCAATCTACGTTCTTTTAATTCTTTAACTGCTGAATTTGTGGGTGCTAAACAAAGTAGCTGATGGCCTTGTTGATTCAATAAAGATTGCACATCCTGAAGCAGGTACTCCACACTTTTTAGCATGGTCGTTTTGCCCGTTCCCGCATGGCCTTGGATGAGGACGATACGATCTTGACAATTAGCTATTGTCCGAATGGCTTGTTGATGATCGAGTTTGGGATTTGTTTTTTGCAGGTGATTTTCAACAATTTTTACTGGTGCAAAAGGTGCCAACTTGTCTTGATGCTCGCGAGCCAATTGCACAATTTCTCGCTCCATCACCAATGCTTCGCGTGTTGTCCAATGAGTACCATTGGTTGAACAAAGCCCACGAATCAAATCACCTTTTGCTTCTGCCTCTAGGATAGCTGCTTGTACATGCTGAGGAGCTACATCACCTAGGACATGCTTAAGCGCTACCCGCATCACTTCCTGGTGTTCAAAAGCGGCCTCACGTTCGGCTAGATGCGCTAAAGCGTACTGTACAGACTCATGGGCAAGCTGCTCTGGCGTTTTTTCATTTAATGGCGTTTGCTGTAGGCGATTAATAGCATTACTAACGGCCTTTTCCAACAAGGCATAATGATTACTCCCTGATTCACTCGAAGCATGGCCATCTAATAACGTATCCAGTGCGGTTGTTTTGTCTCCAGTATGTTGTTGGAGTTGGTTACGCAATTGCTTACTATTTTCAGTATATAACCAGACTTGCTGGGTGGCTTGCGCAAGCGTTTGGTAAAAAAGGCATTGGTGACTTTGCCGTGAAGAGCTGTTCTGGTAAGCAATTACAATAGGTGCACTAACATCTGATTTTTGATAGGAAGTGGACGCATAACCATAATCGAAATGACGTGTTTGAGCATCTTTAGCATTGACCCAAATAGTTTTATTATCTAATCGAGCTAA
>Ga0102591_1002875_pt1 | contig 17027 bp, 17 predicted proteins | sample AraplaCol_mCL_r2_2_FD_76860 | JGI IMG/M metagenome (GOLD analysis project Ga0102591, IMG submission 76860) | Arabidopsis root microbial communities from North Carolina, USA - plate scrape MF_Col_mCL_r2 (SPADES assembly) (version 2) | ecosystem: Host-associated > Plants > Roots > Endosphere... | reverse complement strand
GAAGCCCGACGCCACCTTGAAGCATTCGAATTCCTGCTCGGCTGCGAGCTTGAACTGAGGAGACTGCAGCGATGAGCCGCCTGCGCATTTTTTCCGAGAACGATCCGTCCAACCCGCGCCTGTCCACGTCCGACCACGCCGTGATGGCGACGGAGCTGGCCAAGATCGGCGTGGCCTTCGAACAGTGGCAGGCGAACGCGCCGGTCGCGCCGGGCGATGCGCCCGAGAAGATCATGGACGCCTATCGCGCCGACATCGATCGACTCATCGCGCAGCACGGTTTCAAGACCGTCGACGTGGTCAGCATCGCGCCTGACAACCCGCAACGCGAAGCGATGCGCACCAAGTTCCTCGACGAGCACTTCCACAAGGAAGACGAGGTGCGCTTCTTCGTCGCCGGCTCCGGCCTGTTCACCCTGCACCCGGGCGACGAGGTCTACGAGGTGACGTGCGAACAGGGCGACCTGATCGCCGTGCCCGACAGCACCAGGCACTGGTTCGACATGGGCCCGGAGCCGAGCTTCATCGCCATCCGCTTCTTCACCGAACCGGACGGCTGGGTCGGCCACTTCACCGGCACCGACATCGCGCAGCGCTTCCCGCGCTACGAGAAGGGCCAGGCGGGCTGAGCCCCGCCGCGCGTCACCCGCGCGCGTCTTCCGAACACGAGCCGTCATCACCGCGAACGCGGGATGACGGCGATTCTGTACTCCCGGCCCGCTTCGCCGCGCGCCCGACATCGAACCACGCCATGACCATCCGCGCCATCCTCACCGACATCGAAGGCACCACCAGCAGCATCTCGTTCGTGAAGGACGTGCTGTTCCCGTACGCGCGCCGCGCCCTGCCCCGCTTCATCGCAACGCGCGGCAAGGAACCGGCGGTGCGCAAGTGGCTCGACGCCGTGGCGACCGAGAACGGTGGCATGTGCCAGGACGAGATGATCGTGGAAGTACTGCAGGGCTGGATCGACGAAGACCGCAAGCACACCGCGCTGAAGGCGCTGCAGGGCATGATCTGGGCCGACGGCTACCGCAGCGTGGATTTCACCGCGCACATCTATCCCGATGCCGCGAAGTCCCTGCGCGACTGGCACGACGCCGGCCTGCCGCTGTACGTGTATTCCTCCGGCAGCGTCCCGGCGCAGCGTCTGTTCTTCGGCCACAGCGATGCGGGCGATCTCACCACGCTGTTCTCCGGCTGGTACGACACCGAGATGGGCGGCAAGCGCGAGGCGCAGAGCTATCGCAACATCGTCGAATCCATCGGCATTCCGGCTGGAGAGATCCTGTTCCTGTCCGACGTCGTCGAAGAGCTGGATGCCGCGCGCGAAGCCGGACTGCAGACCGTGTTGATCGACCGTCTCGAAGACTATGCGACGCCGCGCACGGGCGATGCGACGCACGGGCATGTGCGCATGCAGACGTTCACGGACGTTGCGGTTGGCTGACGCGCGACCGCGCACACGCGATGTCTCGTAGAGGCAAACATCAAGATGGGTTCCAGCCTTCGCTGGAATGACGTTGATGGGTTTGATGGCGTGATGGCCCGCGTCCCGGCCTTCGCCGGGATGACGCGACGCCCCCATCACCCGTGAATCTTCTCTCCGCGCTCCAGCATCTCGACGAACTTCTCCACGCGCGCCGCCTTCGTCTCCGGCTTCTTCGCCGTGTGCACGCGCCAGCAGAACGCATAGCGATTGGTGCGATCCAGCGCCTCGAAGGCCTTGCGCGCCTTCGCGTTCTTCTTCAGTGCGGCAACCAGTTCCGCCGGCACCTCCATCGCGCTTGCCGCATCGTAAGCGCCCCCCCAGCGACCGTCCGCCTTCGCGGCAGCCACTTCACGCGCGCCGCCGGCCTGCATCCGTTCCGCAGCGACCAGCTTCTACACGCGCGCGATGTTGAGCTTCGACCACAAACTCTTCGCCTTGCGCGGCGTGAACCGCTGAAGGAAGTACTGCGCGTCGCAGCTGCGTTTCAGGCCATCGATCCAGCCATGGCACAGCGCCACGTCGAGCGCCTGCGAATAGCTCACCGACGTCGCGCCCGTGTCCTTCTTCGCGATCTTCAGCCACACGCCCGGCGCATCCCCGTGCGCAGCCAGCCACGTCTCCCATGCCGCTTCCGTCCTGAACAGCTTGATCGGCAGATCGGTCGGCAGCGTGGTCATCGTGCTTACTCCGTGGCGTCGTCCAGGCGATAGGCCGTCTTCGCGCGCTGCTCGCCCTGCCAGCGATCGAACGCGCGCACTTCGACGCGATGCTCACCCGTCGCAAGGTCGGTCGGCAGCGCGCCACGCCACAGATGCGTGGACGGATCGGCTTCGGGCGAGCGATCGTAGCCACGAAGCGCGGTCGCCGTATCGTCGGCGATGTTCTCCACGACCAGACGCGGATCCGGTTGCTCGACGCGCTTCATCGCCTTCCATTCGCCTTCGTCGATGCGGTATTCGACGCGGCTTTCGGCATCGCCCATGTATACGTTCGCGAACACACCGAACGCCGGATACGCACCGCGGCGCAGAACCTTCGGCGCATGCAGTCCGATCGCCTCGTCCTTCGCGCCGCGCGCCACCTGGTAGCGCAGCGAATAGGACCCGTCGGCTTTGAACGTCGCCCACGCGTAGCCGTTCGGCGTGCCGTCGCTCATCGTCGTGTCGGGCACGCCCTGCGCATCCTTCACGCCGGACCAGAATGCGCCGCAGGTCGCGCCGACGTTGTATTCATGCAGCGGCTTCGCGCCGTGCCAGCCGGTCGACGCGTCGTGGAAATAATGGCGCTGGTTGTGCGTGTGCGCGCTGAGCAGCAGCACGTTCGGATGATCCTTCAGCATCGCGAACAGCTTCTCTCGATCCGCGCGGCGGAACGTCTCGACGCCCGGTACCGGCTCGAAGAACGGGATATGCACCGAGATCACCACGCGGCGCTCCTTCGGCAGCGTCGCCAGGTAGGCGTCGAGGAACGCGAGCTGGTCCTCGCGCAACCCGCCGACATACGACGGCTTCTTGCCGGGCATGTACACCACGTCGTCGATCACGATGAAGCTGGCCTGCGGCTCCTCCCACGCATACGTGTCCGGGCCGAACACGTTGCGGAAGCCGAGCAGCGCGTCCTCGTCGCGCGTGGCGTCCGAATCCAGGTCGTGGTTTCCCGCGACATGCAGCCACGGCACGCCGAGTTTCGCCGTGACGCGATTCACCGCCGGATACAGCGAGAGGTCGTCGTTGACGATATCGCCCAGGCTCAGGCCCAGCTGCGCATCGTGTTTGCCAACCAGCGGATCGACGATGTCATGCTCGTAGTAGCCGACATCGACGATGCTCTTGGGCTGCGGATCGCCGAACACGAGCATCCGCAGATCACCCTTGCGTTGCGGCGTCCGCTGCAGCGCGAAATCGTACGACGCCTGCGGCGCGGTCGCCGCGATCCCGCCGAAGCGTACCTTCGGCGAACCCTGCGGAAACAGGTGATGCCAGAACAGCGGCAGGCCGTTCTCGCCGGTCGCGGTCGCGTACTTCGGCGGCTTCACCACGAACAGCGTGCTGCCCTCGCGCATCGGCAGCGTGTAGCGGCCCTGCGCATCGGTGATCGCGAGTTCACGGCCGTTCGACACCTTCACATCGGCGATGCCGCGCTCGCGCGCGTCGCGTTGTCCGTTGCCGTTCGCATCCTCGAACACGATGCCCGCCACCGTGGATTGCGCCGGGGCAGCGAGCGGCGTGGCAAGCAGGGCGATGAGGACGGCGGGCAAGGCATTGCGCATGGCGGGCTCGGACGCGGCGGGATCGCGCGATTATGGTCCGCGCCCGTGTCCGCCGGAAGTCGCCGGCCTTGCCTCAGCGGGCGTGACGCGCCCGCAGCACCGCCTCGACGTCGGCCAGTCCCAGCCCGCGCGCGCGCAACAGCACGAGCAGGTGGTACAGCAGATCGCCGGCCTCGCCGAGCAGTTCCTCGTCCGATTGCGCCACGGCGGCCAGCGCCGTTTCGACGCCCTCCTCGCCCACTTTCTGCGCGATGCGGCGGATGCCGCCGTCGAACAGCTTCGTGGTGTAGCTGCCGGCCGGCCGCTCGCGCTCGCGGTTCGCGATCAGCGCGTCGAGCTCGCCCACGAACGACGATGCCGCGGGCGCCTCCGGGAAGCAGCTCTCGCGTCCGAGATGGCATGTCGGCCCGTGCGGGCGCGCGGTTACCAGCAGGGTGTCGTTGTCGCAGTCCACGTCGATGCCGACGACATCGAGGAAATGGCCCGATGTCTCGCCCTTCGTCCACTGCTTGTTGCGAGTGCGGCTGAAGAACGTGACGTGGCCGGAGTCGATGGTCGTTTGCAGCGCCGCCGGGTCCATGTAGCCGAGCATCAGCACTCGCAAGGTGCCCGCATCCTGCACCACTGCGGGCAGCAGGCCGCCCTGCTTCTCCCAGGCGAGCGCATCGATCGCTTCGGGCGTGAGTTCAAGCGACATCGCGCACCTCGATGCCCTGCCCGCGCAGGTGCTTCTTGAGTTCTGGAATCCGCACCGCGCCGGAATGGAACACGCTGGCCGCGAGCGCTGCATCCACATCGGCCTTGCGGAACGCATCCGCGAAGTGCTCGATCGTGCCCGCGCCGCCGGAAGCGACGAGCGGCACCGCGCAGTGCTCGCGCACCGCCTGCAACTGTTCGAGATCGTAGCCCTCCCGAACGCCATCGCTGCCCATGCAATTGAGCACGATCTCGCCGGCGCCAAGCTCCTGCGCCTGGACCACCCAATCGAGCGTCCGCTTCGCGAGCGCACGCGTACGCGAAGGATCGCCCGTGTACTGGCGCACGCGCCACTCGCCGTCCTCGTCGCGCAGGCTGTCGATTCCGACCACCACGCATTGCACACCGAATACCGCGGCGATCTCCCCGATCAGCGCAGGGCGCTCCAGCGCCGGCGTGTTGATCGAAACCTTGTCCGCGCCTGCGTGCAGCACGGCGCGCGCATCGTCCACCGAGCGGATGCCACCGGCGACGCAGAACGGAATATCGATCACGCGGGCCACGCGCTCGACCCACTGGCGGTCGACGCTGCGGCCTTCGGGGCTGGCGGTGATGTCGTAGAACACCAGTTCGTCCGCGCCCTCGTCACGATAGCGAAGCGCGAGTTCGACGATGTCGCCCATGTCGACGTGATCGCGGAAACGCACGCCCTTCACCACGCGCCCATCGCGTACGTCCAGGCACGGAACGATGCGGCGACTCAACATGCGCGCGTCCTCCGAAGTGCTTCGTCCAGCGCGAAGCGGCCTTCGATCAGGGCCTTGCCCAGTACGGCGCCAGCGCAACCTGCGTCGCGCGCACCCTCGATGTCGTCGACGTCGCGCACGCCACCGGACGCCTGCACGCTCACTTGCGGCGCGATTTTCGTGAGATGGCGATACAGCGACAGGTTCGGGCCGGCGAGCATGCCGTCGCGCGCGATATCGGTGCAGAGGAGGTTGCGCAATCCGCCTTCGGCAAAGCGTTGCACGAGCGTGTCGAACTCGACGTCGCTGTCCTGCGTCCATCCGGCCGTTGGAAGGCGCCATGCGCCCGCTGCGTCCTGACGCGCATCGAGCGCAACCGTGATGCGATCCGCACCGAAACGCTCGATCCATCGCAGCACGCGACCGGTTTCGCGCACCGCAAGCGAACCGACCACCACGCGCTGCGCGCCGGCATCGAGGATCGAGGCGACGTCGTCCTCGCTGCGCACCCCGCCGCCGGTCTGGACGTTAAGTCCCGTGCGCGCGACGACCTCGCGAACGAACGTGCGCAGCGTGTATCCGCCTTCGCGGGCGGCGTCGAGATCGACCAGGTGCAGCCAGCTCGCGCCGTCATCGGAGTACTGCGCCGCCAGATCGATGGGCAGAGGCGCATAACGCGTCTCGCGCTCGTAGTCGCCCTGGTGCAGCCGGACCACGCGCCCATCGCGTACGTCGATGGCGGGATACAGTTCGAATGGAGCACGCGGCGTCACGGAAGCGAGAGCGTTCATGCCGCCTCCATCGCGAGGAAGTTCGCGAGCAGGCGCTGGCCCGTCGCCGCCGAACGTTCGGGGTGGAACTGCGCGCCGAAACAACGCCCGTTACCGGCGACGGCGGTGAAGCCGCTGCCGTACTCGCTGCTGGCCAATGTGTCTTCGCTGAGCGGCGCTACGAACCCGTGCACGAAGTACGCCCACTCGCCGTCTTCGATGCCGTCGAGCAACGGCGAAGTGCGTTCGCGACGCAAACGATTCCAGCCCATATGCGGCACGCGCACGCCGGGGCGCGGTGCGATGCGCGCGACGCGGCCGCGCAAAACGCCCAGCCCTTCCACGTCGCCTTCTTCCGAGGATTCGTAAAGCAGTTGCATGCCCAGGCAGATGCCCAGCAGGGGCGCGTCGAGTGCGCGGATGGTGTCCACCAGGTCAAGCTCATGCAGGCGCTGCATCGCGGGCGGGGCGGCGCCGACGCCGGGCAGGATCACGCGTGGCGCATTGGCGATGGCGTCCGCGTTGGCGGTGAGTACCGAGCGCGCACCAAGGCGATCGAGCGCGTAACGCACCGAGCCGATGTTTCCACCGCCCCAGTCGATGAGGACCACATCGGTCATGCCAGCATGCCCTTCGTGCTCGGCAGCTCGCGCCCTTCGCGCTTCACCGCCTGGCGCAACGCACGCGCGACGGCCTTGAAGCAGGCTTCGACCTTGTGGTGGTCGTTCTCGCCCTGCACGCGCAGGTTGAGATTGAGGCCGGCGCCCTCGCACAGCGAACGGAAGAAGTGGGGGACGAGTTCGGTCGGAAGTCCGCCGACGCGATCGCGCGCGAACTCGCCTTCGAACACGAAGTAAGGACGCCCCGAGAAATCCAGCGTCGCGCTCGCCAGCGATTCGTCCATCGGCAAGGTGAATCCGTACCGGCCGATGCCGCGCTTGTCGCCCAGCGCCTCGCGCAGCGCCTGCCCGAGCGCGAGCGCACTGTCCTCCACCGTGTGGTGTTCATCGATGTGCAGGTCGCCTTCGCAGCGCAGTTCCAACGCGATGCCGCCGTGCTTGCCGATCTGTTCCAGCATGTGGTCGAAGAAGCCCAGGCCGGTCGAGACTTTCGGTTCCGCGCTGCGATCGAGGTCCAGCGCGACTTCGATGCGCGTCTCGCGCGTGTTGCGTTGGACGCGGGAAACACGCGGCGCATCGGCCAGTTCATGCGCGATCGCCATCCAGTCCCACTCGCCGCCGAACTGCCGTGTGCGTAGCTGGAACGCGCGGATGCCGAGGTTGCGCGCGAACGCGTTGTCGGTTTCGCGATCGCCGACCATCGCCGAACGCGACCAGTCGATGCTGCGGTCCTGTAGCAGCGGCATCGCGAGGGCGATGCCCGGCTTGCGCGTCGGAGCGTTCTCGGCCGGCAACGTCGAATCGATCAGCACATCGCGGAAGACGATGCCCTGGCTTTCGAATACCTGCATCATCAGCGCGTGCGGGCCGTCGAAATCGGCCTGCGGGAACGCGTCGGTACCCAGGCCGTCCTGGTTGGTCACCATCACGAACTCGTAGCCCGCATCGCGCAGGCGCAGCATCGCCGGGATCACGCCCTGCACGAAGCGCAGCTTGTCGAAGCGGTCGATCTGGAAGTCGGCCGGCTCCTCGATGAGCGTGCCATCGCGATCGACGAACAGGATGGGCTTCGTGCTCATGCGCGGCCCTCCAGGATCGCCAGCACGACCGCGTTCTGATCCGGCGTTCCGAGGCTGATGCGCAGCGCGTCGCCGAGGCCCGGCGCGGCGCGCATGTCGCGCACGACCACACCGGCCGCGATCAGGCTGTCGAATGCGTACTGCGCATCGTCGAACCGTACCAGCACGAAGTTCGCCTTCGATGCGTATACGCGCCGGATACCGGGTGCGCGGGAAAGCCTGTCGGAGAGCGCATCGCGCTCGGTCCGAACGGTGGCGATGCGTGCCCGCGTCTGCGTTGCCGCATTGCGGGAGAGTGCACCCAGCGCTTCATCGGTGCAGGCCGAGGGCAATGGATACGGTGCCTGACAGCGGCGCAGCACCTCGATGAGTGCGGCGTCGGCAATCACCGAACCGATGCGCGCGGCCGCCAGCGCGTGCGCCTTCGACAACGTGCGCAACACCGCGACGTTGCGATGCATCGCGATCAGTCGCGTGGCGGACGGCGCATCGGCGAACTCGATGTACGCTTCGTCGACGACGACGAGCGCGCGGCCTTCGAGGCGCTCAGCGAGCGCGGCGATCTCGCCGATCGGCAGCAACGTGCCCGTCGGATTGCCGGGCGAACACAGGAACACGATGCGTGCGCCCTGCGCGAGGGTCGCATCGCCGATCGCGGCGAAATCGCAGCGCCATTCGCCCTCGGCTTCGCGCAGCGGAACGTCGATGACACGTGTGCCGTGCAGGCGCGCACTCACCGCGTACATGCCGAAGGTCGGCGTGCTGATGACGATGGCGTCGCCGCCCGGGCGGCACACGGCGCGCACGAGCAGGTCGATGCCTTCGTCGCTGCCGCGCCCGGCAAGCAGTTGCTCCGGCTCGCATCCGTAGAGTTCGGCGAGCGCTTCGCGCAACGCCTGCGGTTGCGGATCGGGATAGCGACGCAGGGCGCCGTCGCCGTCGGCGAGGTTCGGCCATGGCGATTCGTTGGCGTTGAGCCAGATATCGCCCTGCAGCTTGTCGCTGCGCGCGGAACGATACCCGCCGAAATCGCGCAGGTCCTCGCGTACCAGCGCCAGCGGACTCGCCGCCACGTTCGAGTCGACGACCGCGTTCACGACGCCACCGCCTGGAGCCGCAGCGCGACGGCCTGCAGGTGCGCGTCCAGTCCTTCGGCGCGCGCGAGTTCCACCGCGCACGGGCCGATCGCCTCGATGCCGCGCGGCTGCACTTCCTGCACGGTGATCGCCACCTGGAAGCTCGCCACGTTCAACCCGCCCGCGAAACGCGCCGCGCCGCTGGTGGGCAGGACATGGTTGGTGCCGCTGCAATAGTCGCCCAGCGCTTCCGGTGCCCAGTCGCCAAGGAACACCGACCCTGCCGCGGTCACGCGCGGCAGCGCCGCACGCGCGTCGCGCAAAGCGAGGATGAGGTGTTCGGGCGCGTAACGGTTGCTGATGTCGAGCGCCTGTTCGATGGATCCGGTGCGGATCGCGCTGGAGGACTGCAACGCACGACGCGCGATGTCCGCGCGCGGCAGCTGCGCCAGCTGGAACGCGAGTTGTTCGCCCACCGCATCGAGCAACGCGTCGTCGTCGCTGAGCAGCAGCACCTGCGAATCCGGACCGTGTTCGGCCTGCGACAGCAGATCCGCCGCGACGAAGGCCGCATTCGCGCCCGCATCGGCGATCACCAGGACTTCCGAGGGACCGGCCGGCATGTCTATCGCGGCGCCGTCGACGTCCATCGCGACCTGCCGCTTGGCTTCGGTCACATAGGCATTGCCGGGACCGAAGAGCTTGTCGCAACGCGGAACGCTCGCGGTGCCGTACGCCATCGCGGCGATGGCCTGGGCGCCGCCGACCTTGAACACGCGCGCGATGCCGCAGCGCTTCGCGGCATACAGCACGGCGGGATCGGCGCTACCGTCGCGACGCGGCGGCGTGCAGAGCACGATGTCCGGGCAGCCGGCCAGGCGCGCAGGCACGCCGAGCATCAACGCGGTCGAAGGCAACGGCGCCGAGCCCGCCGGCACGTACAGGCCGACGCGCTGGATCGGTCGCAGGACGCGTTCGCAACGCACGCCCGGTGCGGTATCGACGGTGTATGGCGCCGTCATGCCGGCGCGGTGGAAGACGGCGATGCGCTCGGCGGCTTCGTCGATCGCGGCGCGAAGTTCCGGCGACAGAACAGATTCGGCCTGTGCGAATTCCGCCTCGCCCACCGCGAAATCGGCCGGCGCGATGCCATCGAATCGCTCGCCGAAGGCGCGCAGCGCGGCGTCGCCGCTGTCGCGCACTTCGTCGATGATGGACGACACCGCATTGGCCGTCGTGCTGGACGTGAGCTGCGCGGGACGACGCAGCAACTGCGATTGCGTGCGCGCGTCGAGCAGACGCCAGTCGACGCGGCGCATCAGTTCGTCGTTTTCGGCGACCGCGCTCATGCGAGCATTCCTTCGACCGGCAACACCATCAGGCCGCGCGCACCGGCGCGCTTGAGTTCCTCCAGTCGCTGCCATGTCACGGCGCCGTGGCACAGCGCCTGCAGCGCAAGATCGTCGCCTTCGTCCAGCCGCATCACGGTCGGCGCTTCGGCATCGGGCAGCAGCGGCAGCAGGTCGGGGAGCACGCGTCGCGAGGCCTGGAACAGCAGGAGCTTGCTGTGGCGGATGCGCAGCGCGCCGTCGAGGCGGCGCAGCAGGAGGTCCGCGAGCTCGCCGCGCGTCGCATCCAGCGCTTCGGCGGGACCGGCGAGCACCGCTTCGCTTTCCAGCAGCGTCGTCACCGGCTTGAGCTGGTTCGCCGCGAGCGTCGCGCCGCTGGAGACCAGGTCGCAGATCGCATCGGCCTGGCCGAGACGCGGGGCGATTTCGACTGAACCCGACAGCAGCACGACCTTCGCGTCGATGCCCTGCTCCGCCAGCCAGCGCGTCAGCGTGGCGGGATAGCTCGTGGCGATGCGCTTGCCGGACAGCTGCTCCGGGCCCTGCCAGTCCCAGCCGTCGGGCACGGCCAGCGCGAGGCGGCAGCCGCCGAAGCCGAGCGCGCGCCATTCGCGGAACGCCGGCGCGTTGCCGTTGCCGGTGCGGTCGTAGCCCTGTTCGAGCAATACGTTGCGTCCGACGATGCCCAGGTCGCACACGCCTTCGGCGATGAGACCGGGGATGTCGTCGTCGCGCACCAGCAGCAGGTCGACGGGCAGCGATTCGCCGTAGCAGAACAGGCGGTCGCGGCTTTCGCGCCAGCTCAGGCCGCAGGAGGTCAGCAGGGCGCGCGCCGGGTCGGCCAGCCGGCCGGACTTCTGGATCGCGATGCGCAGGCGGTCACGCGCCGGCGTGTTGGGGGACGGACTCATGGGGGTCTCTGATCAGGCGGGCGTGTCAGCCGGCGTTGAGCGCGGCGGGGGGCGTGGAAAGTCGGGCGGCGGCGACGCCATAGCCACCCGCGCCGCGTTCGAGCGTGCGCGCGACGCGACCGATGGTGGTGACGCTGACCTGCGTGCGTTCGTGGATTTCGCGGTACGGAACGTTGTCCTGCAGCAGCGGGACGACGCGCCAGCGGTCGCCCATCGCTTCCAGCTCGGCCGGGGTGCACAGGTCTTCGAGGAAGGCCTGGACCTCCTCGACCGTGCCCAGGCTCGCCAGGGCAGTCGCGAGGAAGGCCAGATTCTCGGCGCTGCGCTCGTTTTCGAGAGGACGACGCTTCATTCGGAGCTCAATGTATTAACGCGTTAATACATTGGAACATCGTGAGCCTTGCCCCGTCAATCCGGAGGTCCGCAATGGCCGCGTGAACGTGAACACCGCGTTCACACCGACCACGGCGATAGTGATGACCGCGTCACGGCCGCCCAGCAGGAGGGGCGCGCGCAGGAATCGTCCGCCCTGTCCCGCGGCCCGACGCCGCCAACCATCTCAACGACCGGGCGCCAGCGCGGATCGCTGGCGGCCCCAAAGTGGAAGGGGACGACATGGAGCGTGCGCCCGCCTGGGTCCGGCTCTGCTTCTGGGGGCTATGCCTCTCGGGGCTGTTCCTCGCCGGCCTCGCGCTGCCCGCGTGGACGGCGGCGGCGGGCCCGTCCCTGCCGACGATCGAACTGCGCCGCGATACCACCGAAGTCGATCTAGCCCCGGCGATTCGCTACGTCCACGACCTGCCGGCGCAGGGCGATCTCGCCGAGGCGACGCGATGGCTGGAGGAAGGCCGCTTCCAGCCGCTGCCGGGCGGGCGGACGTCGCTGGGCTTCCAGGACGGCGCCTTCTGGCTGTATGCGCGCGTGATCAACCGCGACAACCCGGAAACGCACTGGCTGCTCGTGCAGCACTACTCGCTCAGCGACCGCATCGACGTCCATGTGCGCCATGCCGACGGACGCGTCGCGTTCCAGGCCGGCGGCGACCACGTGCCGTTCGCCGCGCGCAGCATCCGCTATCGCCATCCGAACTTCCTGCTGACGCTGCCGCGCGGCGAGCCGGTCGACGTGTTCGTGCGCGTGCAGAGTGAGAGCTCGATGCAGCTGCCGCTGTCGCTCCTCACGATGTCCGCCTTCGCCGAAACCACGCGCGACATCCAGTTTGTGATCGGCGCGTACTACGGGATCCTGCTGGCGCTGTTCTTCTACAACATGGCGCTGTGGCTGAGCCTACGCGACGCGAGCTACTTCTGGTACCTGGTCCACCTGTCGGCGTTCGGGCTGGTGATGTTCACGCTCAACGGGCTGGGCTTCGAATACCTGTGGCCCGATTCGCCATGGCTGAGCGACCGCATGGTGCCGATCTCGGTGTGCCTGGCGCAGATCGGCATGCAGCAGTTCGCGCGCGTGTTCCTCGGCCTGCGCGAACGCTGGCCGCTGGGCGATCGTGTCGCGCTGGCGCTGATCGCATTCTTCGCGCTGCTCGGCATCGCCTCGACATGGCTGCCGTACCGCATCGCCACGCCGTTGGCGGGCGCTGCGGTGATGGTCAGCATCGCGTGGATCGCCGTCGCGTCGATCGCGATGGTGCGCCGCGGCTATGCGCCTGCACGGTTATTCCTGCTGGCGTGGGCGATGTTCCTGCTGGGCACGGGGTTGTTCGTCGCCGTCGCCTTCGGCCTGATGCCGAAGAACTTCTTCACCGAATACGGGGTGCAGATCGGCTCTGCGCTGGAGATGCTGCTGCTGTCGATCGCCCTCGGCCATCGCTATGCGCAGTTCCGCAGCGAGAACGAACGCATCGCCGGCGACGCAAAGGAGCTGCTGGAACACAAGGTCGAGCAGCGCACCGCCGAACTGCGCAGCGCGCTGGTGCAGCTGGAGGATGCGCATGCGCGCCTGCGCGAATCCAGCCAGCGCGACGCACTCACCGGACTGCACAATCGCAGCCACTTCCGCGATCGCTTCGATGCGCTGCTGCGACAGGCGCGCGAACATCATCGCCCGCTATCGCTGCTGATGATCGACCTGGACAACTTCAAGTCCATCAACGACCGCTACGGACACCTGATCGGCGACGAATGCCTGCGCTGGGCCGCGCGCACGCTGGGGCATGCGCTGCGGCCGCACCAGGACGCATTGCTGGCCCGATTCGGCGGCGAGGAGTTCGTGGTGGTGCTGCCGGGGCTCAACATGATCGCCGCCACACGGGTCGCCGAAGACCTGCTCCAGCACCTGCGCGACGCGCCCTTCCGCAGTGGCGCGTACGAAATCACCGTGACCGGCAGCATCGGCGTGCATGCGATCGGGGCGCGGCCCTTCGGCATCGACCCGCTCTTGCAAATGGCCGACCAGGCGCTGTATCGCGCGAAGGCGGACGGCCGCAACTGTGTGCGTACTTCGCAGGGAGAAGTGGTGTGACTCGAGTGGGCGGCGTCGAGATGCCGTCCATGGCGTTGCGCACCCGGCTCCGATGGCCCTGCCCGGCCATCCGTGGCCGGGCGTTCGGCAGGCCACGCTGCATTGCCGCCTAAGCGGCCCGCCTCACCCCCGAGCCGCGCCCAGGATCGCGCCTTCCTTCACCAGGCGCACCGCCGTCGCGACTTCACCGTCGAGCGCGCGATCGCGATCGAGGAACGGAATCTCGCGACGGATCGCCGCATGCGCCGCGGCCACGGCACGGCCCGGATGGAACTCATCCGCCCTCGCCAGCTCGACGCGCAACGCTTCCACTTCATCGAGGAAAGCGTCGTACTCCAGCGTGCCCGGCGTCGGGCCACCGGCAACCTTGCCTGCAAGCGCGGCGGCGTCGGCGGTTCTGGCAAGATCGCGCGCGGCGTTGATCATGTCGCGACGCAGGTCCAGCGCCTGCGCGGCGGTGTAGAGCTCAAGTGCGATCACCTTGCCCAGGTCGTCGGCCATCGACAGCACGTGGCGCGCTTCGTTCGCGCCCATCGATACGTGATCTTCGGCGTTTGCGCTGGTCGGGATCGAGTACACCGACGCCGGATGCGCGCGGCTCGCCAGGTCGTTGACGATCGCGGCGGCCGTGTACTGCACGATCATGTGGCCGGATTCGGTGGAATCTTCATTGCCGATGAGGAAGCCCGGCAAGCCGTCGTTCGTCGCCGGATCCACGAGCTTGTTGAGGCGACGCTCGGAAATGCTCGCAAGGACGGGGATCGACGCCTTCACGTAGCTCATCGCCAGCGCGAGCGGCATGCCGTGGAAATGGCCGGCAGAAATCACCTGCTGCTCGACGAACTCGGCCTTCGCGTCCGGGAAGACGATGGGGTTGTCGGTCAGCGCGTTGAGTTCGATGTCGAGCACGCGCGCGGCCTGCGCCACCGCATCGCGCACGGCGCCATGCACCTGCGGGATGCAGCGCAGCGAATAGCTGTCCTGCGGCTGGTGCTTCTTTCCGCCGCGGAACGGGCGGAAGCGGTTATAGAACTTCTCGCGACCATGACGCTGCGCCATCGGCACCCAGTCCCAGCCGATGTCGAAACGCAGCGCCTGCGCCTGCTCGGTATGCCAGCTGCCCGGCTGCCACGCGCGGAACTTCGGCACGAGGTGGTACGGGATGTCCGCCAGCGTCGAGCCCTGCAGCAGGATCCGCAGGTTCGCCGCGCTGTGCACCTGGCCCGGATGCGGGCGTAGCGCATGTACTTCTTCGGCGAACGCGCCCAGGCGTCCGGCGAACGCGTCGATGGTCATCGCCGCGGCGAGGTCGGCGGTGTCGAGCAGGTCTTCGAGCTTGTCGAGCGCGAGGACGCCGCACGCAAGCATCTGCGCGGTGCCGTTGTTGAGCGCGAGGCCTTCCTTGTACGACAGCGTTATCGGCGCAAGACCCGCACGTTCGAGCGCTTCGCCGCCCGGAAGACGCTGGCCTTCGAAGAACGCCTCACCGCCGCCGAGCAGCACGATCGCCAGGTGCGACAGCGGAGCAAGATCGCCCGATGCACCGACCGAACCCAGCTGCGGCACCACCGGCACGATGCCGGCATTGAGCATCGAGGTCAGCGCCTGCAGGGTTTCCACGCGGATGCCCGAGTGCCCGCGCATCAGCGTGTTGATGCGGATGCACAGCATCGCGCGGACGATCTCCGGCGCGAACGGCTCGCCCACGCACACCGCATGGGTGACGATGAGGTTGCGCTGCAATTCCTCGTGCAACGTTTCCTTCGAACGCGTGCTGCCGGGCAATTCGTCGCGCAGGCGATGATTGCCCAGCAGGCGGTCGGCGTTGCTGCCGAAGCCGGTGGAAACGCCGTAGATCGGCTCCTCGCGCCTGACCTGTTCGGCGAGGAACTGCGCGGCGCGCGCTACGGCGGGAAGCTGGTCGGGCGAGAGTTCGACGTGTGCGCCATAGGCCACGTCCACCAGCTGTGCCCGCGTCAGCGAACGGCCATCGAGTCGGATCGGTTTCATCGGGTCTGCCTGAAAGTTTGCTGGTTCGAAAGCGCGCGCAAGGGAGCGATTACCGCCCCGCCAGCGCCTGCGCCTGTTCGAGTTCCACACGCAGCGTGCTGGCCAGTTCCTCGCGCGCCACCTCGAACTGCTCCTCGCGCAGCAGATCCTTGACCGCGACGACGCCGCGAGCGCGCTCGTCCTCGCCGGTCAGCACGACGAAACGGATGCCTGCACGTGAGGCGTACTGGAACTGCTTGCCGATCTTGCGCGCTTCCATCTGCATCTCGGTGTTGATGCCGGCCGCGCGCAGGCGACGCGCGATGTCGAGCGCGTCGGGCAGCGAATCGGCGTCCATCAACGCGACCATCGCCTGCACCGTGCTGCCCGTCGCCTTGCCGAGCAGGCCCGCTTCGCGCAGCTGCCAGAACAGGCGCGTCAGGCCGATCGAAATGCCGACGCCCGGAAGCTTCGACTTCGTGTAGTGGCTGGCGAGGTTCTCGTAACGGCCGCCCGAGCAGATCGAACCGATCTGCGGGTAATCGTTGAGCGTGGTCTCGTAGACGGTGCCGGTGTAGTAATCCAGGCCGCGCGCGATGGAGAAGTTGAGCGCGTAGTGCGTTTCCGGCACGCCGAGCGCGCGCACGAGCTCCAGCACTTCGCGCAGTTCCGCGACGCCTTCGCGCAGCGGGTCGTTGCCTTCGCCCAGCGCATCGAGCTTTGCGATCGCGTCGGCATGCGAGGTCGAACGCACCTTCACGAAATCGAGGATCTTCTCGACGCCCTCGGCCGGAAGCTTGAAGCCTTCGCCCGTCAGCGTCTCGCGCACGTAGTCTTCGCCGCGCTTGTCGAGCTTGTCGACTTCGCGCAGCACCAGCGCCTGCAACTCGCCGTCGGCGACGCCCTGCGCTTCGAAGAAGCCGCGCATCAGCTTGCGGTTGTTGAGCTGGATCGTGAACGCGCCGATGTCCAGTTCGGAGAACACCGAATGGATCACCGCCGGCAGTTCGGCATCGAAGCGCACGCTCAACGCATCCTTGCCGATCACGTCGATGTCGCACTGGTAGAACTCGCGGAAACGGCCGCGCTGGGCGCGCTCGCCGCGGTACACGCGCTGCATCTGGTAGCGACGGAACGGGAACGCCAGTTCGTGCTCGTGCTCGGCGACGTAGCGCGCGAGCGGCACGGTCAGGTCGAAGCGCAGCGCAAGTTCGGGCATGCCCTCGCCGGATCCGCTTTCGGCCTTGCCGAGCGAACCAGTGGACTGAACGAAATACACCTGCCGCTCGGTTTCGCCGCCGGATTTGGTCAGCAGCACTTCCGAAAGCTCCATCACCGGCGTTTCCACCGGCAGGAAGCCGAAGCGTTCGAAATTCCGGCGGATCGTGTCCAGCATGCGCTGGAAGGCGATCTGGTCAGGAGGCAGCAGCTCCATGACCCCGGGCGGGGTACGCGGCTTGATCAAGCGGGACTCCAGTGGATCGGGCGGCCGCGCCTGCGCGGCGGGTCGCTGAAGGGGGCCGAAAGTGGCACGGTCCGCCACAGTTTAGCG
>Ga0102591_1002873_pt1 | contig 17040 bp, 12 predicted proteins | sample AraplaCol_mCL_r2_2_FD_76860 | JGI IMG/M metagenome (GOLD analysis project Ga0102591, IMG submission 76860) | Arabidopsis root microbial communities from North Carolina, USA - plate scrape MF_Col_mCL_r2 (SPADES assembly) (version 2) | ecosystem: Host-associated > Plants > Roots > Endosphere... | reverse complement strand
CGTTCTGGAGCACGGGGGATGCGGCGCTCGCCGAGGCCGCAACGCGTCCGATCGATGGATCGGACGACGCCCCGCGCGTCCCCTACGACGCCAATCTACGTGGCCAGGAGTTCGGCCATCATGGCTTGCGCGAGCCTCATGTCCGAGGTCTCGGAGCCTTCAGTGAACTTGCCGCAGACGGCGGCAAGAACACCATGCGCGTCCGCGGCACGGTTCTGGCTCATCCGGAGCCTCGCCACGCTGATCGCCGCTCGCAGCTCCCACGACAACGCACCCTGCGCCTGTGCCACCAGAAACGCCTCGTCGAAGGCCTGTTCGGCCGCGGCCACCGAACGGCACTCGCCCGGATGCAGCAACAATTCGCCCTTGATGCGCCAGAGCTCGGCTGCATACCAGCGCTCCTCCCTCGCCTCGCACCTGGCGAGCGCCTGCTCGACGGTCTCAAGGCCCTCGGACACTTCGCCGGCTGCCCCGAGGCATGCCGCCAGCTCACCGAGCGGCAGCAGGAAACGCGGCAGTAAACGCGCCTCGCCCGCCAGCTCGAGCGCCTTCTGCAGCAGCGGCAGCCCGGTGGCGATGTCGCCGTTCTTCGCCATCACCACGCCGCGGAAGGCACGCGCCCAGACGTTCCACAGGCGGATCGGATGACGCTCGGTGTGCTCGATCAGCATCGTGCAATAGCGCTCGGCCGCATCGAGATCACCGGCGAGGAAAGCGACCGGGCAGGCGCCCTGGCCGAGGATGCTGCAGAATGTCAGGGCGTGGCCGCTCTCACGCCCCTCCTCGACGTTACGTTCGACCACACGCAATGCCTGGTCCGGCAGACCGAGCAGCCACAGGATGCGCGCCTGGAAATAATGCGCCGAGGCTCTGAGGTCGAAGCGGAAGCGGATGACCTGCGGCCTCGCGGCGAGATCCGACAGGCGGGACAAGGTTCGCTGAATGTGATCGTGCGCGAGCCGCTGGTCACCGAGATAATGCAGCGAGGTGGCGAGCAACCGGTCGGCCGTCATCCGGTCGACGGGATTGCTGCAATCGGCCGCGGCCTCGGCGAAACGGTGCGCGAATTCGAGCGCCTTGCGGAACTCGCCATTGTTGAACTGATCGATGGACAGTCCCCAGAGCGCCCGCAGCATGTAATCCCTGTCGCCGAGCTGTTCTGCAAGCTGCAGGGCCGCGGTCCAGGCAGGCCCGGCCTCCCGGGCTCTTCCGACGCCGTACATCAATGCCCAGCCGCGCGCGGCCGACAATTGCATGCGGAGCCAGGACGCGTTGGCGGCACTGTCGTCAAGGCTGGCCAAGGCCAGCTCGGTCCGCTCGCGGCATTCGGACAGAAGCGAGAACTGCACCCACAGCGGGACTGCCGCCGCGGTCAGCGCCGCGCCGATCTGCGCGTCTCCGCCGGGCGAGAAGGCCCAGTCGAGGCACGCACGAACGCTGTCGATGTGGCGGCCGTAGAAGGCAAGCCATTCCGACTGCGGCTTGACCTCGCTGTCGGCCTCGGCGCTCGCGAAGAAGCCGCAATAGTATCTCGCCTGGCGGCGGGCTACGTCGGCGGCCTCGCCACCGGCATGAAGCTTTTCCATCGCGTAGGCGCGCGTGGTGTCCAGCAGGCGATAATAGGGACGGTCGCCGCGAATATCGGCGAGGACGAGCGACTTCGCCACCAGATTGGCGAGCTGCGCGGTGACGTCGCCGATGCTCTTGCAGGCAACCGCGATCACCGCTTCGAGCAGGAATTCTCCGGCGAATATGCCGAGCTGCCGCAGCAGGCGGGCTTCGGTCTCCGGCAGCAGATCGTAGCTCCAGTCGAGCGTCGCGCGCAGCGTCTGCTGCCGCGGCGGCGCCGTACGCCGGCCGGTGGTCAGGAATCTGAACCTGTCGTCGAGAAGCGCGGCGATCTTCGGCGGGCTGAGCATCGCCGCCCGCGCCGCCGCGAACTCGATCGCGAGCGGAATGCCGTCGAGCCGCAGGCAGATCGCGGCGACGGCGTCTATGTTCTCGTCGTCGGACGCGAAACTGGAGCCCAGCGCCCTGGCGCGCGTCGTGAACAGCTCCATGGCGGCATAGGTCGATGCCGCGCCGGGATCGAGCCGCGATTGCGGCGGCACGCCGAGCGGCGCGACGCGATAGACATGCTCGCCGTCGATGCGCAGCGCTTCGCGGCTCGTCGCCATGATCGTGGTCCCGGGACAGCGGCTGACGATCGTCTCCGCGACCTGGGCCACGGTGTCGACCACATGCTCGCAATTGTCGAGAACCAGCAGCAATTTCCTGGCGCCGATCGCGCGCGCGATGGAGTCAGGCGAAATCTCCACACCCTCGAGCTTGATGCCGAGCACGCTCGCAACGGCGGAGCAGACGAGCCTCGGATCAGACAGCGCGGCCAGCTCGACCAGCAACCGATCTGCGGCAAAGCCCGCCGGCGGCCGTCTGGCGGCGTCCAGTGCAAGCGCCGTCTTGCCAATGCCGCCGGGTCCGACAAGGCTCACCACACGATAGGCCGAGAGCAGCTCCCACAGATGCGTGGCCGCAGCCGAGCGGCCGATGAGATCGAATGAGGCGTTGGGGATATTCGTCGACGGCACCACAGCAGGTGCGGCGGATTGTAGCGGGGCCTCCGCCTGCCGGATTTGCCACACGCCGGCCAGGCGATAGCCGCGGCCAACGGTGGTGACGAGCATGTCGCGCTCCGACCCAAGGGCCTTGCGGATCGCGGCGATGTGCACGCGAAGTGCGCTGTCCTCGACGAAGACGCCCTGCCAGACCCGCTCCGTCAGATCGTTCCTGGTGACCAGTTCGCCCTGCGCCTGCGCCAATTCGGCAAGAATCTCAAAGGCGCGTCCTCCCAACGGAACAAGCTCCCCCGTCGAGCGCAACTCGCGTCGGGCAAGATCGACCTCCCATTCCCCGCAGACATACACGGGTCGCTGGCCTGGCTCAGCCATCCTCGACAGCCCCAAGCGGTTCCTGGATCTCGTGCTCAGCCTATCACCAACCTTTCCGAAAGACACAGCTCGCCCGGAAGCCAATCCCGGTTTGAAGCACCCTCATCACACCTCGATCCGGACGTTTCAGCAGCCGCGACAGATCGATCCCTCGAGCATCTTCTCGAGCCGCGCGTCCTCCTTGGCGATCGCCTGGTCGGTGCCGATCAATGGCCCGCCCATCGCATGACCGCCGCTCTCGGACGACGGAAGCGCGGTGCCGAGCGAGTTCGTTCCGGGCCTGCCGGCACTGGTGCCGAGCGCGCCGCCGCGCGCCATCGACATGGAAGAGCCGGCGCCGCCGCGGGCATACGCCGCGCCCGCGAGCGCGAGACTGGTGACAACGCAGAGAAGCAGGACCGCCTTCATGGCTGCACTCCAAATATTATAGGACCTGAATCCAGAACTGGGCGCCGCGCGCGATTTCACCATGCACGAACGCGCGATGGCTTCTGACATCGCTGACAGGATTCCCTGCGACACCGCACAAAGTATTCGTCGATAGCCGGGGCTCCATGTCCTGCGCACGGCCATTTTCGCGCGAGCGTGATGCACTCGCGCGGGCTTTGCCGGACAGGCGACCTATATATCCCGGCAGAGAAGATGATTTTTCGGAAACGCCCCCAGCCGAGCAGCGATATCGCCAAGCGACTCTCCGCACAAGGCAACAATGGAGATTCGCCATGACTGCATTCAAGATCCTGATCGCCACCGCACTGATCTCAACAGCGACAGTGTCGTCGGCTTCCGCCGCCTGGTCCTTCGCCGACCAGGAGCCCGCAACTTATGCCTCGATGTATCCCAACCGCGACGTCCTGAACGGCGGCGCGCTGACACCGGCAGGACGCCTCGGACTCGAACGCGCCGGCGGCGCCGCTCCCGTGTTCGGCGCCGGCCACGTTCACGGCTATCACTGGCGCCGATGATCAGGTGCAGTGAGCACATGATGCCAGCCGCAGGTACGAACGGCCGGCGCATGCGGGATCAAACAGAGCGACATGCGCGCGCAATCACCACGAAAGATCCGTGCGCATGACTCCGTGCAATGACGAAAATGATCGTTCGTTTGGCACTGCGGATCCAGCATATGCATGCACATGTCTGGCAAGCGAGCCGAGGCGTTCCCGGCGTCGCTTTGTCAAGGAGACGTACGATGACTACTCTGAAACTGTTCTCGGCCGGACTGATCGCCGCGGCGATGGTTGCTTCCCCGGCGATGGCGCGCGAAGCCAACACGAATGCGCGCAAGATGAATGTCGACGCCTACGCATCGGCGCAGCGCGTTCCGGCCGCGTCCAAGCGCAGCTGCGCGCGGGCTCCGGACGTCGGCGCCTATGCGACCGCCCCGTGGCGCCGTCCGCCCTGCGAGCCGACCTCCGGCTATTGAGCGGTCGAGCCGACGAGGCTCCTTCGGCGCGACGCCATTGCGTGCGCCGAGCCGAAGCGGACTGTCGCACGGTCTCGAGGCTTTCGTCAGGAAAGAGGAATGGCAGCTCCTCGTGATGCTGTCATTCCTCCGATTCCGATCGGGCAATGCCGGATCGCCCCATCCATGTCCGTCACCGCGCGGAGGACCGAGGCCTCCCGTCAGGAAAGAGTATCGCCGCTCGGCAGGACGATATCGTAGGGCAATGTCCCCGTTGTCTCGAAACCCGCCGCAGCCGCGTTTCGCCATCGGCTCGGCGTGTCGCCGGTGAAGCGGCGGAACGTCGTCGTGAAGTGGGCCTGGCTCTGAAACCCCACCGCGAGCGCAATTTCGACAATCGACATCTCGCAGTCACGCAGCAGATCCTTGGCCCGTCGTATCCGATGGCGCAGGATGAATTCGTGCGGCCTGCAGCCCGTCGCCGCCCGGAACTGGGCCGCGAAATGCATGCGGCTCAAGCCCGCGGCTGTCGCCAGATCCGCAAGCACGATCTTCCGGCCGAAATGATTGTCGATGTAGTCGAGCACGCGCTTCAGCCGCCATTTCTGCAGACCCTGGATCGGCCTCTCTCGTTGCTCGCCGGATTTCGACTGCTCCTCGGACCGCAATGCGAACAACCTTGCGAGAACCGCAAGCCGCAGCGCATCGGCGCAGAGGGCCGTGTGATCCTCCTGCATTCTCTCGACGGCAAGGAGGGCTTCGGACAGGCCTTGAAGCACGGGATCGTCGGAAGGCAGATCGGGAATGCCGAGCCCTGCTCCTTCATCGTGGAAGAGCGCCAGCCTGGCCGAACTCAATCTGATCCCGGATCCGGACTGCGGCGGGATTTCAACGCGCAGCCGGCCGCTATCACGCACGGACCGGCGCGCCGGCATCGTGAGATGGCGTTGCGGCTGCGCCTCGACGGCAACGACCAAGGCGAGTTGCTCAAAGGCAATTGCCCCCGCGTCCCGGACTGGCACAGCATCATCATGCGCTTGGGCCGTATCACCGATCTCAGCGCCTCCCTCATCCGCAACGGTCGCTGCCGGCACGTACGCATCATTCGATCGTCGCAATGGTTGGGGCATGGTTACGACTCTTGCTGTGATACTGAAGGGGGCACAGTCTTGAGATGAAGGTAGCAAGGTAGGCACCGCTCGCCAGTTAAGAGACGCAAAATCAGGAATCTTCAGGTGCTCCAATCCGCGCCACAACCGCGGGGATCGAGGACGGGCGCGGCAAGGCGCGGGAGCAGAGCAACCGTCTGATCGGCTCGCCCAATCGATCGATTGGCGATACCGATCATCTCTCAATACGCGTGAATGAAGGGCCCGGGCGTGTCGGGAGCGACGGCGTTCTAGAATGCGCCGCCATGGAGCTGGGCGGCAAAACCCCTGAGCTCCTCTTCGGCGATCTCCCATCCGGGTCCGGACAGGATCGCCGGGCCCGAGCAGGCCAAGGCGGCCGAACGGACTCCGAAGCAGCCGGCCGGAAGCGGAATCGCAACGCTGCGCAGGCCTTCGGCATATTCGGAGAGAGTGCTCACGAAACGGCTTTCGCGGGCAGCCGCAATGTCGCGCATCAAGGATGACATCGTCGTGCGGGTGTTTGACGCCAGAGCGACCAGCTTGCCGCCGCACAGATCTTCCACCTCGTCATCGGCAAGCTGCGACAGGATCGCCTTTCCACCCGCCGTCGCGTGAAGCGGCACCTTCTCGCCCAGCATGCACCTTGAGGTCAGCGGCGTCGATCCTTGCCTGCTGGCAATGACGACCATGGCGCCGCATTGTAACGCAGCGATATCCGCCGTGAGGCGCGTCGCAGCGCTAAGCTCTTCGATCTTCCGCAGGACGACACCGCGAAGCCGGCTGCCCGCAACATAGACCGACGCGAGCTGCACCGCGAGCACACCGATGCGGTAGCCATCATCGCTGGTCCGCTCGAGCATGCCGATTTCGGTCAGGGAGACCAGGAAGCGATGCGTCGTCCCGTCATCCCAACCAAGATGACGCGCGATGTCCTGCAGCTTGCAAATCCTGCAAGCGCTTTCATCGACGGCATCGGGAATGAAGAGTTGGAGCAGGCTGCCGAGCTTCTGTACGGTTGGAACACGAAATCCCCTGCCCTGCGCGCCCTTCTGACTGCGCTTCCCGGTTATTTCAACCGCCCCTCCCACTTCCGTCATCTCCGATTGCCGTCACGAATTCGTGTAGCAAAACGATCAGCGCGCCGATGCGTCCATCACGCAATGATGGATCGTCGACTACTGAGATGGTCGTCTTGACACGGCAACGAGCTTCCCTGTACGACACCGAAGAACATTTGCGCTTTCAAATTCTTGCCAGGGTCGGTGATTTCCGGATGGGTTTGATGCCTTTCCCCGGGTCACGGCAGTGAAGCTGATCCACGGACCCCCTTATGTCGCCCTCGCAGGCCGGTCGAACCTACTCTTTCAAAAACTGGCTCATCGATTGCCAGCGCAGGGAGCTGAGGTACGACAGCGTCGCTGTACCGATCGGAAGCCGCGCATTCGAGATCCTCGAGAGGTTGGCAAGTTCCGCCGGACATCTGGTGACGAAGGATGATCTGATCGGAAGCGTCTGGTCGGGCCTCTCCGTCGAAGAGAACACGCTGCAGGTCCATATTTCCGCGGTCCGCAAGGCGCTCGGCCAGGATCGCGATCTCCTCAAGACCGTCTCCGGCCGCGGATACACGCTTGCGGGAGCCTGGCAAAGCGGGCAGCCGGAGCGCTTCACGGCTTCACCGGTGTCCGTCCCGACAGACTCCGCGTTCGCAAGCAACCTGCCGAACACGCACGCGCCGCTCATCGGCCGCGAGGATTGCCTGAACGAGCTGGTCGACGTGTTGTCCGCATTCCGGACAGTGACCCTGGTCGGCCCCGGAGGCATCGGAAAGACCAAGCTTGCGGTCGAGCTCGCGCACCGGGTCGCATCCTCGTTCGCGGAGTCCGTCGCGCTGGTCGAGTTCGCGACCTTGCAGGATCCGGCACTTGCAACATCCGCGACAGCCCGTGCCTTGAGGCTCGCCTTGAACGACAAGGAAGTCTCGGCCGCGGGCGTTGCCCAGGCCATCGGCTCGCGCCATCTGCTTCTCGTCCTCGATAATTGCGAACACGTGATCGACGTCGCCGCGCAGATCGCGAGCGCCGCGCTGCGCTATTGTCCGAACGTCACCATTCTCGCAACCAGCCGGGAGGCGCTCCGTATCGAGGGCGAATACGTCGCGGCGATCCCGCCATTGTCGGTCCCCCGTCCGGACGTGTGCGAGCCGGACTTGCTTTTGCAGGAAAGCGCCGTGCAGTTGTTCGTCGCGCGCACGCGGGCGCTGCGCACCAGCTTCGCGCCGGACGCGGGGGATCTCGCCAAGATCGCCGCGATCTGCCGCCGGCTCGACGGGATTCCACTCGCGCTCGAGTTTGCGGCCGCCCGGGCCGCGAATCTCGGGGTGGATACCGTATTGCTTCGCCTCGACAAGCGCTTCGAACTCCTGAGCGGTGGACGCCGCGACCAGTTGCCACGGCACCAGACGCTGCGCGCGACGCTGGACTGGAGCTACGATCTGTTGCCTCCGGAAGAGCAGAGACTGCTTTGCCGCCTTGCGATGTTTCCCGCCGGCTTCACGCTCGATGCGGCCAGTGCAATGATGGACGAAGACGCATCGCGACCGGACGTCATCGAGACCCTGTCCAATCTGGTCGGCAAGTCCCTTGTCTCCCTGGACCTGTCCTTCGACGGACGATGGCGCCTGCTCGAGAGCACCCGCGCCTACGCACTGGAGAAGCTGGCGGAGGCAGGGCTCGTCGAGCAGGCCGCCCGGCAGCAGGCGGACTTTCTCATACAACTCGTACAGCGGCCCGGCAGCAGCCCCGCGACCTCCGATGATTTCTCCCGGCTCGCCCAGGAGATCGGAAACGTGCATGCGGCGCTGGATTGGGCCTTCTCGCCAGACGGAGATGCCGCGCTCGGGATCGCGCTGACGGCGGGATTCGTCCCGGTCTGGATGCAACTGCTGTCCTTCGCGGAATGCTCGACCCGGATCGAGCACGCGCTTGCACATTTCAACTCCGAACTGACATGTGATCCCGGGCTCAAGGCGCACCTTTATGTCGCCCTGGGGTTTGCACTTCTCAACACGACGGGCTCGGCGGATCGCATGAAGGCGGCACTGAGTATCGGGCTCGTGCTCGCCGAGGAGCTACGCGACCTCGAGCTTCAGCTCAAGGCCGTCTGGACGCTGTGGAGCTACAACCTCAATTCCGGCCAGTATGGTGCGGCCAAGGATGTCGGCGAGCGATACCTCGAGATCGCGCTACGCACCGGGAACTCCGCCAACGAGACCGTGGGCCGGCGTCTGATCGGCGCCGCGACGCACTTTTGCGGAGCGCAGGAGGATGCGCGACGTGAGCTGACCCTGTCTCTGGATCGCTCGGCGCATGGGTTGAAGGACGGCACCAACCAGATGTGGTTCCTGCTGAACCAGAGCGTTCTGGCCAAGGCCATGCTGGCGCGCGTCCTGCTGCTGCAGGGAAAGATCGCCCAGAGCAGATCCCTTGCCGCCGAATGCCTCCAGGAGGCGGAGAGCGAGAACGACAAGCTCGCGATGGCCTACGCCCTGCGCAACGCCGTCTGTCCGATCGCATTGATGACGCACGATCTCGACGCCGCCGACCGCGCGATAGCGTCGCTCTCGAAGCTCGTCACGCGCGAGGGGATCGCATTCTGGGCGAGCTGGACATCATGCCTGAAGGGGCAGTTGCTCGTCCTGCAGGGCGAACATCGCGACGGGATCGCGCTGCTGGGCGACGGATTGAAGGCGCGCGCCGAGAACGGATGGCTGATGCGCAATCCCGAGTTCCTGGGATCGCTCGCCGAGGGCTTGTTCGCGATCGGCGAGAACGCAGAGGCCTTGGCCACCATAGAGGACGCGCTGAGCATGTCGCGGCAAGGCCGGCAGCTGTGGTGCGTGGCGGACCTGCTGAGGATCAAGGGCGAGCTTCTGCTGGCCGACGGCACATCCGACACCTCCCGCGCGGAATTGCTGTTCTCGGAAGGTCTATCCGTCGCCAGGGAGCAGCAATGCCGCTTCTACGAGCTGAAGGTCGCGGCGACCTGGGCAAGGATCATGGCGGGATCGAAACGTGGCCAGGCGGCACTCGATCTCGTCGGTCCGCTCAGCGCGCTGTTCGATCCCGAAGTCGATCTTCCCGCCCTCGCCTTCGCGCGCGCCCTCGCCGCAAGATCGGGCATCCAGGTCTCGGCATCATCAGGCGAGCACCCCGGTTCTCCCACCTGCCACTAGACCTTGCGGCGGCTCGGCCAAGCCGACCTGTCCAGGCAACATGCCAAGGCCACTTGTCCCGCAAAGCGGCAACATTCCTTCGTTCAACTCTCCGGACCACACTTGATGAGCATCTCCAGACGACAGGTTTTGGGCGCCGCCGGCGCGTCATTGTTTTCGCCGGCCATCGTCAAGGCACAGGGCACGCGACCGATCAGGATCGGCGAAATCAATTCCTACAGCAGCGCGCCTGCGTTCACGCTGCCCTATCGACGCGGCTGGCAGCTGGCGGTCGAGCAGGTGAACGCCAGTGGCGGCCTTCTCGGCCGCGAGCTGCAGGTCACCAGCCGCGACGATGAAGGCAAGCCGAGCGTGGCCATTCGTGCCGCCGAGGAGCTCGTACGCCGGAACGGCGTCGATCTCCTGGCGGGGACATATCTGTCGAATGTCGGACTGGCGATCAGCGACTTCGCGCGGCAGAACCGGACCCTGTTCGTGGCGAGCGAGCCGCTGACGGACGCACTCGTTTGGGATCGCGGACACCGGTATTGTTACCGGCTGCGCCCCTCGACCTACATGCTGGCAGCCATGCTGGTGGAAGAGGCCGCGAAACTGAAGGCGACACGATGGGTGACGATCGCGCCGAACTACGAGTATGGGCATTCGGCCGTCAAATGGTTCACCGAGCTTCTCAGCCGCCGGCGTCCCGATGTCCAGTTCATCGGCAATCAATGGCCTCCGCTTGGCGCGATCGATGCGGGGGCGGTCGTGAACGCGCTCGCCCAGCAGAACCCCGAGGCGATCCTCAACGTGACCTTCGGACCCGACCTCGCGAGGTTCGTGCGTCAGGGCAATGATCGCGGCCTGTTCGAGGGGCGGGACGTCGTGTCCTTCACCACCGGCGAGCCCGAATATCTGCATCCCCTCGGGCCGGACGCACCGAAAGGATGGATCGTGACCGGCTATCCCGTGACGGAGGCTCTGGGCGAGACCAATAGTGAGTTCGTTGCGGCCTATTCGAAGCGATATGGCGAGGCTCCGACGATGGGCTCCGTTGTCGGCCACGCCATGATCAGCTCGATCAAGGCGCCGATCGAGCGGCTCGGAAGCGTCGACACCGAAACGATGGCCGACGGCTTTGGCGGTGTCGGCTTCGCAACGCCGTTCGGGCCGGCAAGCTGGCGTTCCATCGATCACCAGAGCACGATGGGCACATTCGTCGGCCGCACCGCCGTCAAGGGTGACAAGGGTGTCATGGTCGACTGGACGTTCCGGGACGGCGGAACCATGCTCCCACCGGATGCCGAGGTTCACAAATTGCGTCCGTCGACCTGAAGGAATTGGCGATCCCCGCACCTTTCGTGCCGCTTCAGGAATCTTCACGGCGACGACAAGGAAATGCGCAGCCGTTTGGATCATAGTGCGGCCCTGACTACGATGCTGGGCGCTGCAGATGATTCCCGAGCCGGATTCGCATGATCAAGCACCTGACAATGCACGCCGCGAGCCAGGCGCGCGCGGCCTGGTCCGGCCGGGTCTTGAAGAGTGGCAGATGCGGCGCATCAGGGCCGCGATCGAATCCACCGAGACGTCCTGGACGCTGGACGCCCTGGCGGCGCTGGTCGGCATGAGCCAGGATCGCTTCTGCAAGCGATTTCGCGCCGCAACCGGATGTCCGCCGCATCGCTGGCAGATGCTGCAACGGATCGAACGGGCCAAGCGATTATTGGGCGATCGGAATCTCACATTGACCGACATCGCCTATGCCTGCGGCTATGCGAACTCCGCGCACTTTTCGACCAGCTTCGGACGCGCTACCGGCACGACACCGAGCGAATATCGGCGGCTGCACACATCGGCCGCCGGATCGCGGGACTCTGGAGCAGCACCGGCCGAAGTTCCGTCTGCGGATATGTCCGCGGCCCGATGAGGCCATCGCGCCGCACGGCTTGCTCCTCAGCAGCCCGGCGGCAGGACCGGCGAGACGCCGGGCGTTGACGCCGCGCCTGTTGCGTTCGCCGGCATCACTGTCGCAGGCGACGCCAGATTCATCGTGACGCTTTCCGCGCAGGCCGACGTGTTGGGGGTCGGCGCGACCGCAGCGTTCGGATCGATCCCCGTGCCCCCAGCGTCGGTGATGACCTGCGGGATCGTACCGGGCGAGGATGCGGCCGGCACGTCCGCAATCGAGAGCGGCAAGGTTGCAGCGCTCGGCACCACTCCGCCCGGCGTTGAACTGCACGCCGTGGTCGCCGCCGTCCCCGCCGGCGCGGCCGCGGGAACGGTCCCAATCGAGCTGGTGTTTTGCCCGATCGGCGGCGTGAACGGGGCCACACTTCCTGAAGCTGGCGAACCCATGCTCGACACGACCGGGGTCGCCGGCACCGGCGTCGGGGACGTCAATGGTTGCGCGCAGACGACCACCGTGCCCGGCGTCGTCGGATTGAGGGCGAGCGGAACAGGTGCCAGCGTGGTATCGGGCGCGCCCGGCACTGTCGTTGCGGAAAACGGTCCCGGGCTGTTGAGCGGCGACGTGACGATTGCGCCCGGCACGGTCGGAAGGTCCATCGCCGTGCTGCCGGTCGTCGCCACCTGGGCATTGCCCGCAGGGCATCCGAGCAACAGCACAGCGAGCGCGGCACACGCGGTCCGGATCATGTCTGCGTCCCCGGGCTCGCATCCTGCTTGCGGATGGTGACCTTGCTGCCCTCGACCAGATTGACCGGCGGATTGAGCACGACTTGGTCGCCCGGCTGCACACCCTCGCGAACCTCGATCGACGTGCCGAAATCCCGCGCGATCGAGACCTGCTGCAGATGAACGATGACATTGCGCACGACCGCGACGTGAAGGCCGTGCTGGTTGAAGACCAGCGCGTCGGCCGGTACCGACACCGACGGCGTCTTGCGCGGGATCGACAGCTCGACCGTGCAGTAGATGCCCGGATTCAAGGCGCCGTCGGGGTTGGGAACGTCGATCTCGGTCAGCAACGTCCGGCTTCCCGGCTGCAGCGCGGTGGCGATGCGCGTGACCTTTCCTGGAAAGGTCCGGCCCGGGATCTCGGGGACGCGAATGTCGGCATCGACGCCCGGCGCGACGCCGAAGGCCTCGTCCTGCGGCACGAAGACCTGCGTTCGGATCACGTTCGAATGCATCAGCGTGAACATGAAGGTCGATCCGGCCGAGACCAGGCTGCCATTGTCCACGTTGCGCTGCGTGATCACGCCATCGAACGGCGCCACCACGCGCTGGTAGGCCTTTTCCTGCTGCAGCACGCGAATCTGCGCTTCCTGCGCCGTGATGTTCGACTGCGCCACGTTCACGGCGGCCTGCTGCGCGCGCAGGGTGAGACGGTCGTTGTCGCCCTGCTGGGCCGTCAACCAGCCCTGCTTGACCAGATTGCTGTCCCGCGAATTGGTGACGTCGGCAAGCTCCTTGCTCGCCTGCGCCTGCTGCAACGCGGCCTGGTTCTGCGCCAGCGTTGCCTGCGCCTGCGCGATCTGCTGGTCGAGCTCCGGCGCGGTGATCTCGGCGAGGAGATCGCCCTTCTTCACGCGATCGCCGATATCGACATAACGCTTCTCGATGTAGCCGCTGGCGCGGGCGAAGATGTTCGCCGCCTCGAATGCCGTGGTGGTCGCCGGCAGGGTGACCTTGATGACGTCGCTGCTGGGATGGACCGTCGCTACGCGGACCTCCGGAATGGCGGTCCTGATCTCTTGCGCCGTGACGGCCAGATCGCGGGCAGCCTGATAGTGCCGCCAGACGCCGATGCCGAGCCCGCCGGCAAGGATCAGGAGCACCGCGCCGCCGAGCCAGGCACCGCCGTGCCGGCGTCGTGGCAGCGCCTCCTTGCCGGGGAGCTCGACGATACGGCAGCTTTCCGCATCGGGCCGCTCGCTCACGCCGTCGCTGTTGGTCCGCACGCGAACATCGCTCATTCCGGTTGCTCCTCGAATACGCCGTGGTGAGCCTTGCCGTCATTGCCCTTGCGCAGCCAGGCGAACAGATAAGGCACGATCAGCAAGGTCGTCGGCGTCGCGAACAGCAGCCCGCCGATGACGGCGCGGGCGAGCGCCGCGTTCTGCTCCTCGCCCGGGCCTCCGATCGCCATCGGGATCATGCCGACGATCATCGCGGCGGCCGTCATCAGCACGGGACGGATGCGCGTGCGGCCGGCGTTCAGCGCAGCCTCGAACGCGGACTGTCCCTTCAGTTGGGCCTCGCGTGCGAAGGTCACGAGCAGGATGGAATTGGCCGACGCAACGCCTATCGCCATGATCGCGCCCATCAGCGACGGCACGTTCAGCGTCGTCCCGGTGATGAACAGCATCGTCACGATGCCGCAGAAGGTGGCCGGCAACGCCATGATGACGACGAAGGGGTCGCCGAAGTTCTGGTAGTTCACGACCATCAGCATGTAGACCAGGATGGCGGCAAACAGCAGTCCGATCCCGAGATCGCGGAACGATTGATGCATGCTCTGGATCTGTCCCAGGACCTGGATCGAATTGCCCGGCTGAAGCTGCTTTTGCAGCGTCGAGGTCACCTTCTCGATATCCGCCGCGACGCCGCCGAGATCGCGCCCCTGCACGCTCGCATAGACGTCATACACCGGCTGGACGTTGGCCTGGTTCAGATTGGTCGGCACGGTCCCGCGCTTGAAGGTCGCGACATTGCTGAGCAAGCCTGGCACGGTCTGTCCGCTTGCGGCCAGCGAAGCCGACACCGGCGTGTTCCCCAGCGCGTTGAGCGAATTGGCGCGGTACTCCGGCGTCTGCACGGCGAGGTAATAGGGAATGCCCGACGTCGGATCGGTCCAGAAGTTCGGCGAGACCTGGGCTGACGAGCTGAGGCTGACATTGATGTTGGTCGCCACCGTGCTGGCATTCAGTCCGAGTTGCGCAGCCCGGGTCCGATCGATGTCGGCGTAGAAGGCTGGCGCGTCGACCTCCTGCTGGAGATGCGCATCGACAACCCCCGGGATGGCCGCCAGTCTCGTCTGCAGCTCCTTCGCCACGGACAGATTGTTGGTGCCGTAGCCGACGGTCCGCACATCGATCTGCGCCGGCAGGCCGAAATTCAGGATCTGGGTGACGATATCGGCCGCCTGGAAGTAGAAGGTGTCCTCGGGGAAGGCCTTCGGCAGGACCTCGCGCAGCTTCTTGACGTAGTCCGCGGTCGGCTTGTGGCCGTCCTTGAGCGAGACGAGGATCGTGCCGTCGTTCACGCCGATCGTCGAACCGTCGGTGAACGCCAGATTGTAGGGGCGCGCGGGCAGTCCGATATTGTCGACGATCAGCCCGCGATCGCGGTCCGGAATGACCTCGCGGATCTTGTCCTCGACCGCCTGGAAGATCGCCTCGGTGCGCTCGATGCGGGTGCCGGCGGGCGCGCGAACATGAAGCTGGATCTCGCCGCCGTCGATCAGGGGATAGAAGTCCCGGCCGACATAGTGGAACATGACGCCACCGAGAGCCAGCACCAGCACGGCCACGACCGGCACGATGCTGCGCCGCCGGAGCAGAAGCACCAGGAGCCCGGAATAGCCGTTGCGCATGCGCTCGAAGGCGCGCGAAAACATGCCGGTCGGGGCCCCGCCCTCGCCATGGCGCCGCTCGCTCTTCAGCAGCAGGCCGATCGTGATCGGCGTGAGGGTTCGCGACAGCACGTAGGAGGCCAGCATCGCGAACACCACGGCAAGGCCGAGCGGCGTGAACAGATATTTGGCCGGACCTTGCAGGAACACCACGGAGGTGAAGACGCAGCTGATCGCGAGCGTCGAGACCAGCGTCGGCACCGCGATCTCGGCCGCGCCGTGCAGCGTCGCATCCGACAGCGGCATCCCCTCCTCGGTCCAGAGCCGGTGCGTGTTCTCGATCGTCACCGTGGAATCGTCGACCAGGATGCCGACCGCCAGTGCCAACCCGCCCAGCGTCATCGTGTTGAGGGTCTCGCCGAGGAAATGCAGGACGATGAGCGAGGACAGCATCGCGAGCGGGATCGAGATCAGCACCACGAGCGTCGAGCGCCACGATCCCAGGAAGACCAGGATCATCAGCGCCGTGAGGCCCGCCGCGATCGCGCCCTCGCGCAGCACGCCGTCGACCGAATGGGTGACGAAGACCGACTGGTCGAACAGCTCCGAGATCTTCAGCCCGGCAGGGGCCGACGCCCGGATCGACGCCAGCGCATGCTTGACGCCGTTGACGACGGCGAGCGTCGAGGCGTTGCCGTTCTTGATCACGCTGAGTAGCACCGCGCGGTGGCCGTCCTCGCGCACGATGTTCTGCTGGACCTGCGATCCGTCGCGGACCTGGGCGACGTCCTTCAGCTGGATGGTCGCGCCGTTGGCGAACTTGACCGGGATATTATTGAGATCCTTGATCGAGGCCGGCGTCGCGTTGGTCCGGATGGTGTACTGGGTGTCGCCGATCTTCGCCGTGCCGGTCGGCAGCGTCAGGTTCTGGGTGTTCACGGCATTGACGATGTCGAGCGGCGTCAATCCGCGCGACAGCAGCTTGTTGGGATCGATGTCCACCATGATCTGCCGGTACTTGCCGCCCGCGGGCGTCGGCAGCGTCACGCCGGGAACGGGGGCCAGCTGCTGCCGGATCCGGTAGATGCCGAAATCGTATAATTGCTGCTCGTTCAGCTTGTTGGACTCGAGGCTGAGCTGCAGCACCGGCACGCTCGAGGCATTGAACTGCACGATGACGGGCGGCTGGATGCCCGGCGGCATCAGCGCGCGGATGGCGTTCGTCGCCGAGACGATCTGCGAGATCGCGAGGTCGAGATTGACGTCCGGCTGGAAGTAGATCTTCTGAACCGACAGGCCGTTGAGCGTCTGCGCCTCGATATTCTTGATGCCGCTGACATTGGCGCTGATCGAGTACTGGCTGTACGTGCTGACGCGCTGCTCCATCTCCGGGGTCGAGAGGCCGGTATAGCTCCAGATCACCGTAACGACGGGGATGCGGATCTCGGGAAAGATGTCCGTGGGCATCGACCAGATCGCGATGCCGCCGAGAAACATGATCAGCGCCGCGAGCACATAGAACGTGTGCGGAAAGCGGAGCGCGAAGCGGACAATTCCCATGATGACGACTGCCTGGAGCAGGTTGCGCGAGATCTCTGGTCAGGTGGCGGTGCTGCGCGAGCGTTCAACTGAAAACGAGTTCAGCCTCGCTGCGAGCCGACCGCTCGCCTCGCAACGGCGGCGAGAGGCGCCGCTGGTCCTCGCAGGCGACCGCGCGCTCCTGCGTCGCCCGGATCGCGGCCCGGCGGACCTTCGCAAAGGCGCGGATCTCGATCTGCCGGACGCGCTCGCTGGAGATCGACAGCTCG
>Ga0102591_1002870_pt1 | contig 17056 bp, 15 predicted proteins | sample AraplaCol_mCL_r2_2_FD_76860 | JGI IMG/M metagenome (GOLD analysis project Ga0102591, IMG submission 76860) | Arabidopsis root microbial communities from North Carolina, USA - plate scrape MF_Col_mCL_r2 (SPADES assembly) (version 2) | ecosystem: Host-associated > Plants > Roots > Endosphere... | reverse complement strand
ACATGGCGGTCTCGATTCCCAAGGTCGGCAGCTTCCGGCTCTCGGGCTTCCGCCAGCGCGGCTCGATCGCGGCGGTGTTCCGCCACATCCCGCACGTCATCCCGACGCTGGACAGCCTGTCCCTGCCGCCCATCCTGGGCAAGCTGATCACCGAGAAGCGCGGCCTGATCCTGATGGTCGGCGCCACCGGCACCGGCAAGAGCACCACGCTCGCGTCGATGCTGGAGCACCGCAACCAGACGATGACCGGTCACATCCTCACGATCGAGGATCCGATCGAGTACCTGTTCACCAACAAGCGCTCGCTGGTCAACCAGCGCGAGGTCGGCCGCGACACCGCCTCGCTGAACACCGCGCTGAAGAACGCGCTGCGCCAGGCGCCGGACTGCATCCTGATCGGTGAGATCCGCGATCGCGAGACGATGACCGCCGCGATCTCGTACGCGCTGTCGGGCCACCTGGTGGTCGCCACGCTGCACGGCAACAACAGCTACCACGCGCTCAACCGGATCATGTCCTTCTACACGCCGGAGTCGCGCCCGGCGATGCTGAACGACCTGGGCGCGGGCCTGAAGGCGGTGATCTCGCAGCGCCTGGTGCGCGCCGCCGCGGGCGGCCGCGTGCCGGTCACCGAGATCCTGCTCAACACCAAGCTGATCGCCGAGCTGATCGAGCAAGGCGACTTCGCCGGCGTGAAGGAGGCCATGGAGAAGTCGATCGCCGAAGGCTCGCAGAGCTTCGAGGAGCACTTCGCCAAGCTGATCACCGAGGGCACGATCACGCGCGAGGAAGGTCTGGCCTTCGCCGACTCGCCGACCAACCTGCTCTGGCGCCTGCAGAACGACGGTCCCGGCGTGAAGCCCGGCGGCCCCGGCGCGCCGAAGAAGGAAGAGCCCGCGGACGACACCGCCAACTTCACGTCGATCACGCTCGACGTGCAGCCGGGCTGACGGCCGCGTGATGGACGAGCGCACGCTCGCGCTGCTCGAGCAGCTGATCGCCCGCCCTTCGGTGACGCCCGACGACGCCGGCTGTCTGGAACTGATCGGGCAACGCCTGGCCGCCGCCGGCTTCGCGCTGGAGCGCATGGACAGCGGCCCCGACAGCTTCCGCGTGGCCAACCTGTGGGCCGTGCGCCGCGGCCGTGAGGCCGAGGGTCCGGTGCTGGTCTTCGCCGGCCACACCGATGTCGTCCCCACCGGCGATCTGGCCAAGTGGAGCAGCGACCCATTCGTCCCCACGGTGCGCGACGGCCGTCTGTACGGGCGCGGCGCGGCGGACATGAAGACCTCGCTGGCGGCGATGGTCGTGGCGGCGGAGGACTTCGCCGCGGCGCATCCGGACCACCGCGGCAGCGTCGCCTTCCTGCTCACCAGCGACGAGGAAGGCCCGGCGCGCGATGGCACCGTCGTCTGCGTCGAGCGGCTGCGCGCGCGCGGCGAGCGGCTGGACTACTGCATCGTCGGCGAGCCGACCTCGGTCGAGCGCCTGGGCGACACGGTCAAGAACGGCCGCCGGGGTTCGCTGTCGGGCAAGCTGCGCGTCATCGGCATCCAGGGCCATGTCGCCTACCCGCAGCTGGCGCGCAACCCGGTCCATCAGGCCGCGCCGGCGCTGGCCGAGCTCGCGGTGACCGAGTGGGATGCCGGCAACGCCTACTTCCCCCCGACGACCTTCCAGATCTCCAACATCGCCGCCGGCACCGGCGTGGGCAACGTCATCCCGGGCGAGCTGGTGGTGGACTTCAACTTCCGCTTCTCGACCGAATCGACGCCCGACACGCTGCGCCAGCGCGTGCACGCGCTGCTCGATCGCCATGGCCTGGAGTACACGCTGGACTGGACGCTCTCGGGCGAGCCCTTCCTGACGCCGGTGGGCGCGCTGTCGGCCGCGATCGGCGCGGCCATCGCCGGCGAAACCGGCGTGACCACTGAACTCTCCACGACCGGCGGCACCTCGGATGGGCGATTCATCGCCAAGCTGTGCCCCCAGGTGGTGGAATTCGGACCGCTCAATGCGAGCATCCACAAGATCGATGAATACGTGCCGCTGGACCAGATCGCGCCGCTGACGCGCATCTACCGCCGCACGCTGGAGAATTTGCTGCTGTGACGCTGTTGGAACTGATCGAGGCCCAGGCCGCCCGCCTTTCAGAGGCGGGCGTTTCGTTTGGGCATGGCACCGCGAACGCCTTCGACGAAGCCGCCTGGCTGGCGCTGTGGGCGCTGGACCTTCCCCTGGACGCGCTGGACGAGCACGAGGCCGATGTCGTCGACGACGCCGGCCGCGCCAAGACCGAGGCGCTGGTGGCCGAGCGCATCACGACGCGCAAGCCGGCCGCCTACCTCACGCGCGAGGCCTGGCTGCAGGGCGTGCCCTTCTACGTCGACGAGCGCGCGATCGTGCCGCGCAGCCTCATCGCCGAAGTGCTCGCGGACGCGACCATCGACGCCTGGCTGTCCGACCAGACGACCCGCGTGCTGGACCTGTGCACCGGCAACGGCAGCCTCGCGGTGCTGGCGGCGATGGCCTGGCCCGAGGTGTCCGTCGACGCGATCGACCTGAGTGCGGACGCGCTCGCGGTCGCGGCGATCAACGTCGAGCGTCACGGCCTCCAGGACCGGATCCGGCTGCTGCAGGGCGACGGTCTCGCGCCGGCGCAGGGCGCGTATGACCTGATCCTGTGCAATCCGCCTTACGTCAACAGCGCCTCGATGGCCGCCCTCCCCGACGAATATCGCGCCGAACCCGAGCTCGCGCTGGCCGGCGGCGATGACGGCATGGACTTCATCCGCCGCCTGCTGGCCGGCGCGCCCGCGCGGATGAGCGCGCAGGCGGTGCTGGTTCTGGAGATCGGCAACGAGCGCGCGTTCTTCGAGGCTGCCTTCCCGCAGCTCGAAGCCGCCTGGCTCGAGACCTCGGCCGGCGAGGACCAGGTGCTGCTGCTGACGCGCGAAGCGCTGACGGCGGCCGGCTTCGGCACCACGGGAGCGTCCGCATGATCACCTTGCGCAACGTGGTGCTGCGGCGCGGCACCAAGATCGTCCTGGACGACGCGAGCGTCGTGCTGCAGCCTGGCGAGAAGGTCGGCCTGGTCGGCCGCAACGGCGCGGGCAAGTCCAGCCTGTTCGCGCTGCTGACGGGCCGGCTGCACAGCGACAAGGGCGACGTCGAGATTCCGCGCCACTGGGCACTGGCCGAAGTCGCCCAGCACATGCCCGAGACCGACATGCCGGCCACCGAGTTCGTGCTCGAGGGCGACATCCGGCTGATGGCCGCGCGCCAGGCGCTGGCCGACGCCGAAGCGGCCGACGACGGCCACGCGATCGCCGATGCCTTCGCGCAGCTGATGGACGCCGGCAGCCTCGATGCCTCGGCCCGCGCGCAGGCGCTGCTGATGGGCCTGGGCTTCAAGGGCACGCAGGTCGACGCGCCGGTGAACAGCTTCTCCGGCGGCTGGCGCATGCGGCTGCAACTGGCGCGCGCGCTGATGTGCCCGTCCGACCTGATGCTGCTGGACGAGCCCACCAACCACCTGGACCTGGACGCCCTGGTCTGGCTGGAAGCCTGGCTGCAGCGCTATGAAGGCACGCTGATCATCATCAGCCACGACCGCGAGTTCCTGGACGCGATCACGAAGGTGACGCTGCATCTCGACGAGACCAAGCTGCATCGCTACGGCGGCAACTACACCGCCTTCGAGGCCATGCGCGCCGAGCGCATGCTCCAGCAGCAGCAAGCCTTCGACAAGCAGCAAGAGCGCATGGCGCATCTGCAGAAGTTCATCGACCGCTTCAAGGCCAAGGCCAGCAAGGCCAAGCAGGCGCAGAGCCGCGTCAAGGCGCTGGAACGCATGGAGAAGCTGGCGCCGGTGCTGACCGCGTCGGACTTCAGCTTCGAGTTCCGCGAGCCGCTGAACCTTCCGAATCCGATGCTGATGTTCGACACCGTCTCGGTGGGCTACGACACGGACGAGGGCGAGAAGGTCATCGTGCGCGGCATCGACCGCTCCGTGCTGGCCGGCCAGCGCTTCGGCATCCTGGGGGCGAACGGCCAGGGCAAGTCGACCTTCGTGAAGACGGTGGCGCGCATGCAGCGCCCGATGAGCGGCACCATCACCGAGGGCAAGGGCCTGTCGATCGGCTATTTCGCGCAGCAGGAAATGGACGTGCTGCGGCCCGACGAGGGCCCGCTGATGCACATGATCCGGCTGGCCAAGGAGGTCAGCCCGAATGCGCGCGAGCAGGAGCTGCGCGACTTCCTGGGCCAGTTCCGCTTCGTCGGCGACATGGTGAACCAGGAGGTCGGCAGCCTGTCCGGCGGCGAGAAGGCGCGGCTGGTGCTGGCGATGCTGGTCTGGCAGCGCCCCAATCTGCTGCTGCTCGACGAACCGACCAACCATCTGGACCTGCAGACCCGCGAGGCGCTGTCGATGGCGCTCAACGAGTTCGAGGGCACGGTGATGCTGGTCAGCCACGACCGCGCGCTGCTGCGCGAGGTCTGCGACGAGTTCTGGCTGGTGGCCGACGGCAAGCTCGCCCCCTTCGACGGCGACCTGGACGACTATCAGCGCTGGTTGCTGGAGCAGTCCAAGGAGGCCGCGAAGCTGGCGAAGGAAGAGGCCAAGCAGGCGCTGCGCGAGGCGCGAGGCGGCAGCGCGCCGGCGGCGGCTCCGGCGCCCGTGGCTGCGGCCCCGTCTCCCGCGCAAGCGCCCGCGGCGCCCGTCAAGCGCGAGGATCGCAAGCTCAGCGGTCAGGCGCGTCAGAAGCTCAACGAGCAGACGCGGCCGCTGCGCAAGGAGATGGAGCAGATCGACGCGAAGATGAAGGCCTGGGCGGAGGAACGCGCGGCGCTGGAAGCGCAGCTCTCCAGCCCCGGCCAGACGCCCGCTCAGATCGCGGACGCGGGCAAGCGGCTGAAAGCCATCGGCGATGAGATCGACGAAGCCGAGATGCGCTGGCTGGAGCTGAGCGAGCAGGTCGACGCGATCCAATCCGCCAGCTGAGCCCTTGCGCCCTGGCGCCCCCGGGGCCGATAGTTCGCGTCAACCGCGGACAAAGACCATTTCAATTGTACGCAATTGAATTGCTCGCTACAGTTCATCCCATGCCGACGACGAACTCCTCCAGCCCCGAAGACGCTGCCTCTGTCAGCGCCGCCGGCGGCCAGCCCTCGATGCCCGCCGGCACCGACTGGCTGAAGCTGGACGTTCAGCTTTGCTTCGCGCTGTATTCGACCTCGCTGGCGATGACCAAGCTCTACAAGCCGCTGCTGGCGCCGCTTGGCCTGACCTACCCTCAATATCTCGTGATGCTGGTGCTGTGGGAAACGGAGGGCCTGGGCGTCTCGGAACTCGGACAGCGGCTGAGCCTGGATTCCGGCACGCTGACGCCACTGCTGAAGCGGCTCGAGGCCAGCGCGCTGATCGAGCGCCAGCGCGCCCGCAGCGACGAGCGCCGCGTCGAGATCCACCTGACCGCCGCCGGCCGCGCGCTGCGCGATCAGGCGGTCGGCATCCCGGAGCACCTGGCCTGCGCCAGCGCCTGCGGTCCGGCCGAACTCGAATCACTGACACGCCGTCTGCAGGAGTTGCGGACCAATGTACTGACCCATCTCGCCGCCGACCCCGCCCCCGATGCCGCCGCCCTCGCGGCGGACTACGGCGGGGACGGCAACCCCTGACCCCACGGTTTTCCCCCACCCTCTCACCACCAAGGAGCCCCACATGGCCATCGAGAAAGCCCTCTACACCGCCACCGCCACCGCCACCGGCGGCCGCCAAGGCACTGCCCAGTCGTCCGACGGCGCGCTGAAGGTCGAGCTGTCGACGCCCAAGGAACTCGGCGGCGCCGGCGGCAGCGGCACCAACCCGGAACAGCTGTTCGCCGCGGGCTACTCGGCCTGCTTCATCGGCGCGATGAAGGCCGTCTCGGCGCGCAACAAGGTCGCGCTGCCGGCCGAAGTCTCGATCACCAGCGAAGTCGGCATCGGCCCGCACGCCAACAAGCCGGGCGCCTTCGGCATCGCCGTGTCGATGAAGATCTCGGTGCCGGGCATGGATCGCGCGCAACTGGAGAAGCTGGTCGCCGAGGCGCACGAGGTCTGCCCATACTCCAACGCGACCCGCGGCAACGTCGACGTCACGCTGACGATCGTCTAAGCCTCGCGACCGCCCGGCTCACGCCGGGCTCGCCATGAAAAAAGCGCCGGCATCCGCCGGCGCTTTGTCGTTGATGCGATGCCTCAGCGTTGCTGGAGCAGCGCGAGCATCAGTTCGACGCGCGCCGCCCAGGGCGACAGCGCCGCCGCGGGCTCGCCCTCCGCGCCGACGATGCGGCCTTGCGCGCACCGCGTCGTCCGCCACACCGGCACGCCGGCATGCTTGAGCGCCCGCACCGGCGCCTCGAGCGCCTGATTCACCGTGCCGTTGCCCGTGCACGCCAGCACCAGCCCCTGCAGACCGGCCGCCCGCCATGCCTCGAGCGAACGCGCGTCGGCACCCGCATGGCTGGCGAGCACCTCCACCCAGGGCCACTGAGCCCCATCTTCCGGCAGCAGCCCCGCGCCAAGCGCCTCGCCCGCCGGCCAATCGCGGAAGCGCCGCACGATGCCCTCCTCCACCACGGCCAGCGGCCCGGCATCGGGGCCCGCCTCGAAGGCGTCGAGCCGGTAACTGTGCGTCTTGCGCAGCTCAAGCCCGGACCAGACCTGACCCGCCACGACAGCGATGACGCCTCGCACGCCGTCGCTCTCGGCGACGGCGACGGCATCCAGCAGGTTCTGCGGCCCATCCGCCTGGATGGCGGTCGCCGGCCGCATCGCCGCGGTCAGGACGACGGGCTTCTCCGGCGCCAGCACGCGCTGCAGCAGATAGGCGGTCTCCTCCAGCGTGTCGGTGCCGTGCGTGATCACCACGCCGCGCACCTCCGGCCGGTCCAGATGCTCCCGCACCCGCTTCGCCAACCGAGCCCACGTGGCGTGATCCATGTCCTTGCTGTCGAGCTGGGCCAGCTGTTCAGCCTTCAGCGACTTGGCCGCCAGCGCCGGGACCGCCTTCACCAGCGACGCCACCGACAGCGAACCCGCCTTGTAGCCGACGTTGTCCGTCGCGCTGCCCGAAGCCCCGGCGATCGTCCCGCCGGTGCCGATGATCACGAGGGTCTGCGCCGCACTTTGCAATTTGTCGTCTCCTGTATAAAAATCCAGATGCTGGATGAATTCTCAGCCAGTTTTCGAACCTCGATCGAGAACTCGACTCCTGGCCGCGAAATCCCGTCCCGTCCTCAATGGAATAAAGGCCAGTGCCCGTGGATACACCACCCAAACTCACCGCCCGCCAGCAACAGATCTTCGATCTGGTCCGCGACAGCATCGAGAGCACCGGCTCCCCGCCCACCCGCGCCGAAATCGCGCAACAACTGGGGTTCAAGTCCGCCAATGCCGCCGAGGAACACCTGCAGGCGCTCGCCCGCAAGGGCGTCATCGAACTGGTGGGCGGCACGGCGCGCGGAATCCGCCTGCCCTCGACGGCGCTTCGCCAGGTCAATCGCGCCCGCGAGCACAGCCAGTTCGCACTGCCACTGGCGAGCCTGGCGCAACTCACGCTGCCACTCGTGGGCCGGGTCGCCGCCGGCGCCCCCATCCTCGCCGAGGAACATGTGGAGCAGCACTATAGCGTCGACCCCTCGATGTTCTCGAAAGCGCCCGACTTCCTGCTACGCGTGAAAGGCATGAGCATGAAGGACATCGGCATCATGGACGGTGACCTGCTCGCCGTGCAGAAAATCAGCGAGGCGCGCAATGGCCAGGTGGTCGTCGCGCGCATTGGCGACGAGGTCACCGTCAAACGATTCCAGCGCCATGCGGGTGGTATTCGGCTGCTACCGGAGAACACCGATTTCGAGCCCATCGACGTCACGCCGGATGAGCACTTCGCCATTGAAGGCTTGGCTGTTGGACTGATCCGGTCCGGCGGGTTTCACTGACCGTATCGGGGCGGCGCATGTCCGCGCGAAAGACGCACACGAAAGCTGCTTCGGCCGCAGAATGCCGGACGCTGCGGCAGATTCCCAACATCGGCCCCGCAATGGCCCGGGATTTTGAATTGATGGGGATCCGGCAACCCGCGGATCTCATCGGCGCCGATGCATTCGCGCTTTATCAGCGGATTTGCAAACTGACTGGCCAGCGCCATGATCCTTGCGTACTGGATACCTATATGGCGGCCGTCGATTTCATGAACGGCGCTCCGGCCAAGGATTGGTGGAGTTATACCGATCAGCGCAAGCGCGAGTATCCAGACCTCTGAATACCGCATCGAACAGCGATCCACATCATTCGAACAGGCAAAGAAAAAACCCTGTCGACTTGCATCGACAGGGTTTCAATGTTGGCGGAGTGGACGGGGCTCGAACCCGCGACCCCCGGCGTGACAGGCCGGTATTCTAACCAACTGAACTACCACTCCAGATACGACGTTGTTAAGCACATCGATATCGTTAGCGAACAAGTTTCGCTGCAAGCCATCGATTCCATTCAGAATCGCGATGCAGCCAAGCCTTGTCAAACTTGGCGTCCCCTAGGGGATTCGAACCCCTGTAATCACCGTGAAAGGGTGGTGTCCTAGGCCTCTAGACGAAGGGGACTAAACCTTCTTGCCGCGACTCGGTCCGCGCCCAGTTTCCCGAAGGATTCTGGTGGAGGTAAGCGGGATCGAACCGCTGACCTCTTGCATGCCATGCAAGCGCTCTCCCAGCTGAGCTATACCCCCGAATGCTTTCGCATCGAATCGGTACGCAGCCCGAGTCTCAACTCATTGTTGGCGGAGTGGACGGGGCTCGAACCCGCGACCCCCGGCGTGACAGGCCGGTATTCTAACCAACTGAACTACCACTCCAGATACTCAAGATCTTCCGATCCGTCGCATCAAACTTTTCTCGCTTTGCCTTCATCCATTGCTTGATGTCGGCGCTGCGTCGATTTCGTTACTATACCTGATTTTGACAACGATCAAATCGACTTCCGAAGAATTTTTCGATTTTCTCGATCAATCTCTGATCAGTAACCAAGCTCGAAAACTTGGCGTCCCCTAGGGGATTCGAACCCCTGTAATCACCGTGAAAGGGTGGTGTCCTAGGCCTCTAGACGAAGGGGACTAAACCTTCTTCCTTGAACCGCGCGCCACGCAAACCGAAGTTTGGTGGAGGTAAGCGGGATCGAACCGCTGACCTCTTGCATGCCATGCAAGCGCTCTCCCAGCTGAGCTATACCCCCTTCGGGGATTCGATCCGGCTTCTCTTCGGTTTCCTGGAATCTCATCGGGGAGCTTGCGCTCCCCGTTTTGATTCGCTGTCTGCCGCTTCGAAGTTCGTTTCGAACAACGCGCTGTTCAAGCGAGAACGAGAGTATAGACCGAGTTTTAAACGGAACGCAAGCGGTTCAACAAAATTTCTTTGTCGAAGAGTTCCAGCACCGCATCGACCGACGGCGTCTGCGTCCGGCCGCAGGCCAGCACGCGCACCGGAATTGCCAGTTGCGGCATCTTCAGTCCATGCGCGGCGATCGTTTCCTTGATGGCGGCGCTGATCGCGGCCTTGTCCCAGGTGCCCAGCGCCTCGAGCTTGTCGGCGAGCGTCAGCACCGCCGGTTTGACGGCCTCGGTCAAATGCTGCGCGCGGTCCGCGTCGCCGATGGTGACCGGCGACACATACATCGCCAGCCAGTCGGCCAGCGCCACCGTGGTGCTGCAGCGGTCCTTGAACAGGCCGCACATCGCCTCGAGCCGCGCCGGCGCCGCCAGGCCTCGCTTGGCCAGTTGCGCCGCCACCAGCGTCGCCAGCCGCGCATCGCCGGCCAGCTTGATGTAATGGGCGTTGACCCATTCGAGCTTGGCCGGATCCCATTGCGCCGGGCTCTTCGAGATGTGTCCCCCGTCGAACCACGACACCATCTGCTCGATCGAGAACAGCTCGTCATCGCCGTGGCTCCAGCCCAGGCGCGCGAGGTAGTTCAGCATCGCCTCGGGCAGATAGCCATTGTCCTCGTAGGCCGTCACGCTGACGGCGCCACGGCGCTTGGACAGCTTCTGACCGTCGTCGCCCAGGATCACCGGAATGTGCCCGAACGCCGGGAGCGGCGCCCCCAGCGCGTTGAAGATGTTGATCTGCCAGGGCGTGTTGTTGATGTGCTCGTCGCCGCGGAAGACATGGGTGATGGCCATGTCCCAGTCGTCGATCACCACGGCGAAGTTGTAGGTCGGCACGCCATCGGGCCGAAGGATGATCAGGTCGTCGATCTCGCGGTTGTTGATCGTGATCGGGCCCTTGACCAGGTCATTCCAGGTCACGTCGCCGTCGAGCGGATTCTTGAAGCGCACCACCGGTGTCACGCCTTCGGGGATCGCCGGCAGCGTCTTGCCGGGTTCCGGACGCCAGGTGCCGTCATAGCGGCGCTTCTCGCCGCGCGCCTCCTGGCCGGCCTTCATCGCGTCCAGTTCTTCCGGCGTGCAGTAGCAGCGGTAGGCCGTGCCCGCCGCGATCATCTGTTCGACGACCGCGTGATAGCGCTCCAGGCGCTGCATCTGGTAGATCGGGCCCTCGTCGTACGCCAGGCCCAGCCATTTCATCGAAGCCAGGATCTGTTCGACCGAGTCCTGCGTCGAGCGGGCGACGTCGGTGTCCTCGATGCGCAGCACGAACTGGCCGCCGAAGTGGCGCGCGTAGGCCCAGGAGAACAGCGCCGTGCGCGCGGTGCCCAGGTGCAGGAAGCCCGTCGGCGAGGGAGCGATGCGGGTACGGATGGTGGTCATAGGGAGTTCAAACCGCGGGCCAGGTCGGCCTTGATGTCTTCGATGTCTTCCAGGCCGACCGCGACGCGGATCAGGCCTTGCGTGATGCCGGCCGCCTGGCGCTGCGGCTCGGTGAGGCGGCCATGCGAGGTGCTGGCCGGATGCGTGATGGTGGTCTTGGTGTCGCCCAGGTTGGCGGTGATGGAGCAGATCGTCGTCTGGTCGATCACGTGGAAGGCGGCAGCCCGCCCGTTGTCCTCGGCGCCGCCCCTGACGATGAAGGACACCACCGCCCCGCCCTGCCCGCCTTGCTGGCGCATCGCGAGCTCGTGCTGCGGGTGCGATGTCAGGCCCGGGTAGTAGACCCGCTCGACGGCGGGATGCGACTCCAGCCACTGGGCCAGCACGGCGGCGCTGGCGGTCTGCGCCTTCATGCGCACCGACAGCGTCTCCATGCCCTTGAGCACGACCCAGGCGTTGAACGGCGACAGCGACATGCCCACCGAGCGCATCACCGGCGTGAACACCTCGTCGACATGTCTGGCCGACGCGCAGATCGCGCCCGCGATCACGCGGCCCTGGCCGTCCAGATACTTGGTGCCGGAATGGATGATGAAGTCCGCGCCCATCTTCGCCGGCTGCTGCAGCGCGGGTGACGCGAAGCAGTTGTCGACCGCCAGCAACGCGCCATGGCCGTGCGCGATCTCCGCCAGTGCGGCGACGTCGCAGACCTCGGTCAGCGGGTTGGTCGGGGTTTCGGCGAACAGCAGCCGGGTGTTGGGCTGCAGCGCGTTCTTCCATTCCGCCAGGTCGGTCTGCGAGACGAAGGTCGTCTGGACGCCGAACTTGCCGAACTCGCCCTGCAGCAGCTTGATCGTCGAGCCGAACACCGAGCGCGAGCACACCACGTGATCGCCGGCCTTCAGCAGGCCCATCACCAGCAGCATGATCGCGGACATGCCCGAGGACGTCGCGATGCAGGCCTCGGTGCCCTCGAGCGCGGCCAGCCGGCGCTCCATCATCATGACCGTCGGATTGGAGAAGCGGCTGTAGACGAAGGCCTCTTCCTCGTTGGCGAAACGGCGCGCGGCGGTGGCCGCGTCCGGATGCACGAACGAGCTGGTCAGATACAACGCCTCGGAGTTCTCCCCCCAGGGCGACGGCGGCAGGCCCTCGCGCACCGCGAGCGTGTCCAGGCGCGCGTCCTCGGGCAGGCCGACGCGGGGAATGCCGCCCGGGATACTGCTGCCCTTCGCGTCGTCCGCCATCACTGGTCCCCTCCGCTCTGCAGCGCCAGACGGCTGCGCGCGGGCAGGTCCTCTTCCTCGGGCTGCGACTTGCGCTGGGCCTGCATCGTGGCGAAGTCCTCGGCGGTCACGTCACCGGTGATGTACTGGCCGTCGAAGCACGACGCCTCAAAACCGTTCAGTCCTTGGCGCAGCTGGCCGACCACGCGCTTCATCGCGTCGACGTCCTGATAGATCAGCGCGTCGGCGCCGATGAACTGGCGGATCTCCTCGATCGAGCGGCCGTGGGCGATCAGCTCCTCCTTGGTCGGCATGTCGATGCCATACACGTTGGGGAAGCGCACCGGCGGCGCGGCGGAGGCCAGGTAGACCTTCTTGGCGCCGGCCTCGCGGGCCATCTGCACGATCTCCTTGGAGGTCGTGCCGCGGACGATGGAGTCGTCCACGAGCAGCACGTTGCGGCCCTTGAACTCGAGACCGATCGCGTTGAGCTTCTGGCGCACCGACTTCTTGCGCGTGGACTGGCCCGGCATGATGAAGGTCCGGCCGACGTAGCGGTTCTTGACGAAGCCTTCGCGATACGGTTTGCCGATGCGGTGCGCGAGCTGCATCGCCGACGGCCGGCTCGATTCGGGGATCGGGATCACGACGTCGATCTCGCTGGGCGGGATGGTCGAGATCAGGCGCTGGGCCAGCGTCTCGCCCATGTTCAGCCGGGCCTGATAGACGGAGATGCCGTCCATCACCGAGTCCGGGCGCGCCAGGTAGACGAACTCGAACATGCAGGGATTGAGCGACGGACTCTCCGCGCACTGCTGCGTGTGGACCGTGCCGTGCGTGTCGATGAAGAGCGCCTCGCCGGGGGCGAGGTCACGCGTCAGCGTGTGGCCGGTACCCTCGAGCGCGACGCTCTCGCTGGCCACCATCACCTCGCCGTTGGCGGCCTGGCCAAAGCACAGCGGACGGATGCCGTAGGGGTCGCGGAAAGCGAGCAGGCCGTGACCGGCGATCAGCGCGATCACGCCATACGAGCCCTTGATGCGCTTGTGCACCGTGGCCACGGCCTTGAAGATCTGCTCGGGCGTGAGCGGCAGGTCGCGGCCAGCCATCTCCAGCTCGTGCGCGAGCACGTTGATCAGGACCTCGGTGTCGCTCTCGGTGTTGATGTGACGGCGGTCGACCTCGAAGAGCTCGTCCTTGAGCGCATGGGCGTTCGTCAGATTGCCGTTGTGCACGAGCACGATGCCGTAGGGGGCATTGACGTAGAACGGCTGCGCCTCCTCCTCGGAATAGGCATTGCCGGCCGTCGGGTAACGGACCTGGCCGAGACCGACGTTGCCGGGCAGCGCGCGCATGTTGCGGGTGCGGAACACGTCGCGCACCATGCCGCGGGCCTTGTGCATGAAGCACTTGTGGCCCTGCATCGTGACGATGCCGGCCGCGTCCTGGCCGCGGTGCTGCAGCAGCAGCAGCGCGTCATAGATCAGCTGGTTGACCGGCGCCTTGGAAATCACACCGACGATGCCGCACATGGGAGGTCCTTCAAAGCTCTGGAAACGGGAGGAAAGCGAAGACCCGGGCGCTCGTGACGCTCAGGCCGGAATGTAGTCGTGCAGCGCCGCCGGCAACAGCGGCCGCAGCTGCGTCAGCGCCGCCTGCAGCCAGGGCGCGGCCTGCGATTCGGTCCAGGCTTGCGAGCGCACCGCCGGTGTCATGCCGACGATGACGGTGGCCAGCAGCGCCAGCAGCACCGCGCGCAGCACGCCGAAGGCCGCGCCGCCGAGCCGGTCGATCACGCCCAGCGGCGTCGCGTGAATCAGCGCCCGGACCAGCTTCGCGCCCAGGCCCCACACCAGCAGGACGAGGATGAAGCCCAGCACCAGTCCCAGCGCATGGATCAGCGCCGGGCCGACCTTCTCCGGCGGGATGAAGCGCTCGATGAACGGGGCGACGAAGGGCGACGCCAGGTAGGCCACGCCCCAGCCGGCGATCGTCATCAGCTCGAACACCAGGCCGCGCCAGGCGCCCAGCAGCACCGAGATCGCCAGCAGGCTCAGCAGCGCGATGTCGACCCAGTTCATCGCGGTGCTCCGCGACGGGCAACTGGCGATCGGGGCGCGAAGCGTTCATGGCCGGGCATCGTCCTGGTCTCCGTGCCGGCCCGTCAGAGCGTCAGCACGGCCGAGGAGAGACCACCGCCGCGCACCTTCGCCGCGACCTTGTCCGCCTCGTCCCGCGAATTGAACGGCCCCACCCGCACGCGGATGCGCTTGCCGTCGGCGGTCTCGACCGCCTGCGTGTAGGTCTTCAACCCGAGCCGCTCGACCTTGGCGCGCACGTCCTGGGCGGCCTTGCCGTCGGCGTAGGCACCCACCTGGACGATGAAGCGCCCGCCGCCGGCGGCGGCATCGGGCTTGCGGTCCGACGCGGACCGGCCTTCCAGCAAGGCCTGCGCGCGGGCGGCGTCGGCCGACCGGGTGTCGGGCTTCGATTCGGGCTTGGCTTCGGGCTTGCGCTCCGGCTTGGCCTCGGGCTTCGGCTCGGGCTTGCGCTCCGGCTTGCTGCTTTCGGGCTTGCTGCTTTCAGGCTTGGACCCGGCCCGCGTGTCGGGTCTGGACTCCGGCTTGGGCTCGACGCGCGCCGGGCGTGCCGGTTCGGCCATCGTGGCGCGTTCGTCGGGCTGCGTCGCCATGCGCGTCGGCGGCATCGCCTGCGCGACCTGCTGCTCCGGCGTCGCGGTCTGGGGCGGCGGCACCGCGCGGTCGGCGGCGGCCTGCTCGGCGGACTCGGTGATGATGCCGCGACCGGCATCGCCATCGGCGGCCGGGGGACGCGCGGTCTGGGCGGTCGGCGCCGGGATGTTCAGCGGCGCGGCGCCGTCCTTGCGCGGGATGTCGATCGGCAGGTCCACCGGGATGGGGCGGGGCTGGGTCTCGAACAGCAGCGGGAACACGATCACCGCCACCCCCACCAGCACCGCCGCACCGATCAGGCGCCGCCGGGCCCGCAGGCGCAGTTGCTGGACGTCGTCCACCGCCTCGGCGCCACCGCGGGCACGGCCACGGCCACCGTCGCCGGCGCGCCCCCGCTCGGCACCGCGGTCGCCGGCCTCATTCGCTTCGCCGCGCTTCAGGAAGGAAAGAAATCCCATGTACTCGGAAGACCTGGTTGGTGCCGCGCCGCCCCGGAGCGGAAAGTGGTCCTGGCGCATCTGCGGACAGGGCCGCCGACTTCAATCGCGACAGATTCGAATGCAGCGTTGCGATGCGTTCAACGCGCGGTTGGCGCGGCATGGGCGGTCCCTCAGGGCGCGGCTTCCGGCTGGACGCCGCCGCCCAATCTCGGGATGCCGTGCTTGAGGATGCCGCCCACGGTGAAGAACGAACCAAAGACCAAAATTCTATCAGCGGGGTCCGCCTCGGCCGCCGCGGCGGCCAGCGCCGAGGCGGGGTCCGGATGCAGAGAACTGCCCACTTCCTTCGGCGTCTGCAGCGCGCCGGCGGCGCGGGCCTCGTCGAAGCGCTGCTGGAGCGCCTGGGCGGTCGCCGCACGGGCGATCGGCAGGTCGCAGAAGTGCCAGTGATCGATCAGCGGCGAGATCCGCGCCAGGATGTTGGCCAGGTCCTTGTCGGCCATCGCGCCGAACACCGCGCGGGTGCGCGGGTAGAAGCCCATCTGGTCCAGGTTCTGCGCCAGCGCCGCCACCGCGTGCGGGTTGTGCGCCACGTCCAGCACCAGCATCGGCGAGCCCGGGATCACCTGGAAGCGCCCCGGCAGCTCCACCAGCGCCAGGCCGGCGCGTACCGCCTGGGCGGAGATCGGCAGCCGCTCGTACAGCGCCTCGAACACGGCCAGCACGCCGGAGGCATTCAGCAGCTGGTTCACGCCACGCAGCGCCGGATACGACATGCCGCTGTAGCGGCGCGAGCGCCCCGCCCACTGCCACTGCTGCCGGTCGCCCGAATAGGTGAAATCGTGGCCCAGCTGACGCAGGTCGGCCCCGATCGAGGCCGCATGCGCGGCGATCGAGGCGGGCGGCATCGGGTCGGAGACGATCACCGGCTTGCCCGGGCGCATGATGTGCGCCTTCTCGCGGCCGACCGATTCGCGGTCCGGGCCCAGGTATTCGGTGTGGTCCAGGTCGATGCTGGTGATGACGCTGCAGTCGGCATCGATCGCGTTGACCGCGTCCAGCCGCCCGCCCAGGCCGACCTCCAGGATCACCAGGTCCAGCGGCTCCGCGGCCAGGCGGTGCAGGATCGCGAGCGTCGTGAACTCGAAATAGGTCAGGGTCAACTCGCCGCGCGCGCGCTCGACGGCCTCGAAATGCGGCAGCAGCGACGCGGCATCCACCGGCGCCCCGCCGACGCGGCAGCGCTCCTGGAAGTGCACCAGGTGCGGCTTGATGTAGAGGCCGACGCGGTAGCCGGCCTGCAGCGCGATGCTCTCCAGCATCGCGCAGGTCGAGCCCTTGCCGTTGGTGCCGGCGACCATGACGACGGGCGTGTCCGCGCCGAAGCGCAGGCCCAGCCGGTCGCGCACCTCGGCGACCCGGGCCAGCGTCATGTCGATCTCCTTGGGATGCAGCCGCTCGCAGCGCGACAGCCACGCCTCCAGCACCGGCTGGGCGTCGCCGCCCGGGGCCAGTTGCGGGATCGACAGGTCGTTCGGGGAAGAAGTCATCGGAATGTCCAAGGCTCAAATGAAGACGGCCAGACCGGGAGGGGTCTGGCCGTGCTGAGGACCGGAACCGCCGCGGGCGGTTCGGCGGCGCGCCGTCAGGCGACCGCGTCGGCGCTCTGGCGCTGCAGGATGGCCAGGTTGCGGGCCACGACCTCGCGCAGCTTGCGGCGGTCCACGATCATGTCGATCGCGCCCTTCTCCATCAGGAACTCAGCGCGCTGGAAGCCGGCGGGCAGCTTCTCGCGCACGGTGTTCTCGATCACGCGCGGGCCCGCGAAGCCGATCAGCGCCTTGGGCTCGGCGATGACGATGTCGCCGACGAACGCGAAGCTCGCCGAGA
>Ga0102591_1002868_pt1 | contig 17061 bp, 11 predicted proteins | sample AraplaCol_mCL_r2_2_FD_76860 | JGI IMG/M metagenome (GOLD analysis project Ga0102591, IMG submission 76860) | Arabidopsis root microbial communities from North Carolina, USA - plate scrape MF_Col_mCL_r2 (SPADES assembly) (version 2) | ecosystem: Host-associated > Plants > Roots > Endosphere... | reverse complement strand
CGCCGACCTGGAAGTTGTCGAAGGTGGCGTAGTAGTCGACGTTCTTCGAGCCCTTGATGAGCCGGTCGTAGGCGATGACCTTCACGCCCTTGTCGGCCGCCTTCTGCAGCACGTCCGACAGCGTGGTGCCGTCGATGGCCGCGATGACCAGCACCTTCGAGCCCTTGGTCACCATGTTCTCGATCTGCGCGAGCTGGTTGGGAATGTCGTCTTCGGCGTACTGCAGGTCGGTTTTGTAGCCCTTGTCCTTGAAGTACTTGACCATGTTGGCGCCGTCGGCGATCCAGCGCGCCGACGACTTGGTGGGCATGGAAATGGCGATCAGGCCCTTGTCCTGCGCGTTGGCCAGCGGAGCGAAGCCGACGATGGCCAGTGCGATGCCGGCCAGCGATGCCTTGAGGAAGTTGCGTTTCATGGTGCTAGTAAATCCGTCTTTCAATGGGAATGGCCTTTGGGGGAACACCGCGGAACCGGCTTTGCCCGGCCGCAGGTGTTGCCCCCGGCGAGGGGGTTGGCGAAGCGACACGAAGTGCGCGAAGCCTGGGGGAGTACTCAATATTTCCGATTGGGGAATTCTTTGGCCGCGACTTCCATCGGGAAGATGCTCTCGACGGTCACGATGCGCTTGGGCAGCGTCTTGCCGTCCTTGATGTCCTTCACGGCCTGCATGAGCTGGGGCCCGAGCAGCGGGCTGCACTCGACCGACACGTTGAGCTTGCCGGCGATCATGGCTTCGAACGCGCCCTTCACGCCGTCGATGGAGATGATCACGATGTCCTTCGCGGGCTTCAGGCCGGCTTCCTCGATGGCCTGGATCGCGCCGATGGCCATGTCGTCGTTGTGCGCGTACAGCACATTGATCTTCTTGCCGTCGGCCTTCAGGAAGGCTTCCATCACCTCCTTGCCCTTGGCGCGCGTGAAGTCGCCGGTCTGCGAGCGGATGATCTTGAACTTCGGGTCGGCCTTGATGATTTCCTCGAAGCCCTTCTTGCGGTCGATGGCCGGTGCCGAGCCCACGGTGCCCTGCAGCTCGACGATGTTCACGTCGCCCTTCTGGTCCTTCATCTTCTCCACCAGCCAGCGGCCGGCCTTGCGGCCTTCCTCGGTGAAGTCGGAGCCCATGAAGGTCACGTAGAGCGAGTCGTCCTTGGTGTTGACGGAACGGTCGGTCAGCACCACCGGGATCTTCGCGGCCTTGGCTTCGCGCAGAACGGTCTCCCAGCCGGACTCGACCACCGGCGAGAAGGCGATCACGTCGACCTTCTGCGCGATGTACGAGCGGATGGCCTTGATCTGGTTTTCCTGCTTCTGCTGCGCGTCGGAGAACTTGAGCTCGATGCCCGCCTCCTTGGCCGAGGACTTGATCGACTCGGTGTTGGCGGTACGCCATTCGCTCTCGGCGCCCACCTGCGCGAAGCCGAGCACGAGCTTCTTCTGCGCGAGCACGGAAGCGGGCAGAAGCCCGCCGAGCGCGGCGGCGGCCAGGGCGGTATTGAGGGTGCGGCGATTCATGGTCATGGGATGTCTCCTTCTTGATGATTCGAGGAATGCCGGTTGGCGTGGGTGATGAAAAACGAAACTGAAAAGAACCCCGTCCGGTTCAGGCCAGCATGTAGCCGGTCTTCACCGTCGTGTAGAACTCCGCGGCGTGGCGCCCTTGTTCGCGCGGCCCGTAGCCCGACCCCTTGCGGCCGCCGAAGGGCACGTGAAAGTCCACCCCCGCGGTCGGCAGATTGACCATCGTCATGCCGACCACGGCATGGCGCCTGAAATGCATCGCGTGCTTCAGCGAATTGGTGCAGATGCCCGCGCACAGGCCGAAGGGCGTGTCGTTGCACAGCGCGAGCGCCTCGTCGTAGTCGTCGGCGCGCAGCACGCAGGCCAGCGGGCCGAAGATCTCCTCGCGCGCGATGCGGTGCGAAGGCTTCGCCAGGAAGAGCGCGGGGCTCATGTAGTGGCCGGCGGTGGCGCGCTCCAGCGCCTCGCCGCCCCAGACGTGCTCGGCGCCCTCCTTGCGTGCGGTGTCGACCCAGGCGAGGTCCTGCGCGAGGCGGTCTTCGTCGGCCACCGGACCGATGTCCACGCCGCGTTCCAGCGCGTGGCCGATCTTCAGCGTCTTCAGGCGCTGGCGCAGCTTCGCCACGAAGGCGTCGTGCACCGCCGACTCGACGATGAGCCGGCTCGACGCGGTGCAGCGCTGGCCGGCGGAGAAATACGCGCCCTGCACCGCGCAATCGACCGCGCGGTCGAGGTCGGCATCGGCCAGCACCACCAGCGCGTTCTTGCCGCCCGTCTCGAGCTGCACCTTGGCGCGCCGCGCAGCCGCCACCTGCAGGATGCGCTCGCCGTTGGCCATCGAACCCGTGAAGCTCAGCGCATCGACCAGCGGGCTGTCGACCAGCGCCTGCCCCGCTTCGCGGCCGCTGCCCATCACGAGGTTGAAGGCACCCGCCGGCAATGCGGCGCGGCTGATGATCTCGGCCAGCGCCCAGCCGCAGCCCGACACCAGTTCGGCCGGCTTGAACACCACGCTGTTGCCATGGGCCAGCGCGGGCGCGATCTTCCATGCGGGCACCACGAAAGGCGAGTTCCACGGCGTGATGAGCCCCACCACGCCCACCGGCTCGCGCGTGACGTCGACCTGCACGCCCGCGCGCACCGAGGCCACGTTTTCGCCGCCACCGCCGCGCAGCGCTTCTCCGGCAAAGAACTTGAATATCTGGCCGGCGCGCGCCACTTCGGCCACCGCCTCGACCAGCGTCTTGCCCTCCTCGCGCGCCAGCAGCATGCCCAGGTCGTCCTTGCGCGCGAGCAGCTCGGTGCCGATGCGGTCGAGCACATCTGCGCGCCGCTGCGGCGTGCTGTGGCTCCAGTGCGGAAAGGCTTCCGTGGCGGCGCGGATGGCCGCCTCGGCCTGGCGGCGATCGGCACGTGCGTACTCGGCCACCACTTCGCTGGTGTCCGAAGGATTGGCGCTCACACCGGTGGTCGCGCTGGTTTCCCAGCGGCCGTTGATGTACTGCCGCACGTTCTGATGGAGCTCGCCGTGGATCACCGGGGCCTGGACCTTGTCTCTGTTGTTCTTGGAATGCCCGGAGTCTAGAAACAGATTTGATATCAATCCAATCGTTTTTTAAGCAAAATGGATATCGATCGCCGGATTCTGGAAAACCCGATCAGTCCTTTGTTTAAAGCCCGGAGCCATGACCAACTACAACCACTGGTTCATCCGCGCCCGCCTCAAGACCCGGCAGCTGCTGCTGCTCGTGGCGCTGTCCGAGGAGGGCAACATCCACCGCGCGGCGCAGGTGCTCAACATGACGCAGCCGGCCGCCTCCAAGCTGCTGAAGGACCTGGAAGACGTGCTGGAGGTGCCGCTGTTCGAGCGCCTGCCGCGCGGCATGCGCCCAACCTGGTACGGCGAGACCATGATCCGCCACGCCCGCGTCGCGCTCGCGAGCCTGAACCAGGCGCACGACGAGCTCACCGCGCTGAAGGCCGGCCGCTTCGGCCAGGTGAGCGTGGGCGCCATCACCGCTCCCGGCCTCACGCTGATGCCGCCTGCGGTGGCGATGGTGAAGCGCGAACACCCCGACCTGCGCGTGTCGCTGGAGATCGAGACCAGCCCGGTGCTGATCGAGCGGCTGGAGCAGGGCAAGCTCGACATGCTGGTGGCGCGCCTTTTCGCCGAGCACGACAAGTCGCAGCTGCGCTACGAGGCGCTCAGCGAGGAACCCGTGTGCGCGCTGGTACGACCCGGCCATCCGCTGCTGGGCGTGAGCAGCCTCACGCTGCGCGACGTGGTGGGCGCCGGCTGGATCGTGCCGCCCGCGGGCAGCGTGCTGCGCCACCGCTTCGAGCTGATGTTCCAGGAGGAAGGCCTTGCGCCGCCGACCAACACCATCGAGAGCTCGGCCCTGCTCTTCATCACGCGCATGCTGCAGCAGAGCGACATGGTGGCGGTGCTTGCGACCGACGTGGCGCGCTACTACGCCTCGCACGGCATCGTGTCGCTGCTGCCGCTGGACATGCCCTGCCACATGGACGCCTTCGGCATCATCACGCGCACCGACCGGCTGCCGTCGCCGGCGGCGAAGGTGATGATGAAGGCGCTGAAAACGGCGAGCGTCAGCGTCTACGGGCGCAAGCTGGAGATGGAGATCGACTGAGGAAATACGGGATCGGGCAGCCGGACGCAGAGGGCGCGAAGGTTTCGCAGAGGTCGCAGAAGGAAACCCAAAAAATGGTTTCGGTCTCTTCTGCGACTTCTGCGTAGTTTTTGTATTTCTTCTGCGTTCGGCTGTTGGATTCAGGTCCAACCGGCGTCGACGGTGAACTCCTGGGCCGTGCACATCTTCGCGTCGTCCGATGCCAGGAACAGCACCATGCGCGCGATGTCTTCCGGCATCAGCTTGTCGGGCAGGCACTGGTTGCGCTTGAGCGACTGCTCGCCCTCCTCGTCGAGCCACAGCTTCACTTGCCGCTCGGTCATCACCCAGCCGGGCGAGACGGTGTTGATTCGGATGCGGTCGCGGCCCAGATCCACCGCCAGGCCGCGCGTGAGACCGTTCACCGACGACTTCGCGATCGCGTAGCAGGGATAGCCCGAGCCCTTGGTCTGCCAGCCGGTGGAGCCGAGGTTGACCACCGAGCCGAAGCCCAGGCGCTTCATGCCAGGAACGACCGACTGGATCGCGAAGAGCGCGGGCCGCTCGTTGATGGCCATGCGGTTGTCGTAGTAGTCGGGCGTGACCGATTCGAGCGTGTGGCGGTCATCGCTCGCCACGTTGTTGACCAGCACCGCGAAGTCGCCGAGCTCGGCCGCCGCATCGGCAATGGCTTTCTGCAGCGCGGCGATGTCGCGCACGTCGCAGGCGCGCCACCACGGCGCGGCATGGCCGGCCTCTTCGATCTGCCGTGCGAGCGCCGCGCTGGCACTTTCGGCGATGTCGACGAAGGCCACGCGCGCGCCCTGTTCGGCGAACGCGGCGACGATGGCCGCGCCGATGCCGCTGCCTCCGCCGGTGACGAACACGGTGCGGCCCTTGAGGCTGGGATGAATGGAAAGCTGGGGGGAATTCAAGAAAAGTCTCCGGGGTGGGCATCTCATGACATTGCAATATGCATATCAATCGATGCCGTGATTTTCGATTTCGGTTATCAATATGCCTTGATACGATCCGCCGCGTCAAGAAGACAGACACGAACAGGAAAGAAGAAAGACCAATGAGCAAAGAGACAAGCAGCCCCGTTCCCTCTCCTTCCGTCATCGGCCAGGCCGAGTGCATCTGGCCGGCAGGCGCCAACCTCGGCGAAGGCACCATGTGGTCGCAGCGCGAGCAGGCGCTGTACTGGATCGACATCCTCACGCCGCGCCTCTTCCGCTACGACCCGGCCACCGGCGCGCAGCGCACCTGGAACTTCGACGAGGAGATCACCGCCATCGCCGAGCGCGCATCGGCACCCGGCCTCTTCATCACGCTGCGCCGCGGCTTCGCGCTCTTCGACACCACCGCGCCCGGCGACGAAACCAAACCGCAGTACCTGCACCAGCCCGAGCCCGAACGCACCGGCAACCGCTTCAACGACGGCAAGTGCGACGCGCGCGGCCGATTCTGGGCCGGCAGCATGGACTTCGACTGCAAGGCGCCCACCGGCGCGCTCTACCGCTACGACGCGGGCGGCCGCTGCACGAAGCACGACGACGGCTTCGAGGTGACCAACGGCCCGACCTGGTCGGGCGACGGCCGCACCATGTACTTCAACAACACGGTGCTGAACAACCTGTACGCCTACGACTTCGACATGGAAGCGGGCACCGTGTCGAACCGCCGCGTGTGGCATCGCTTTCCCAAACCCGACGGACTGCCCGACGGCATGACCACCGACGCGGCCGGGCGCCTGTGGATCGCGCACTGGGGCGGCTCCTGCGTCACCTGCCACGATCCGGTGAGCGCGGCCGAGCTGTGCCGCATCGCCATACCCGCGAGCCACGTCACCGACTGCGCCTTCGGCGACGCCGACATGCGCACGCTCTACATCACGACCGCCCGCAACGGCCTCACGCCCGAGCAGGAGGCGGCCGAACCGCTGGCAGGCGGGCTCTTCAGGGTCCGCATCGACAGCCCGGGCGTGCCGGCCGCGCTGTTCGCGGGCTGAGCAGCCCCCCGCAGGGCCGGCGTCGCGACGGGGGGACAATCGAGGCATCCACCGGAAACTGCATCAACGACCATGCCCCGCCTCGACGACCCCCTCCACGACGCCGAAATCGGCTCCCGCGACAGCACGCTCGACACCACCCGCATCGACGACGTGCGCATCGGCGCGGTCCGTCCGCTCATCACGCCCGCGCTGCTGCAGGAGCGTGTGCCGGTGCGCGACAACACGCTGGCGCTGGTCGAGCGCAGCCGTACGGAGATCGCCGACGTGCTGCACGATCGCGACGACCGGCTGGTGGTGGTGGTCGGCCCCTGCTCCATCCATGACCACGACCAGGCCATCGAGTACGCGCAGCGCCTGAAGAAGGTCGCAGACTCGCTGCAGGACGATCTGCTCATCGTGATGCGCGCCTACTTCGAGAAGCCGCGCACCACCGTCGGCTGGAAGGGCTACATCAACGACCCGCACCTGGACGGCAGCTTCGCGATCAACGAAGGGCTGGAGCGCGCGCGCCGCCTGCTGCTGGAGCTGACCACGCTGGGCCTGCCGACCGGCACCGAGTTCCTCGACCTGCTGAGCCCGCAGTTCATCGCCGACCTGATCGCCTGGGGCGCCATCGGCGCGCGCACCACCGAGAGCCAGAGCCACCGTCAGCTGGCCTCGGGCCTGAGTTGCCCCGTGGGCTTCAAGAACGGCACCGACGGCAGCGTGAAGGTCGCGGCCGACGCCATCCTCGCCGCGCGCGCCCCGCACGCTTTCATGGGCATGACCAAGATGGGCATGTCCGCGATCTTCGAGACCCGCGGCAACGACGACTGCCACGTGATCCTGCGCGGCGGCAAGGCGCCCAACTACTCGGCCGCCGACGTCGCCGCCAGCTGCGAGGCGCTGCTGGCCAACGGCCTGCGCCCGCAGGTGATGATCGACGTCTCGCACGGCAACAGCAGCAAGCAGCACCAGCGCCAGATCGTGGTGGCCGAAGACGTGGCGGCGCAGATCGCGGGCGGCGAACGGCGCATCACGGGCATCATGATCGAAAGCCACCTCGAAGAGGGACGGCAGGACCTGAAGCCCGGCGTGCCGCTCAAGCACGGCGTGTCGATCACCGATGCCTGCATCGGCTTCGCGCAGACGGTGCCGGTGCTCGAAGGGCTGGCGTCCGCGGTCAAGGCGCGGCGGCGCCTGTCGTCGAAGGCCTGACGGCGGGAGCTTTGGAGCTTGGGGTGGTGGCGGTGCTCAAGGCCGCAGGGCCTTGAACACGCCGGGTGAATGGCGACAGCGGCTGGCATCGAGGCGGTCCCTGAGCGGTTTCCCTCCCCCTCTTTTTTTGCCTCTACCAGCGCCGAACCGCTGTCGGGACGCAGTGTGCCCACGCGCGGTGAAGTCGAGGTGAAGTGCGTGCGGGAGTTTCGTGAAACGATACTCGGCGTCCTGCTGCGCGGCACCCGCGCATCGACTCCCGGGCGGCGATATCCACACATCGAACATGGCAGCGCTTCTTTCTTCTTACATCGGCAATCTCCTTTCCAAAGTCTTCGCGAGAGACGCACCGCTTCTGCACGCGGCGAAGGGGCGTGCAGGCATCCATCCATGGCTCCAGGTCGGCGAGCAGGTGAATGCCGACGTGCTGGCGGATGGCAAGGCCATCGCGAGGCTGGAGCACACGGCCACGCTGCCAGGGCTGAAGAAACGGCCTTCGGTGGTGTTCGATCTGCCGGAGAACTTGAGTCGGCTCGAGCTGCGCGGATCGCACGTCGATGCCCAGGGCAAGGCCACGTCGTTCAGGCGGCGCTGGTCGGTGCTCGACATGGCCCGCATCTCCCACCCTCTCTACGACACCGCCAGGCCGCTGGTCGAGCGCATCCGCGCCTTCGCCGAACTCTCCGGGCTGGTAGAGGTCGGCAACGCCCGTCCGCCCGCCGGCACTAACGCCGAGGCCGAGGCCGCGCTGATCGAAGCCGAAGCCCGCCTCGGCACCACATTGCCTTCCCCGCTGCGCGTGCTGCTTGCCGAAGCCGACATCCGGATCGACAACTCGTACTTCCTGCAGCCCCATCGACTGCAGACGGCCGAAGGCCTGCTGCTCGGGCTTGGCGGATACGGCGACGGCAACGGCGGCCTCGGCGCGCTGCTGCCGCCTTCGGTCCTGGCGCGCTACCACCGCAGCGTGGCCGTATTCGCGGAGATCGGCGACGGCCTGGGTGCCCTCGCTTGGGACCCGCAGGGCGTGGTCGCCGGCGAGCCGCCCAACAGCGCCGGAGACCAGGGCAACCCCGGCGCGCAGCCCGCGACGCCGAACGAAGGTGTCTGGTACTGGCTGCACCAGGAGCACATCGCCGAGCCCGCGCTGCTGCTGGACGACGACTACCAGCCCCAGACGGCCGAAGCGGCCTTGACCCACGTGTTCAAGCGCCTCGCTCTTTCGCAGGCCGCGTCGCCCGAAAGCGAAGAACAGCTGCTGGTCGACACGGCCCACCCGCGCAATCTGCTGCAGCTCCATTTCGACGAGCCTCGAAAGCCGCAGCTGCGGTTTCGCAGCTACGACTACCACTACAGCCTCTATTGACCTGCGATTGCATGTGCGATCGCGGGAGCGGCATCAACCCATCAGTGAGAACCGATGCTCCGTCGCGCTGTGGAAGCGCTCCCCGGGCCGCAGTACCGTCGACGGAAATTCCGGCCGGTTCGGCGAATCGGGGAAATGCTGCGTCTCCAGGCACAGACCGTCTCCCTGTCGCAGGCTGGCGCCCGCGCTGCCGAAGAGGCTGCCGTCGAGGAAGTTGCCCGAATAGAACTGCACGCCGGGCTCGCTGGTGTGCACTTCCATCACGCGGCCGGAAGCCTCGTGCTCCAGCCGGGCCGCGAGCGCCAGGCCTTGCTCGGTGTCGGCACGGTCCAGCACCCAGTTGTGGTCGTAGCCATGGGCCCGCATCAGCTGCTCGTGGCCTTCGCGGATGCGCTCGCCGATGCGGGTCGCGGTGCGGAAGTCGAAGGGAGTTCCCGTCACGTCGGCTGTGCCCAGCGGAATCAGCGTCGCGTCGACCGGGCAGTAGCGGCTCGCGGCAAGCATCAGGCGGTGGTCCATCACCGAGCCGCTGCCGGCGAGGTTGAAGTAGTCGTGGTGGCTCAGGTTGAGCACGGTGGGCTTGTCGGCGATGGCGCTGTAGTCGATGCGCCAGGTGTTCGCGCTGGTGCTCAGCGTGTAGCGCAGCGTGAGCCGCACTTCGCCGGGGTAGCCCTCTTCGCCGTCGGCGCTGGTGTAGCTCAGCTCGATGGCGATGGCGTCGCTTCCCGCCTGCTCCGCCGGAACCGGCACGATCTCCCAGTAGCGCTTGCCGAAGCCCGTCGCGCCGCCGTGCAATGAATTGGGGCCGTTGTTCAGGCCCAGCTGGTACGCCTTGCCATCGAGCGTGAAACGCCCGCCCGCGATGCGGTTCGCGTAGCGCCCGACGATGGTTCCGAGGTGCGGATGCGGCCCCAGGTAGTCGGCCAGCGAGGGCAGGCCCAGCACCACGTTGCCGCTGCGCCCGTGCCGGTCGGGCACGCGCAGCGCGGTGACGATGCCGCCGACGTTGATGGCACTCAGGCTCAGCCCGAGTCCGTTGTCGAGGGTGTACTCGGTGACCACGCGGCCGTCGGGCATGCGCCCGTACTCGCGCGATGCGACGCTGCTTTTCTGTTCTCGATTGCTCATGTGTGCGGTGATCAGGGAAAGAGTGCCTCGCGTGCGCACTGCGACGCGGTATGCAGCGCGATGCGGTCCTTGAGGTCGTGAAAGTCGGGCGGCTCGGCCGCGTGGGTGCGCAGCTCGATGCGGTGGCCAGCCCTGGCTACCGCATCGGCGAAGCGCTCCTGCAGCGCATAGGGCGTGTTCCTGTCCTCGCGATTGCCGATGAGCACGATGCGCCGCGCCGGGTCGCGCACGATGCCGTTCACGTGGTCGAGCGGGTCGTAGAACTGCGTGCTGCCGGTGGTGTCGGTGCGGCCGTCCTTCGAGCGGCCCAGCATGCGCGCGCGTTCCAGCAGGCCGTAGGCACCGGATGTGAGCACCGCGCAGGCGACGCGCGTGCGCCCCAGCGTGAGCAGCGCGGCGCCGGCCGTGGCGCCGCCGCTGTGGCCGACGATCACGATGCGCTGCAGCCGGTGGCGCTGCATGAGGGCGTCGAGCGCGGCATCGAGCGCATGGAACTCGACAAGCTGGCGGCGCTTGCGGTGATCGCCCGAGGAGCCGTACGTGCCGGGCCGTGCCACGAAGATCCACGGCACGCCCGCGCGGTCGCGGCTGCGCTGCGCGTCGAGCGTGCGCAGCTCCTCGGTGTTCCCGGGGATGCGCGTGGGCGCCTGGTCCATCACGCCGTCGCGGTCGCCCGAGAACTGCACGATGGCGATGCGCGCGCCGTCGATGTCGTCGCTCGCGAAGTAGCGGATGCACGACGGCCCCTCGGCCGCCTGCACCCACAGGAAGCCGTTGCGGTCGGGGCAGCGGGCGCGGTCGGCGGGCTGGTTCCAGTACAGCACCTCGTCGGCGCCGGCGGCGAAGACTCTGGGCACGTCGGGCCCGGTGCGCTGCGCGCAGGCGGTCTGCGCCAGCGCCACGAGCAGCAGCACGAAGCGCAGTCTTCGAAGCGTGTGCAGCAGCTTCATAGCCGTTGCAGCAGCCCCGGGATGCTGCCGAAATCCGACCGGTCGCGGTCGCCCTTCACCAGCACGAGGTCGCCGTCTCGCAGGAAGCCGCCGAGGTAGCCCGCGAGCTGCGCGGCGTCGTCGAAGTGCGGCCCGAGCAGCTCGGGGGGCACTTCCTCGCGCAGCCAGCGCATCTCGTTGCCGTGCGTCACCAGGTGCTCGATGCCCGAGGCCAGCAGCGGCGCCGCCAGGCTGCGGTGCATGGCCTCGGCGTCCTTGTCGAGGTTGACGATGCGCCCCAGCACGCCGATCTTGCGCAGCACGCCCGGGCCGCTGTCGGCGCGCTGCCAGTTGCGCACGAACTCCATGGCGTTGCGCATCGACATGACCTCGGCGTTCCAGCTGTCGTCGATCAGCGTGGCCTGCACGCCGGCCTGCGTACGCAGTGCACGCACCTGCATCACCGATGCCGGCAGCCGCACCCGCGGCATGCGCGCGCAGGCGGCCTCACCGTCGAAGCCCATGGCCAGCAGCGCCGCGAACGCGAGCAGCGAATTGCGCACCAGCCCCGCGCTCTCGACCGGAAAGAGGTATTCGAAGGTGCCTCCCGGCGCGGCGACGCGCACGCGGCAGCCGCCGCCGGGTTCGGGGCGGGTCTCGATCAGCCGCACATTGGCGTCGGGCCCGCTGCCCACCACCCAGATCGCGCCGGCCGTGAGCGCGGCCATGTCCACCACCTGGCGCAGGCAGGGAATGTGGTCGGGCACGATCGCCACGCCGCCCGGCTCCAGCCCGAGGAAGATGCGCGACTTGTAGGCGGCCGTGAGCTCCAGCGTCGGAGCCTGCCGGGTCTGCGACAGCCCCACCTCGGTGAGGATGGCCACGTGCGGCCGGGCCATCAGCGAGATGGGGCCGCGGTCCATCCACAGGCCGCTCTGCGCCATCTCGAGGATGCACACGTCGGTGTCCGGCCCGAGGTTCGCGAGCGTGGCGGGCACGCCGACGCGCGAGTTGTAGTTGTAGACGGTGGTGTGCACGCGCGCTCGCTCGGGCAGCAGGTCGCGCAGCATCGCGATGGTGGACGACTTGCCCACGGTGCCGGTCACGCCCACCACCAGGCCCTTGAAACGCTCCCGCGCAGCCTCGCCCATGGCGAGCATCGCGCGGATGGGGTCGTCGGCCTGCAGCAGCGGGAAGGCCGCATCGAGCCCTTCCACCGTGTGCGCGACCACGGCCCCGGCCAACGCCATCTGCAGGCGGGGCAGCTCCAGGTGGCGGTCCCAGTTGTCGGAGCTGGGCTTGCTGTAGCTCTCGTGCACAGCCAGCGTGCGGTAGTCGGAAGCGACGAAGAGCGAGGGCTGCGGCAGCACGCCCATGTGCACCGGTCCTCGCACCACCGAGTTGGCGTACCAGCCCGGTGGCGGCTCGACCAGCCAGCGCCCGCCGGTGGCGCGCTGCAGTTCGTCGGCGGTCCACACGGGCGCTGGGCTCGGGCCGGCGCCGGGCCGGTCGGCCCAGAGCACGGGCGCGGGGCGCTGAGGCAGCGGCACGGGCAGATCCGGCACGCGCAGGCCGCACCACAGCGTGAGGCGCCGCGCGGGCGGCAGTTCGGGCCACTCGCCGCGCACGGCCACCTCGATCTGCAGCACGTCGCTTTCGAGCAGGCCGGCGCGCGGCGGACGCAGTCCGTAGCGGTCGCGGTATATGCGCCCGGGCTCCCAGCGGCTGGTGGGCCACATCCAGTCGCAGGGGTCGTGGTCCATGCCCTCGCCCCATGGCGGCATGCGCTTGCTGCGCATCGGCAAGGCGCGGAAGTGCAGGCGCAGGTCGGCGGCGACGGGCGCGTCGATGCTCCAGAAAGACTCGACCCACAGCATGCGCCGGCCGACGATCTGCCTGGGCACGCAGCGCAGCCCCACGAGGCGCAGCGGGCCGAATTGCAGCGGCGCGATGCGCGCCTCCCTGGGCACCTCGTCCACCAGCCACTCAGGCCGCGGCGTCGGCAGGGGCGCAATGGCGCGAGCGGGCCGGAAGTCCTGGACGCCGGCGCCGGACGGGTCCGCATGGAACGCGGGCCGCGCGGGCGGCGACAGGCGCACCGCGCAGCGGCCTCCCGGCAGCGGGCTCATCCGCGTGCCGAGCGCGCTGCATTGCGCGGTGAAGCGTTCGCTCGATGCCCGCGCTTCATCGCCTTCGAGCTGGCGCGAGAAGCCGAAGCCCACGCCCACGGGCGTGAACACCACCTCCTCCACGCCGCGCGGGCTCAGCTTCAGCGTGAAGACGCCGGAATCCCCGAGGTCGTTGCGCACCGAGTCGAACAGCAGGTCGCCGGCGTCGTGCAGGATGGGCCTGCCCTTGTACGTCTCGATGCCCTGCAGCACGTGCGCCGAAGTGCCCAGCACCGCGTCCGCGCCCGCATCGACGATGGCATGGCCGACGGCGATCTCGGCCTGCGTGGGCTCGGTCTCGAGGTTGGCGCCCCAGTGCACCGCAACCAGCACCACGTCGGCCTCGCGGCGCGCGGCCTCGATGCGCGGCGCGAGCGTGGCGATCCATGCGGCGGGGTCTTCGAGCGGCAGCCAGGCGGCGCCCGCGCTGGCGGCTGTGGCGGCGAAGCTCGGCTGCGTGGCGTCGAGCGAGAACAGCGCCACGCGCACGCCGCCCGCGCGGCGGAAGGCCGGGCGCAACGCGGCCTCCAGCGTGCGGCCGGTGCCGGCGTGGGCGATGCCCGCGGCCTGCAGCAGGGCCTGCTGTTCCATCAGCGCCTCGGGGCCGTAGTCGCCGCTGTGGTTGTTGGCGGTGGCGACCATGCCGATGCCGGCCTCGGTCAGCACCGCGAGCATCTCGGGGCGGGCGCGGTAGTAGTACGGGCCGGCCTCGCCCTTGTCCACGCCCTGCTCGCCGACGGTGGCGACCACGCATTCGAGGTTCACGATGCCGAGGTCGGCTTCGCGCAACGCGGTGATGTCGCCGAGCATCCTGTGCGCGCCGCCGAGATCCTTCAGCCGGTAGTGCTGGCGGCGCGAGAGGTTCACGTCGCCGCCCCATGCGACGGTGCCGGTGGCGCTGTTGTCTCCAGCGTCGGCCGCTGCCGCGGCCTCGCCAGCCTTCAGCATGCGGTGGTAGGCCACGTAGCCCGAGAGATAGTGCTCCACGTCGTCGATGCGCACGCGGAAGCTGTGGTGCTTGATGAAGAACGAGCCCGCGATGCGCGCCGGGTTGCGGAAGAACATCGCCAGCTCGGGCCAGAAATGGCCGTTGGCGAGGTAGCGCGCGCGGTATTCGAGCGCACGGTCGAACCTGTCGCGGTCGAGCCCGGCCAGCAGTGGGCGCAGCTCGGGGTCGGCCTCCAGCCGCAGCACCATGTCGCGCGCGGCCATCATCAGTTCGAGCAGCGTGGGGAAGGTGGTGATGCGCTCCAGCACGAAGTCGAGGTACCCGGCCACGTTCTGCAGGCCGAACCGGTAGTAGCGCAGCTCGGGCCTGTAGCGCGTGAGTTCGTTGACGCAGTAACTCAGCCAGTGGTCGTGCGCGCGCCAGTGCTCGGCGGCGATGAAGTGCTCGAAGGCCTTCTCCACCACCGCGAGCCAGCGCGCGTCGCGTGTGAGGCCGTACAGGCGCATCAGCCCGAAGGCGGCCTCTCCGTCGTAGTAGATGACGCGGAACTTGTCCTTCACGTCGAGCGCGGGCGCATTGAGCACGTGCACGAAGCTGCCGGTCTCCGGGTCCTGCATGTGGCGGATGCCCAGCGCGAGCTGCTCCAGCAGCGGCAGGTATTGTTCGTCGCCGGTGAGCTCGGTGTACTTGACCAGCGCGAGCAGGCACACGGCATTGCCGCCGAGCTTGATCTCGCTGCCGATGTCCAGCAGGTAGGCCGCGCGCGTGCCGTCGGGCAGGTTGGCCGGACGGATCAGCGTGCCGGCGAGGAAGGCCAGCGAGCGGTCGATGGCCGCCTTCAGCGTGTCGTTGCGCGTGAGCTCCCACGCTTCGAGCATCGCGTAGGTCGAGCTTGCGTGGCGCAGCGTGTTGTAGGTGGGAATGGTGCGGTCGAAGCAGGGGAACCAGCCGTAGTGGAATTCGCCCGTGGGCTTGACCTGCGCGGCGAGGTAGTTGCCGGCGTCGTCGATCAGCGCATGCACCTGCCGCGCGTTCCAGCCGCTCAGTTCGCGAAAGCCCGCTGCCTGCCCTTCGGCGGTGACGGGCCACGCGCCCTTCGCATCGACGTACACGGCCCGCGTGGTGAAGCACCACACCGGCGCAGCGTCGTCCGAAGGAAAGTCGAACTCGCGGCCGAAGCGCCGCCGGGTGTGCAGGCGCAGGTTGCCGGTGTTGGGCTCGGCATGGTCCACATCGCCGTTGTAGAGCACGGCGCTGCCATGCATTTCCTGCGCGAGCAGCGCGAACTCGAAGCGCGCGTCGAAGGCGATGCCCTCGTTGAAGTAGTTGCGCTTGGTCTGCGCAAGCTTCGCCTTCAGCTCGCCCCAGCTCATGGGCACGACCTTGTCGACCACTTCGGCGCGCAGGCGCTGCGGCGGCTGCGCGCCGCGCCTGGCCTGCGTGGTGATGGCTTCGGCTGCTGCGCGCCATGCGGCGTCGATGTCGGCGCCCTTACCCGAGGCCACGCGAGCCCGGCTGCTCTCCTCGCCGATGGCGAAGAAGACCACGCAACCCGCTTCGCCGGTGGCGGGCGCTGCCACAGGCAGCATGCCCGCCGGGTCCGCCAGGGCCTGCCTGGCGCGGTTCAACAGATCTGCAAGTGGATTCTTCGGGTCGTGATTCATGCAGCCGCGAATCATGACAGGCCACGGCACGGCCCGCCATCCCGTCAATCCATGGGATTTGCGCGCAGCCTGACCTGTGGCTGACCGCGCGGCGCTAGAGCTTCAGCAGCTCGACGCGGCGGTTCTTCGCCCGGCCATCCTCGCTGGTGTTGGGCGCCACCGGCTCCTTGGAGCCCGCGCCGCGCGAGGTGAAACGCCGCGCGTCGAGCCCGGTCTTCGCCAGCGCTGCGATGACGGCCACGCTGCGCCGGCGCGAGAGATCGGCGTTGTGCGGCTCGTCGCCCTGCGCATCGGTGTGGCCCACCACCTGCACGCGCAGCTGCGGGTTGTTGCGCATGAGCTTGGCGATCTCGTCGAGCGTGGGCTGCGAGTCGGGCTTGATGACGTCCTTGTCGAGATCGAAGTGGATGCCGTAGAGGTTGACGCGCCCCTTCTCCGCCAGCCCCTTCTGCATGGCGGTGGCATCGACGAAGACGATCTTGTCGGTTTCCATGGCCTTGGTCTCGACCACCTTCACGAAGGCGAAGTTGCCCCGGAAGTTGCCCTCGGCCAGCGCGATGCTGGCGTACACCTTGCCGCCGTTCGGGTTGTCGTATTGCGCCAGCAGGTAGCGCCCGCCGGTGCCGAAATAGGTGCTCACGTAATTGCGGCCGAGGCCGATCATGGGCCACTCGGGCGTGTCGACGGCGTCGGCGAGTTCGGAGACGTCGGTGTTGGGGCCGCTGCGATCCGGGTCCTTCCTGTAGCAGCTGCCGTCGTTGCTCGCGCACGAGAACATCATCTGGAAGCCTTTGGCCTTCAGGCTCGCCTCGTAGTTGCGCTGCACTTCGAGCAGCGAGCGGCCTTCGGGAAGGTGGTAGTAGTAGAGCGAGACCTTGCCCGCGACCTGCAGCCGGTTGGGCGCGGGCTTGGGGTCTCCCCAGGTCTGAATCGGCTCGCGGATCAGGCCGAGCTCGTCGTAGTTCTTGCTCTGGAAGGCATCCATCACCGAGCCTTCGTAGCGCCCGACCAGCGGATGGTCTTTCGCGGGCTCTGCCGCTGATGCAATGGTGGCGGCCGCGATCAGCGCGGCGCCAGCCAGGATTTGTTGCCAGCGCCGGCCTGCGAAGAGGCGAAGCGCGGAGAGTGAATGAGCCATGTGGTTGTCCGTTTTCCAAGCGAATAGCGCCTCGGATGAGGCGCGCATCGAAAGTATCGGCGGCTCGTTGGGCGGGCAATACGCCGTTCGATATGCCTGTTAAGAAGAAGCGTCTAAGAATGAGCACGCAGTGGTGCAACTGGTACTTGCGTGCGTCGTGCGTTCGCTGCTTTCGGAGTGCGTGCGAATGAACAGGCAAGCAGGCCTCAGGCCCAGGCCTCCATCACCGCCTCACGCACCGCCTCCACCGCAACAGGCCGCCGGGCACCACCCGGTGCAACCCAGCACAACCACGTATGCGATCGCCATCCCTTCCAGATCGCAAGCTCGCCATTGCGCTCGCCCTGCTCCGCCTGATCG
>Ga0102591_1002867_pt1 | contig 17064 bp, 17 predicted proteins | sample AraplaCol_mCL_r2_2_FD_76860 | JGI IMG/M metagenome (GOLD analysis project Ga0102591, IMG submission 76860) | Arabidopsis root microbial communities from North Carolina, USA - plate scrape MF_Col_mCL_r2 (SPADES assembly) (version 2) | ecosystem: Host-associated > Plants > Roots > Endosphere... | reverse complement strand
TCCCTACATCCACCTGCCGGCGGGTTTCATCAAGACCTTCCACATGAAGAGCATCAACTGGGCCTACCAGCAGGAGCCCGGTCCCTACACCGGCGGCCGCAGCATCTACGCGCCGCGCGGCAAGACGCTCGGCGGCTCGTCCTCGATCAACGGCCACATCTACAACCGTGGCCAGCGGATGGATTTCGACACCTGGGCGCAGATGGGCAATCGCGGCTGGGGCTATGCCGACGTGCTGCCTTACTTCAAGCGGCTGGAGAAGCGGGTCGGCGAGGGCGAGGACACTTTTCGCGGGCGCGACGGCAAGCTGACGGTCACCACGATGGACTGGCGCGATCCGCTTTGCGAAGCCTTCATGGCAGGCGCCGTCTCGCTCGGCATTCCCCGCAATCCCGATTACAACGGCGCGAAACAGGAAGGCGTCTCCTACTGCCAGCGCACCATCGATAACGGCCTGCGCGTCTCCGGCTCGACTGCGTTCCTCAAGCCGGCAATGAAGCGGCCGAACGTGCATGTGCACACGCATGCGCACGCGACCGAGATCATCTTTGAAGGCAAGCGCGCCGTCGGCGTGCGCTACACCAAGGGCGGCCGTGGCGGCACGCCGGTGGAGGTGCGCGCCAACAAGGAAGTGATCCTCTCTGGCGGCACCTATAATTCGCCGCAGCTCTTGCAGCTCTCCGGCGTCGGCTCGCCCGATCTGCTGAACGCCCATGGCATCCAGGTGCGTCACGCGCTGCCGGTCGGCGAGGGCCTGCAGGATCATTACGCCCCGCGCACCGTCGCGCGTGTCAAGGACATCAAGACCATCAACGAGCTTCGCCGCGGCTTCTCGCTGTGGATCGAGGCGCTGAAATGGGCAACCGCGCGCCGCGGCCTGCTCTCGCTGTCGCCGACCATGGTCTATTGCTTCTGGCACTCCGGCGAGAGCGCCGACAGCTCCGACTTGCAGCTCACCTTCACGCCGGCGAGCTACAAGGAAGGCGTGCAGGGCCAGCTCGAGGACGAGCCCGGCATGACGGTGGCGTCCTGGCAGCAGCGCCCGGAGAGCCGCGGCTATGTCCGCATTCGCTCCAATGATCCGTTCGCGCCGCCGATCATCCAGACCAACTATCTCGACGCCGAACTCGACCGCCGCGTCATCGTCGGCGGCATGAAGCTCGCACGGCGCTTGTTGAAGAGCGCGCCGCTGTCGCCCTATTACGCTTACGAGGATTTCCCCGGCCCCAACATCAACACCGACGACGAATTCCTGGCGGCAGCCACCGAGCGCGGTACCACCACCTTCCACCCCGGTTGCACCTGCCGCATGGGCCCGGCGGATTCGAGCTGGGCGGTCGTCGACGACCAGCTTCGCGTCCACGGGCTGGAGGGCCTCCGCGTCATCGACGCCTCGGTGATGCCGCGCATGATCTCGGCGAATTTGAATGCGTCGACCATGATGATCGCCGACCGCGCCTCGGACCTGATCCGCGGCAAGACGCCGATGGAAGCCGCAAGGATTCCGGACACAGCGGTGGCGTAGGGTGGTCTCGTGCCCCGGACGCAGCGCAGCGCCTCTTCGGCGGTGCGCTGCAGAGCCGGGGCCCATCTTTCCACGATCTCCACGTGATGTCTGGGTCCCGGCTCTGCGCAGCAGCGTTACACGCTGCAGCGCGTCCGGGACACGAGCCTCACACTTCCCGTCGGCTCAGAAAAGCCAGCCGCTCGAACAGGTGCACGTCCTGCTCGTTCTTGAGCAGCGCGCCGTGCAGCGGCGGGATCAGCTTGCGCGGGTCGCGTTCGCGCAGCTGCTCGACGCTCATGTCCTCGTTGAGCAGCAGCTTGAGCCAGTCCAAGAGCTCCGAGGTCGACGGCTTCTTCTTCAGGCCGGGCACCTCGCGCACCTCGAAGAAGATGCGCAGCGCCTCTTCCACCAGGCGCTTCTTGATGCCGGGGAAGTGGACGTCGACGATGCGGCCCATCGTATCGGCGTCGGGGAACTTGATGTAGTGGAAGAAGCAGCGGCGCAGGAAGGCGTCCGGCAGCTCCTTCTCGTTGTTGGAGGTGATCATCATGATCGGGCGCTGCTTGGCCTTGATCGTCTCGCCGGTCTCGTAGACATGGAATTCCATGCGGTCGAGCTCGAGCAGCAGGTCGTTCGGGAATTCGATGTCGGCCTTGTCGATCTCGTCGATCAGCAGCACCGGGCGCTGCTCGGCGGTGAAGGCCTCCCACAGCTTGCCGCGCTTGATGTAGTTCTTGATGTCGGACACCCGGCTGTCGCCGAGCTGGCTGTCGCGCAGGCGCGACACCGCGTCGTATTCGTAGAGGCCCTGCTGCGCCTTGGTGGTGGACTTGATGTGCCAGGTCAGAAGCGGTGCGTTCAGCGCCTTCGCCACTTCCTCGGCCAGCACGGTCTTGCCGGTGCCGGGCTCGCCCTTGATGAGGAGTGGGCGCTCCAGCACGATCGAGGCATTGACGGCGACCTTGAGATCGTCGGTCGCAACATAGTCCTTGGTGCCGGTAAATTTCATTGCGCGTCCTTAAATGATCGTCGGCGCGAGGCGCTAAGCCCCGTCGCGACAAGGGAACGGCCGCTCATGGCGGCCGTTCCTGGTTCGGTCAGGCTTTCAGACCCGTTTTATCAGCGAAAGGATGACGAGCACAATCACCGCGCCGACCGTCGCGTCGATGATGGAGCCCAGCGTGCCCGTGGCCAGCGCAATGCCGAGCTGCGGCAGCACCCAGCCGGCGACCAGCGCGCCGATGATGCCGACGACCATGTTGCCGATCAGCCCAAATCCCGCCCCGTGGACAATCTTGCCGGCGAGCCAGCCGGCGATCGCGCCGATGATGAGTGCTGCGAGAATTCCCATTGCAAACGTCCCCAAAACAACCCCGTGAGGTGGCCAATTCTAGAGCAAAAAGCCTCCCGGTCCAGCGCCCGGCCGCGGCCTCCGCCCCTTGACGTTCGCCCCCCGACGGGCAATCTGTCACCCATGTTCCTGCAATTCTTCACTTCTCTGCGCGATGCGCAGGTCCCCGTGACGCTGCGCGAATACCTCACGCTGATGGAGGCGCTCGACGCTGACCTTGCGGACTATACGGTCGAGAACTTCTACTACCTGTCGCGCGCCTCCTTGGTGAAGGACGAGCGCAATCTCGACAAGTTCGACCGCGTCTTCGGCACGGTGTTCAAGGGGCTGGAAAACCTGCTCGACGCCATGGAGAAGGCGGAGATTCCCGAGGAGTGGCTGAAGAAGCTTGCCGAAAAGTATCTCACCGAAGAAGAGAAGAAGCAGATCGAGGCCATGGGCTGGGACAAGCTCATGGAGACCTTGAAGAAGCGCCTCGAGGAGCAGAAGGGCCGGCATCAGGGCGGCTCGAAGTGGATCGGCACCGCCGGCACCTCGCCGTTCGGCGCCCACGGCTACAATCCCGAAGGCGTGCGTATCGGCCAGGAGAAGAACCGCAACAACCGCGCCGTGAAGGTGTGGGACAAGCGCGAGTTCAAAGACCTCGACGGCAATGTCGAGCTCGGCATCCGCAACATCAAGGTGGCGCTGCGCCGCCTGCGCAAGTTCGCCCGCACCGGCGCGCCGGACGAGCTCGATCTCGACACCACCATCCGCGAGACCGCCAATCACGGCTATCTCGACGTGCACATGCGCCCCGAGCGGCGCAATGCGGTGAAGCTGCTCGTGTTCTTCGACATCGGCGGCTCCATGGACATGCATATCGAGCAGGTCGAGGAGCTGTTCTCGGCGGCGAAGAGCGAGTTCAAGCACATGGAGTATTTCTACTTCCACAACTGCCTCTATGAAGGCGTGTGGAAGCAGAACAAGCGCCGCTTCACCGACCGCACCCCGACCTGGGACGTGCTGCATAAATATCCGCACGACTACAAGGTCGTGTTCGTCGGCGACGCCTCGATGTCGCCTTACGAGATCATGGTGCCCGGCGGCTCGGTCGAGCACGTCAACGAGGAGCCCGGCTCGATCTGGCTCGACCGCATCATCCGCACCTATCCGCACGCGGTGTGGCTGAACCCGGTCGCGCAGAAGCACTGGGACTATTCGGAATCCACCACCATCATCAAACGCATCTTCGCCAACCGGATGTACCCGATCACGATCGAGGGTCTGGAAGGCGCGATGAAGGAATTGACGCACTAGCTCCTTGTCATTCCGGGGCGCCCGAAGGGCGAGCCCGGAATCCATCGGGCCGCGGCGTTGGTGAGAAATGGATTCCGGGCTCGATGCTTCGCATCGCCCCGGAATGACGAAAGAGAAGGGAAAAGACATGCCCCAGAACATCACCCGCGGCATCAAGGCGCTGATCGACGAGGCCAATGCCGAGATCGAGACGCTCACCGCGAAGGACGCCATCGAGATCTCCAAAAACGGCGATGTCGTCATCGTCGATATCAGAGACCCCCGCGAGATCGAGCGCGACGGCCGCATCCCCGGCGCGTTCGCCTGCACCCGCGGCATGCTGGAATTCTGGATCGATCCGCAGAGCCCCTACGCCAAGCCGATCTTCCAGGAGGACAAGAAGTTCGTCTTCCACTGCGCCGGGGGCTTACGCTCCGCGCTCGCCGCCAAGACCGCGCAGGACATGGGCCTCAAGCCCGTCGCCCACATCGCCGGCGGCTACGCCGCCTGGCGCGATGCCGGCGGGCCGACCGAGAAGTGGGAGCCGAAGAAGAAGGGGTAACTTGTCACACGCGGGCTTGACCCGCGTGTCCATCATTTCAAGAAGGATGGATTGCCGGGGCAAGCCCGGCAATGACGACTGGAGAGTACAGACGCATGACCGCCACCGATCCCCTCGTGTCCACCGAATGGCTCGCCGCCCACATGGGCGAGGCCAACGTCAAGATCCTCGACGCCAGCTTCAAGCTGCCGGGCGTGCTGCCGCTGCCGAAGGACGATTACCTCGCCGCGCATCTGCCGGGCGCCGTGTTCTTCGACGTCGATGCGGTGTCGGATCATTCGAACCCGCTGCCGCACATGTATCCGAGCGCCGAGCAGTTCGGCCGTGACATCGGTGGTCTCGGCATCTCCAACGCCGACACCGTCGTGCTCTACGATGCCGGCGGCTGGGTCGCCGCACCCCGCGCGTGGTGGATGTTCCTGGCCTTCGGCCACGACAACGTGCGCATCCTCAATGGCGGCCTGAAGAAGTGGCGCGCCGAGGGGCGTCCGGTGGAGAGCGGCGAGGTGAAGCCGAAGCCGGCGACGTTCAAGGCGAGCTACGACGCGAAGCGCGTGCGCAGCATGCAGCAGCTCATTGCCAACGTCGAAAGCCGGAAGGAGCAGGTGATTGACGCTCGCGCCGCCGACCGCTTCGAGGGCCGCGCCCCCGAGCCGCGCGCAGGCATCCGCTCCGGCCACATCCCCGGCGCTCGCAACGTGCCCTACAATCAGCTGTTCGATGCCGCGACCGGCGAGATGAAGCCGCTCGATGATCTGCGCGCCGCCTTCACCGGCGCCGGCGTCAAGCTCGATGCCCCGATCGTGACCAGCTGCGGCTCGGGCGTGTCGGCCGGCGTGCTGACGCTCGCGCTGTATCGCTTAGGTGTCACCGACACCGCGCTCTACGACGGCTCGTGGTCGGAATGGGGGCAGGAGAATGGCCCGCCGATCGCGACGGGCCCGGCGTAAGTCACTGCCTCGTGCGGGTGGTCGTCGTCGCAAACGTCTGCGGCTGCCCGAACGGATCGAGCTGCTGCTGCAATTGCTGAGGCGGCGGACGCCGCACCACGCGGTGTCGCTTCTTGGCCTTCGCCTTGCGCTTGGTCGCCTTGTCGTCGGGCTTGCTCTCGATCTTGGCCTTCGCCGGCGGATCCTTCACGGCCGTCGTCGCCGGCGCGTTCAGCGCGGCCAGCCTGGTCGCGGCGATCTCGATCGCCGAGGAGGCGAGGGCTGCACTGTCCGTTGGCGCCGGCTCGCCGGCGGTTGCGACTGCGGCAGGCCCGAGGTCAGGTTTGGCTTCGGGAATTGAGGCCGTGGTGTCGGCGGGAGTGAGCGTGTCGGCGGGCGCCGGCGCGGCGGCCTCCGTCGTCGTCTCGGCCTTGGCCGGTTCGTCGGTTGCCGCGGCTTGGGTCTGGACCTCAGCCTCGGTGGTCAGCGCGGCGACCTGCTCGGGCTCCGTTGCCGGCAATCCGATGGTCGGCACCTGGTCGCGCAATGACGGCTCGGTCTCGGCCGCCACCTCCGGCTCCGCGCGGAGGACCGCGAGCACCGGCGGGGCGGGCTCGGACGCCTGCGCGAAGCGCTGTTCCTGCGGGCCGTTCCGCCAGGAGGGGTTGTTGGCATACTGCTCATGGCTCGCCCGCAGCAGCGCGGCGGCGCCCAGGCCGAATACCAGGAGGGAAGTTGACAGCAGGATCGCGGCAAACAGGAAGCGAAAGCCGGGAAGCATCGAGGGATTGCGAATTTCCGCCCCGGCGGCGTGGAGTGCCAGGGCCCTTGAGCCATCTGAACGCGGTGACGGTACTGTGTGCCGCGTTCGCCACGCGGAGATCGGGAGCTCAAATTGGCGGCGAATCAGGCTGATTCGAACATACCGCAGAGATTCCGACCCGTTCCGCAAAAAACGGGGCCGAAGACTCCGGCAAATGACGCCATGAGTTGATTTCCCGCCCCGTGATGCAACGGGGCAACGGTAGTCTTGCGGATCACAAATCGGCAAATCCGGCGCAAATAAGCCTGATATGTCTTGAATGTGCCGCTATCTTCGGCCATCTGGCCGTTAACGGTCCTGACGGGCTAGGGGACTATACAAGAGCGATGATGATCAAACATTTTCTGACGATATGCGCTGCCGCAACAGTCGCTGCGGCGGGAACCTCGCTCGCGCAGGCTCAGAGCTATCCGGTCCAGCAGGCGCCGAGCTATGGCGCCCCGGCTGAATATCGGCCCGGCGATCGCACACCGAACTTCGATGCGCTGGAAGACGACGACGACGCGATGCCGCACACGTCGCTGCCGCCGCCCGGTCCGGCCGATGATCCGCGCTATGGCCGTCCCGTTGGCGCGCCCCCCGTCTACTCGGCGGCCCCGCCGCAGGGTCCGGTGATGTCGCCTGATGATCCGCGCTATGGCCGTCCCGCTGGCGCGCCGCCGGTCTATTCGGCCGCACCGTCGCAGGGCCCGGTGATGTCGCCCGACGATCCCCGCTATGGCCGCCCCGCCGGTCCGCCGCCGATCATCTATGCTGATCGTCCGGGCCAGCAGGCTCCGACCAATGACGGCATGCGTCCGCCGGAAGCCGTCGGTGGTCCCGCCGCGACCGGTACGGTCCAGGCCGGGCAGCCGCCCGTCGGCGCCGATGGAAGGCCAATGACGATGGCCGCGCTGCCGCCCGAGGAGCAGCCCGATGCTGCACCGGTGCAGCTGCCGCCGAACCTGCGTCGTCAGGAGGTCGCGTTCCAGACCAAGGAGCCTGCCGGCACGCTCGTGGTCGATACGCCGAACACCTATCTCTATTACGTGCTCGGCAATGGCCGTGCGATCCGCTACGGCGTCCGCGTCGGCCGCGACGGCTTCACCTGGACCGGCGTGCAGAAGATCACCCGCAAGGCCGAATGGCCGGATTGGCATCCGCCGACCGAGATGATCGAGCGCCAGCCCTATCTGCCGCGCTTCATGGCCGGCGGTCCCGGCAATCCGCTCGGTGCCCGCGCGATGTATCTCGGCTCGACCGTTTACCGCATCCACGGCACCAACCAGCCCTCGACCATCGGCAAGTTCGTGTCCTCAGGCTGTATCGGCATGCTGAACGAGGACGTCTCGGACCTGTTCGACCGCGTCAAGGTCGGCACCCGCGTGGTGGTGATGCCCGGTGGTCCGCCCCCCGGTACGGCGACCGCCTCCGCCGCGCCGGCGCCCGGTCCTGCCGGTCCGGCTCCGATGGCCGCCCAGGCGGGGCCTGTCCCGGGCACGCAGCCGACGGTGGTGCCGCCGCTGCCCGCGCCGGTCACTGTGCGCTAAGCGCTTCGCGAGAATTCAGATTGCAATGGGCGTGCCTTGGCACGCCCATTGTCATTTCAGGCCAGCTTGCGCGCCAGCTCGCCGCCCTTGGTCCACGCGTCGATCGCCTCGACCATCTGGCCGTAATGGATGCGCAGGCCGTCCTCGGTGGCGTAGCCGAGATGCGGCGTCAGCACGAGATTGTCGAGCTTGCGGAAGGGATGGTCGACCGGCAGCGGCTCGACCGCGAACACATCCAGGCCGGCGCCCGCGATCTTGCGCTGCTGCAAGGCCTCGAGCAGCGCCTGCTCGTCCACGATCGGCCCGCGCGCGGTGTTGACGAGAAACGCCGTCGGCTTCATCCGCGCAAGATCATCGCGGCCGACGAGACCGCGCGAGCGGTCGCTCAGCACCACATGGATGGTGACGATGTCGGCCTTGGCGAACAACTCCTCCTTGGTGGCGTAGCCGACGCCGGCGCTAGCGCATTTCTCCGGCGTCAGGTTCGGGCTCCAGGCGATCACGTTCATGCCGAACGCCTTGGCGATCCCGGCCATCTTGCTGCCGAGCTTGCCGAGCCCGACGATGCCGAGCGTCATGCCCTCGATCTCGACCCCGGCAAAGGTCTGCCAGGGCTCTCCGGCATGCATCCGTGCGTTCTCGCGGCCGATGCCGCGGGTCAGCTCCAGGATCAGGCCCATGGTGAGCGGCGCCGTGGGATCGCGGGAATATTGCGTGCCGCCGATCACGACGCCGCGCGCCTTGGCCGCTTCCATGTCGATCGATGCGTTGCGCATGCCGGAGGTCAAGAGCAGCTTCAGCTTGGGCAGGCTCTCGAACAGGCCCTTGGGGAAGGCGGTGCGCTCGCGCATCGCGCAGATGATCTCGAAATCGGCCAGCGCGCTGGCCGCGGCCTGCTCGGAGGCAAAGGGATGGCTGAACACGGTGACGTCGACGCGATCCGACAGCTTCTGCCAATCGGCGACGTCGAGCGCGAGGTTGAAGTAATCGTCGAGAATTGCACAGCGCAGCCGGCTCATCAGCGTTCATCCATGGCGTGAGGGGACGGCGCTGGGCGTTGGGCGCCGTCGTCGGAACTGGGCCATGGTTGCGCGCAAAGGGACGGCACGCAAGCCGCTTGCGTCTTCAAAAATCCGCTAGGGGAAGGTGGCTTTAGAGGTCGCGGGGCTTCAGGCGGAACGGCGCGTCCATGCCGTGCTTGGCGCGCCAGGCGGGGCCGGGGCCGCGCATGTAGTGCAGCTCGGGCCGGTAGGGATTGAAGGCGGTGGCGAAGAAGCGCTTCCAGAATCCCTTGATCTCCGAGGCGAAGTCGGAGACGTGGCCGGCTTCTGCCGGAACGGGAAGAGAATGGGTCTCGATCAGAGCCATGATGCGGCCTCGCTGTGCTCCCGTTCGTTCTGAGCGGGTGGCGCTGTTTCCGCGCGAAACCGAGCTTTCGGCCTGATTTATTAAAAGATGGTTTCAATTGTCCGGATCGGTGGCCGGATGGTGTCTGCCCAGTATTCATCCGTGGTGAACGGACGGAAAACATTGCCCTTTGGGGGCGGGATCGCTACATCGCTGGCGAAGCAAATTTCCTCAAATCGAAGGTTTTCGGGACCGATGGCGCGCCAGTTCATCTATTTCATGCAGGGCCTGACCAAGAGCTACCCGACCCGCAAGGTGCTCGATAACATCCATCTGAGTTTCTACCCGGACGCCAAGATCGGCGTGCTCGGCGTCAACGGCTCGGGCAAGTCGACGCTGCTCAAGATCATGGCCGGCCTCGACAAGGAGTATAACGGCGAGGCCTGGGTCGCCCAGGGCGCCCGTGTCGGCTACCTCGAGCAGGAGCCGCAACTCGATCCCAAGCTTTCGGTGCGCGAGAACGTCATGCTGGGCGTCGCCAAGCAGAAGGCCATCCTCGATCGCTACAACGAGCTGGCGATGAACTACTCCGAGGAAACCGCCGACGAGATGACCAAGCTGCAGGACGAGATCGAGGCCCAGGGCCTCTGGGATCTCGACAGCAAGGTCGACCAGGCCATGGACGCGCTGCGCTGCCCGCCTGATGATGCCGACGTGACGAAGCTCTCAGGCGGTGAGCGTCGCCGCGTCGCGCTGTGCAAGCTGCTGCTCGACCAGCCCGAGCTGCTGCTGCTGGACGAGCCGACCAACCATCTCGACGCCGAGTCGGTGTCGTGGCTCGAAGGCCATTTGCGCACCTATCCCGGCGCGATCCTGATCGTGACCCACGACCGCTACTTCCTCGACAACGTCACGAGCTGGATCCTCGAGCTCGATCGCGGCAAGGGGATTCCCTACGAGGGCAATTACTCGTCCTGGCTGGTGCAAAAGCAGAAGCGGCTGGAGCAGGAAGGCCGCGAGGACGCCGCGCATCAGAAGACGATCGCCCGCGAGCAGGAATGGGTCGCGTCCTCGCCGAAGGCCCGCCAGGCCAAGTCGAAGGCGCGCTATCAGCGCTACGAGGAGCTGCTGAAGCAGGCGAGCGAGAAGCAGACCCAGACCGCGCAGATCATCATCCCCGTCGCCGAGCGGCTCGGTGCCAACGTGGTCGATTTCGAAGGCCTCAGCAAAGGCTTCGGCGATCGCCTCCTGATCGACAATCTCACCTTCAAGCTGCCGCCCGGCGGCATCGTCGGCGTGATCGGCCCCAACGGTGCCGGCAAGACCACGTTGTTCAAGATGATCACGGGCCAGGAGAAACCGGACTCCGGCACGATCACGGTCGGCGAGACCGTGCATCTCGGCTATGTCGACCAGTCGCGCGACGCGCTCGACGGCAACAAGAACGTGTGGGAGGAGATCTCGGGCGGCAACGAGCTGATCCTGCTCGGCAAGAAGGAAGTCAATTCGCGCGGCTATTGCTCGTCGTTCAACTTCAAGGGGGCCGACCAGCAGAAGAAGGTCGGCGCGCTCTCGGGCGGTGAACGCAACCGCGTGCACTTGGCCAAGATGCTGAAGTCCGGCGCCAACGTCCTGCTGCTCGACGAGCCGACCAACGACCTCGACGTCGACACGCTGCGTGCGCTCGAAGAGGCGCTGGAGGATTTTGCCGGCTGCGCCGTCATCATCAGCCATGATCGTTGGTTCCTCGACCGTATCGCGACCCACATCCTGGCCTTCGAAGGCGACAGCCATGTCGAATGGTTCGAAGGCAACTTCCAGGACTACGAGAAGGACAAGATGCGCCGGCTCGGCCAGGACAGCATCATTCCGCACCGCGTGAAGTACAAGAAGCTGACGCGGTGACGGCGGCATGATGCGGCGGGCGCTCATCGCTGCGGTGATCGTGGTCACCTGCGGCGCGTCGTCTGCCCGCGCCGCCGATGCCGCCTTCACGCAGTTCATCGCTTCGCTCTGGCCGGAAGCGCAGGCCGAAGGCGTCTCGCGCGCGACGTTCTACGAGCAGACGCGCGGGCTCGAGCCGGACTACAAGCTGCCCGACCTGATCCTGCCCGGACGGCCCGCGACCGGTGCGCCGTCGCAGGCAGAGTTCGTGCAGGTGCCGGCGGATTACGTCAAGGAAGCCTCGATCGCGCGGCTGGCCGGCGAGGGACAGCGGCTGCTGCAGAAATATCGTGGTCCGCTGAGCGAGATCGAAAAGAAGTCCGGCGTGCCCGCGACCGTGATGCTCGCGATCTGGGGCCGCGAGACCGACTACGGCCGCTACACGTTGCCCTATGATCTGGTCCGCGTGCTGGCGACGCAAGCCTATGTCGGCCGCCGCAAGGACCAGTACCGCACTGAGTTCATCCTCGCGCTGAAGATCATCAGTGAGGGCGTGGTGACGCGCAAGGACATGCGTTCGTCCTGGGCCGGCGCCACCGGGCTGACGCAGTTCCTGCCGTCCGAATATTACAAGCACGGCGTCGATTTCGACGGCGACGGCCGCATCGACATCTGGCATTCGGTGCCGGATGCGCTGGCCTCTGCGGCGCAGCAACTCGTCAACAAGGGCTGGCAGAGCGGCGTGCGCTGGGCCTATGAGGTGCAGGCGCCGGCCAAGGTCGATTGCACCAGTGGCGTGCCGGAGGTGACGAAGCCGATCGGCCAGTGGCTGCGCGAAGGCTTTGTGCCGGTGCGCGGACAGCGCTTGAGCGCCGCCGAGCAGGCGCAGCCCGCCTCGCTGCTGCAGCCGGAGGGCATCTACGGCCCGTCGTTCCTGACCACGAAGAACTACTTCGTCATCAAGGAATACAACTTCTCCGACCTCTACGTGCTGTTCGTCGGCCATCTCGCCGATCGCATGACGAGCCCGCTTCCGTTTGCAACACCCTGGTCGGCCTCCAAGCAATTGCGCACCAAGGACGTCGAGACCATGCAGCGCGGGCTGACGCGCGCCGGGCTCTACAAGGACAAGATCGACGGCAAGGCCGGCATGCAGACCCGTGCGGCGCTCGGCGCCTATCAGAAGTCGGCGGGCCTCAAGGTCGATTGCTGGCCGAGCGAAGAGGTGCTGCGCTCGATTCAGGCCGCGCGCTAGCTGGTCGTGTTCTCTGACCTCAAAGAAAAAGCCCGGCCGATGCTCTCGGCCGGGCTTCGATCGTGGCGCTGAAGAGCGCCGCGCGATCAGATCAGTAGCAAACGCGAACCGGGCGAACGACCCAGCCGTAACCGTCCCAATAGCGCTGGCGCTGCCAGTAGCAGGGCGCGGGCGGCGGGGGCTCGGCAACGTAAACCGGACCGCCATAGGCCGGACGGCTCGACGCGATGGCGCCGCCGACAATGGCGCCGCCGATCAGGCCGGCTGCGATGCCGGCGCCGACGCCGTCATGGGCCTTCGCGGACGGCGTCGCGGTCACCAGCGAACCGGCGACCGTCGCGACCGTGAGGGCGGCAACAAGAGTCTTCTTCATGCTCAGGGCTCTCCTGGGAGATGGGTTCCTCTTGTTAGAGGCGCCCGGGTTTCAAAGGTTCACGCACACGCTAATGGAATTGGCCGTGCAGCTAGGAAGCGCGCAATTGGTCAACCCACGGTAAACGCACACGGAGGTGTGACGAGAAAAAGCGGTGTTTTTCAGGCCCTGAGATGAACGGCGCATCCGTATTGAACCGGCCCAGCCGCGCTGTCGCATTGAACCGGTTCGAGGCGCCTCAGCCGCAAACTCTGACGCGACGGACGCGCCAGGCGTAGCCGTCCCAGAAGCGCTGCTTCTGCCAGACGCAGCCGCCGCCGTAATAGCCGTCGGCGACATAGCCCGGACCCGGCGCGTAGTAACGGGGCGGGTAATAGCCGGGTTCGTAGTAGCCCGGGCCGGGTCCGTAATAATACGGAGAAGCCAATGCGCCGCCGACGATGGCGCCGCCGATGATCCCGGCCGCCACGCCCGCCGCCACACCGCGCTGCGCATGGGCCGGAGTTGCGGCCGTAAAGGCCAAGGTGGCGACGGCAGCCGCCGCCAGGAGCAATTTCTTCATTGGCTTGACCTTTCGAGCAAACACGCGGGAACTCTTTGGTGGCAGAGTTCCATACTTCGTTTGAATGATCAATGAACGGCAGCTTTGCCGGGCGCGACCTAATGATATCGGGCGCAGATGGACCTGGGAGGCGACGATGGGCAACGCGATGATAAATGCACTGATCGCTGCGGGAGTTGTCGGCGCGATCGGCTATGGCTGGCTGACCCACCTCCAGAACCGCGGCCGACGCTCGCGCGCCGGCGCTGGGGGCGACGGCGGAGGCGGCGACAGCTACGCCGGGTCGAATGACGGCTTCTCGCTGGGGAGCTGGTTTTCCAGCGGCAGTTCAGGCAACTCGACTGACGGCGGCAGCTGCTCGAGCAGCGATAGCGGCGGCGGTGGCGGGGATTGCGGCGGTGGCGGCGACGGTGGTGGAGGCGGCGGCGACTAGATCCCCTCTAATCTTGATCCAGCGCAACGCTGGGTTTTGATGCCGTTCTAGGCTGCTATTGGGCCAGTTTGGAATAGCTTCAAATACCGCTTTTTCCTTTTGCATCCGGCCGGCCCGTTAAATATCGATGGTGACGCATCACCGAAGGGCCTGCCGCTTCCATGATCGTTTGTTCCTGTAACGTGCTGAGCGATGACGACATCCGCGCCGCCGTCGCCGAGTCCGACGACGCCGTGCGCCATGCCAAGCAGGTCTATGGGTGCCTGGGCTGCAGCGCCGAATGCGGTCGCTGCGCCCGGACAATCAAGACCATCATCGACGAAGCCCTTGGCTCCTGCGCCCAGTCCTGCTGCTCGGGCTGCCCCCATAACCACACCGTAGCCGCCAATGACGAGGCGGCCGAGCCCGCCCGGTTCGCCCTCGCAGCCTGCTGAATCTTCCGCCAGCCATTGCTGCCCTTTTCCCCGGCTGCGTCCGTGTAGCCAGTTGCCCTCATTCGTAAACTGACTTAGAAGCGTTCTAAACTCGGTTTAGGGCCGATTTGGACTGCAAGAGCTGGAGTGAACCATGCAGGGCGACGCAAAAGTCATCGACTATCTCAACAAGTCACTGCGTCACGAGCTGACTGCGATCAACCAGTACTGGCTGCACTACCGCTTTCTCGACAATTGGGGCCTCCTCGACATGGCCAAGGTCTGGCGCAAGGAGTCCATCGAGGAGATGGAGCACGCCGACAAGCTCACCGCGCGCATCCTGTTCTTGGACGGCTTCCCGAACATGCAGGTGCTCGATCCCCTGCGCATCGGCCAGAACGTCAAGGAGATCATCGAGTGCGATCTCGCCGCCGAGATGAGCGCCCGCGCGCTCTACCAGGAAGCGGCGACCTACTGCCACGGCGTCAAGGATTACGTCACGCGTGACCTGTTCGAGAAGCTGATGAGCGACGAGGAGCACCACATCGACTTCCTCGAGACCCAGCTCGATTTGATCGGCCGCATCGGCCTCGAGCTTTACACCCAGAAGCACGTCGGCGGGCTCGAGGGCGAGGGGCACTAAGCTCCAACGCTGCGACAGACTCCGTCGCCACACACTCCGATGTCGTCCCCGCGAAAGCGCGCGAAAGCGGGGACCCATAACCCCCGGGAGCAGTGTGGCGCGCGATGCCAACTCTGAGCCTTCGCCAAACCCAATCCTGTGGTTATGGGTCCCGGATCTTGGCTTCGCTCGTCCGGGACGACACTGTGGCTGTCGCGCCAGTACCACTTACAACTGCGTCTTGTAACGCTCTTCCACGATCTTCTGGCTCTCCGGTTCGCCCAGGCCCGTCTGGTCGTGAATGACCTGGCCGATGCTCGGCATCACCGAGCGCGGCACCTTTTCCGGCGACCACAGCTTTGAGCGCATCAGCGCCTTGCCGCAGTGGAAATAGACTTCGCTGACCGCGACGTTCAGCACCGCTCGCGGCGGCTTGCCGAACTCCACCATGGACGCGAGCACATCCGGATCGGCCGACAGCGTGCCGCGGCCGCCGACGCGCAGCGTCTCGTCGATCCCCGGCACGAAGAACAGCATGTGCACGAAGCCCGAGCCTTCGACGACGTTGCGAAAGCTGTCGATCCGGTTATTGCCGGAGCGGTCGGGCATCAGCAGCTGATTGGGGCCGGCGACGCGGACGAAGCCGATGCCACCGCCGCGCGGCGAAGCGTCGACGCTGCCGTCGGTGCCAGAAGTCGCGAGCACGCAGAACGGCGACATTTCGATGAATTTCTTCGCATGCGCATCAATCGCGGGACGCGCCTTCGCGATCACGCGCGGGCTTGGCTTGGCATAGATGGTGGCGAGGTCTTCGGCGCAAAGATCGGTCACGAAGGTCTCCTTGATTGAGGATGCGAGATTATCATCCTTTGGCCCGATCGCTATCCCTCTTTGTCGCGCCGCAACGGCCGATGGATCGTGCCGGATGGCGCGGTAGCTTGGCGCAACAATTTCGCTTATAACGGGTGGCATACTTTAACGCTTTCAGGGAGGGAATTCGTCATGGCCTCCACGCAGGCAATGCGGGTCGCTGGCGATCGGCCGCGCCGTCGCAAGCATGTTCCAGGACAGCTCATCGTTCGCTTGAAGCCGGCCGTCGCTCGCCAGATTGCGGCGACCTCGCCTCGGGCGGCAACGCCGCGCGCGCTGATGGCGGCGTTGCCCGACGAGGTCAGCGGGCCGTTCAATTTCCTGCACGACAATTTCGGGCTGCAGTCAATGAAGCCGTTGTTCGTGGTCGACGGTGGCGGCGACGCGCCGGCGCGGCCGCAGGCTCTGGCCGCGGTTCATCGCTCGATTGTACACTCTGCGACGGCGGCACGGCGCGAGGCGCTGGCCGGATTTCAGATCATGGAGGTGAAGGACAAGAAGATCGGTGCGTCGGTCCTGAAGCGGCTCAGTGCGTCCAAGGCCGTGGAGCTGGTCGAGCCCGTTCCCAACCGCTGGCTCAATGTCGCCGCCGATGCCATGAAGATCAGGCAATGGGGCCTTCGCGCCATCAGATGGTTCGACAGGCCGCGGCCGGGCGCGGGGCGCGTCCATGTCGCTGTACTCGACAGCGGCGTCGATGCCGGACATCCCGATCTTGCAGGCGCGATCGAAGAGTACAGGCACGACGGCAACGGCGAGCGCGACTTCCTCGGCCACGGCACGCATGTCGGCGGCACGATCGCGGCCGTGGTCAACAATTCGGTCGGTATCGCGGGCCTTGCCAATTGCCGGCTGCACTGCTGGAAGGTGTTCGACGATCCCAAGCGCGCCGGCGACGACGAGAACTTCAATTTCGAGTTCTACAGCAAGGCACTCGCGGCCGCGCTCGATTCCAACATCAAGGTCATCAATCTCAGCATTGGCGGCGAGGATCATTCCAAGGCGGAAGCTGCGATCTTCGCCGAGCTGGTCGATGCCGGCGTCGTCATCTCGACCGCGATGGGCAACGAGTTCGAGGACGGCAATCCGAAGGAATATCCGGCGGGCTATCCTGACACGATCGGCGTCGGCGCCGTCGACGAATCTCATCGGCGGGCCTCGTTCTCCAACACGGGAAGGCACATCAAGCTGGTCGCGCCTGGTGTCAATATCCTGTCGACGGTGCCCCGGGTGAAGGCGAGCTTCGCCGATCACGTGACATACGATTCCTGGCCGGGAACGTCGATGGCAACGCCGCATGTGACGGGTGCCGCTGCGCTCGTCTAC
>Ga0102591_1002866_pt1 | contig 17065 bp, 18 predicted proteins | sample AraplaCol_mCL_r2_2_FD_76860 | JGI IMG/M metagenome (GOLD analysis project Ga0102591, IMG submission 76860) | Arabidopsis root microbial communities from North Carolina, USA - plate scrape MF_Col_mCL_r2 (SPADES assembly) (version 2) | ecosystem: Host-associated > Plants > Roots > Endosphere... | reverse complement strand
GCTGCGCATCATCATCCCGCCGCTGACGAGCAAGTACCTGAACCTGACCAAGAACTCCTCACTCGCCATCGCGATCGGTTTCTCGGATCTCGTTGCCGTCGGTGGCACGATCCTCAATCAGAGCGGTCAAGCGATCGAGATCGTCTGCATCTGGGGTATCGTCTATCTCAGCTTGAGCATTCTCACGTCGCTGTTCATGAATTGGTTCAATGCCAAGATGGCACTGGTGGAGAGATAAGATGTCGGTCGCCGATAAACCCTTCGTCAGAACGTCCATCCTTGCCGCCGAACCACCGCCCCCCGGCGAGAGGGGAGCCGTCGCCTGGATACGCCGCAATCTCCTGGCAACCCCGAAGGACGTGATCCTGACAATCCTGGCTCTTGCGCTCATCGCATGGGCCGTGCCGCATCTCGTCAACTGGCTGTTCATCCAGGCCGTATGGTCCGGGCCGGACCGCACATTCTGCGCGACGACGATCCAGGGCGGCATTCAGCCTGACGGCTGGAGTGGTGCATGCTGGGCCTTCGTCAGCGCCAAGTACGATCAGTTTATATTCGGCCGCTATCCGCTGGATGAGCGTTGGAGACCGGCGATCGTCGGGATCCTGTTCATTGTTCTGCTGGTTCCGATGCTCATCCCTTCGGCGCCGCGCAAGGGCCTGAACGCCATTCTTCTGTTCGCCGTCCTGCCGGTCCTCGCCTTCTGGCTTCTTCATGGCGGCTTCGGCCTCGAAGTGGTGGACACTCCGCTCTGGGGCGGGTTGATGGTGACGCTCGTCCTGTCCTTTGTCGGTATTGCCGTCTCCTTACCCTGCGGCATTCTGCTTGCGCTGGGGCGCCGCTCGAAGATGCCCATCATCCGGATGCTCTGCGTTACCTTCATCGAGGTCATTCGAGGCGTCCCGCTGATCACCGTCCTGTTCATGGCAAGTGTCATGCTGCCGCTCTTCCTTCCCACAGGCTGGAACGTGGACAAACTGCTTCGCGCGCTGATCGGTGTGTCGATCTTCACCTCGGCCTATATGGCGGAAGTGATCCGCGGCGGCCTTCAGGCAATCCCGAAGGGACAATTCGAAGGCGCCGATTCGCTTGGCCTCGGCTATTGGCAAAAGACCCGGCTGATCATCATGCCGCAGGCCATCAAGTTGGTCATCCCGAGCATCGTGAACACCTTCATCGGAACCTTCAAGGACACGTCGCTGGTCACCATTATCGGCATGTTCGATCTGCTTGGCATCGTCAAGCTGAACTTCTCCGATGCCAACTGGGCAAGCGCCGTCACGCCGATCACGGGTCTGATCTTCGCGGGCTTTATCTTCTGGCTGTTCTGCTTCGGCATGTCGCGCTATTCAGGCTTCATGGAACGCCATCTCGATACCGGCCACAAACGATAAGAACGCTAAAACGATAAGAATGAGGGAAAATATCATGGCTGAAGCTCCAGCGAAAAAGCTCACCGTTTCCGCGACGGAAGTGGCGGTCGAGATCGTCAACATGAACAAGTGGTACGGCGATTTCCACGTGCTGCGCGACATCAACCTGAAGGTCATGCGCGGCGAGCGGATCGTCATTGCCGGCCCGTCGGGCTCGGGCAAGTCGACGATGATCCGCTGCATCAACCGCCTGGAAGAGCATCAGAAGGGTCGCATCATCGTCGACGGCACCGAGCTCACCAACGACCTGAAAAAGATCGACGAGGTGCGGCGCGAAGTCGGCATGGTGTTCCAGCACTTCAACCTCTTCCCGCATCTGACGATCCTCGAAAACTGCACACTGGCGCCGATCTGGGTGCGCAAGATGCCGAAGAAGCAGGCCGAAGAAGTGGCCATGCATTTTCTGAAGCGGGTCAAGATTCCGGAGCAGGCCAACAAGTATCCGGGACAGCTTTCCGGCGGCCAGCAGCAGCGCGTGGCGATCGCCCGGTCGCTATGCATGAACCCGAAGATCATGCTGTTCGATGAGCCGACCTCCGCACTCGATCCCGAAATGATCAAGGAAGTGCTCGACACCATGGTGGGGCTTGCCGAGGAAGGCATGACCATGCTCTGCGTCACGCATGAAATGGGCTTTGCCCGCCAGGTCGCCAACCGGGTTATCTTCATGGACCAAGGCCAAATCGTCGAACAGAACGAACCGGCCGCCTTCTTCGATAACCCGCAGCACGAACGCACCAAGCTGTTCCTCAGCCAGATCCTGCACTAAAGCGCATCGCGATCTTTCAGATTCGCTCTTCGCGCTTTAGGTCTTTGTTTTTACGCATGTCGTTGTCGCAAAAACTGCTGCATAGTTTTGCGCGACATGCTTTAGATCGAATCATCCTTTGAAAAAGACCCGCCGAGCCGCTGGCTCGGCGGGTTTTGTATGTTCACCGGGAGGCGGTCGCCTGCAGCAGACTGCAGAGACCGGCAAGGCCGGAATCACCGCCGGAGGCGGAGATGTCGGCGCAACGGACGAGCATCTTGCGCTGGTCATTGACAGGCATGCTGAGGAAGGCCTCCAGGGTACGTGCCTGCGACGCGCTAAGCGTGCTGCCGGGCGCAGCCCTGGCATTGCTGCCGCCAGCTTCATCCACCCCGCCGATGGCGAGATTGGCATCGACCCCATTACCGGTGCCAACCGAGGCCGTGGCCTTGGCATCGATTCCGCTAGAACCGCCGACGCGTGCATTGACATCGGCATTGATGCCCCGGCCGCCGCCAGCATTGGCGGTCGCATCGGCATTGACGCCGGTCGAACCGCCGACGGAAGCATTGGCATCGGCGCTGATGCCACTCCCGCCGCCGAGTGACGCGCCGACATCGGCGCTGACAGCATTGCCGGCATTCACCGACACACCAACATCGAGCGCACGCGCATCGCTTGCCGGCATGACAAGGAGGGCGCAGCTGGATGCGAGCACTGCAAAGGATAGTCTATTGTGATTACGGGTCATGTTTTCCTCCGTTTCCATTCTGCCGGACGATCTGCCCGGCAGTCGAAAATCGAGGAACGCGCGTGCCTTCGATCGATCGGACGCCTGCAACTCCAGGACGTCCATGGCAAGGCAACGTGAAGGGATGACGAATGTTTCACGAGACGGCGCGGCAAGTCGGTTCGGTAGCGTGCGATGATGTTTCACGGTTATTGAAATACGAATTATCTGACAGACTGTGCCAAAAGAAAACATATATCGCAGCGGCTGGAGAGCCGACAGAGTATTTCCTCCCCATTGCGCCAGGAAACTTAGAAGCCAGCAAGCAAATCTCAGTTCGCAATACCATGGGCCGTGATTGATCCATTTGCGGCGTTTCGTGCAGATCGAATACACCCTTCCCCCGAATTGACTTTTCCACCTCAGATTTAGATTGCTAAAAATAACTCCCCTTCCGTCTGGATATATCAGGCGGGAAGTCCATGTTTCAGCTTGTTCTCATCTGATGGAACTGGAGGTTTAGAATGGGCATTTTCGACAAGATCAAACATGCAATTTTCGGAGAGGCGAAAGCAGCCGAACCGGTTGCTGCCGGCGCGCCGAAGACAGAGCCGGCGCAAGCGCCTGCCTCACCGTCGGCAGCGCCCAGTCCGACGCCTGCGGCCCCTGCCCCGCAGAGCAAGCCGGCCCCCACGGCCACTGCTCCAGGCACAGGCACAGTCGATATCGTCCCGATCCTTGACGCGGCAGTGAAGAAGAGCGGCCAGAAGCTCGATTGGCGCCGCTCGATCGTGGACCTGATGAAAGCCGTCGGGATGGATGCAAGCCTGACCGAGCGCAAGGAACTTGCCGCTGAACTCGGCTATACGGGCGACACCAACGATTCCGCAAAAATGAATATGTGGCTGCACAAGGCGCTGATGAAGCGGCTTTCGGAAAATGGCGGCAAGGTACCTGCCGATCTCCTGGATTGATCGATGACGGATAGCTGCCGCCATGTCTGTGGCGGCAACTATCCGATTGCTGTTCCGCGGAGGTCACGGCCGATCAGACCGGAGGCCGGGAAGTCCCCTTGCCCGCAGGCACTGGAACGAATAATGTTCCGCTCGATACTTCGATAATCGATCAGGGGGAATTAAATCCGATGAGATTGATGGTAGTCGTTGGTCTTGCACTTAGCCTCGGCTGTATATCGGCCGCAGAATCTCCTTCAAACTATCATTCCTACAGTGGCATTCGGGTCGATACCGACCCGGCGCTCCTGGCTCGATACGATAAAGCGCTTCAACGCTGCGTGCCGGAGGCAAGCTCATGGCGACGAGGCTCTCCGGACCCGCGAAGCCTGCATTACAATGCGGCTCTCAGAAGTTGCCTCTATAGGTACAGCTTCGTCGACAGAGGCGTCTACGCGTACCCTATCCCCCAGGTCTACTTCGATCATTTCCTGGATCGCTGAGAAGAGACTGGCGCTTCAGGCCCCATCAAACAAAAACCCCGCCATTTTGGCGGGGATGTCTTCAACCGAGATGCTGCGACCTCTGCATAATTCCTTAAATCGGAAAGACGCGCGGCGCTAGTCAGCGTTTGCCGCCAGTTGGTGGACGACCCTTGCCTGCCGGGCGATTGCCGCTTCCGGACGAGGTCTTGGCGTCATTGCCCTGACCGAAGTTGGTGCCGCCGAGATGGCCACCGCCGCTGGTATTGGCAACCTGGCGCTGCGCTTTGCGCAACAGTGCCTCTGCATTGGTCTTGCTCATGAAATTCTCCTCAATGGCTGGAAAACCCAGCCTGAATGCCGCCACTGACATCCGCGGTCAAAAACCGAAGGCTTATCAGGCAGCGACGATGGGTGTTTGGCGGAGGCTTGCGTCGATCAAAGAATTGCCTGCGTTCATGACGATTCCCCCTCAACCGGCATGACAATCACCCTCCGGCGGCTGCCGGACGGCGCAGAAATCGATTTTGAAAGGAAAGATCAGCTGGGACGCCAAGGGCGCAAACCAAGCTCGACAAGCAATTTCGATAGAAGAATCAATAGGACGGCAATGTGTTTAAAACAAGTTCCCGGCCACCTGGTTGTGTAAGCATTGCTTCGAATTGCTGCCCAATCGGACAAGAGGGCAATAGCCCTAAGCATTTTAACAATCCAGATAATCCGATCGAAAGCTGCGCCTGACAAAACAACAACTTAAGATTTCAACGGAGAAACGAGATGTCACGGCTTTTGATAGGATCGATGGTATTGGCCTTCATCGCGGATATGGTGATGAACATCGTGTTGTGGCTTGGAGGATTGGACACCGTGGTTTCGGTGTCCTCTGGAGCAATGGAGGTATTCGCGGGGACAATGGGCGAAGTCCTGGTCTTTTGGTTCTTTGCTTTCGCGGCTGGCTTTGTGTTCCTCTGGGCGGGTCGAAAATCTCCGGTTCCCGTGTTGAGCATCGTCGCATCATTCCTTTCGGTGTCGATCATGGTAACGGCGGCCCTATTTGGAGCCTATCATCCGTCCGAGAAGCACCCCAAGATCAATTCAGATCTGCTCCGCAGCGCTTTGACGTAGATCGGCTTGATCACTCTGCGACTGCATAATTCCTTCAATTGGACTCGACCTCCCCGTTCAGTTGCCCACAGTTTTGCGGAACCATCTGCGGATGATCATGCTGCGGGCCCGGTTGGAACGCTTCTTGCAGAGTTACTAATATGTTTATGATGCAAGGACCAAATGTCATGAATCGGTACACATCGCATCAGTTTCCCGCACTGAGGATCCTCATGAGCGGCCAAGATAAATACAGCGTCGTCAGGACCCTCGGCGACGCAGCCACCATGCTCATTTCCGAATGGCCTGGGGATGATGGCGAGGAGTATGTCGTGGCAGTGAGGACATGCCTCGACGCCATCCGCGGCACCACGCCTCCAAACGCTGCGCGGGAAGCGCTGATGAGAGCGGCTGATGAAGCCGGCATCCGCTACCTCTCGGTCGTTCACTGAGATCACTGCCCGGATCCGGCAACACGCAATAGGCGCGCAGCCGACGCTGATCGCCGAAGCCGAATACACCGCTTGGACGGATGACGGAAAGCTGCAGCTTGCTGCGTATAAGGGCTGGGGGAAGTGCGGGATAGCACCGGGTTCCATGAGCCCTCCCAGATTGAGCCGCGGCAGTGAGCGGAGAGATCCCCAACCTCACCCGACTGTCGAGATTGCATGGACTTTCATGTCATCTCGAACTTCATAGAACTTATCGCCGTCGATATAGATAAAGTGGCAATTTGGCTTTTCGCCTTTACCGTTGGAACAAGCTTTATCGCCCCTGAACGTGAGTTTCGTTTTCACGTCGATCATTTTGCCGCCGACATCCGCCTTACCGGTAATGGTGCCCTTCTTCCAACTCCATACGAGATCAGCGGTCACGGGCTTTTCCAGATCGAGAATTTCCACCTTTACATGCTTGCCATCAGCAAACGCTTTGAACTCTTCCATCGTGACCTTCTTGGCCCCTGCCGGGAGATCGGCGGCATAGGAGTTCACTGCCGACAGCAAGAGTGCCGCCGAACCAACGCTCGAAAGGATGTTTCTCATGTTTAGGCCCCTAAAGATTGACGGCCAAATTACAACCCATCGGGCGAAACGACATCCCACCTATTGTGATTAGCTGCCCATACCGCAGGCTGAACTCGCCCCAGCGCGAAAGGGCAAGCGCTGGAGATGTCACGTCCGACGGGTATCGTTCTGAAATCAAGGTGCGGTCTTAGCTTCTCCGGTCGCGGGTTTTCTCTTGATGCAACGGAACCCGACATGGCTGGTGGAGGTGTCCTCCGGCTCAGCATGACGAGCCGCCGGGCGATAACGACGGCAGTAGTTCGGAGCGCAGAGATGCGATCCGCCCTTCAGCACGCGCCGATGGATGCGTATCTCGGGCTGGCGGGGGTCGAAGCTCGCCTCGGCATCGCCGCCGCGCGGGTTGCTTGGAATGCAGCACGAATGGCTGGCAGGCTCCGGATGGCGTGTCGACCAGTAGTCGGACGTCCACTCCCAGACGTTTCCAATCATGTCGTGGAGGCCGTAGCCATTCGCTGGAAACCAGCCGACGGGTGAGGTGCGCTCATGGCCTTTCGGCTTTGTCGTCGTCGTGGGGAAGATGCCTTGCCAGGTGTTGGCCATGGCGACGCCGTCCGGCATGAATTCGTCGCCCCATGCATATTCCGTGTCGTCCGAACCGCCGCGCGCCGCGAGCTCCCATTCCGCTTCGGTCGGCAGGTCGAGGCCAGCCCAGTCGGCATATGCCTTGGCGTCGGACCACGCGAGGTGGACGACGGGATGATCGAGCTTGCCGCGAAGATCGCTCAGGCCGCCGAGAGGCCGCCGCCAGGTCGCGCCGAACTTGAACGTCCACCACTGCGAGATATCGGGACCATTCACCGACTTCGGCCGGGTGAACACCAGCGATCCGGCCCTCAGCATCTCCGGCAGCGCGCCGGGATAGTCCTTCGGATCGGGCACCTTCTCGGCGACGGTCACGTGTCCGGTCGCCTTTACGAATTCCATGAACTTGCGGTTCGTGACCGGTGTCCGCTCTATCCAGAAGCCGTCGACCTTCACCGGGTGGGCCGGCGCCTCCTCCGGATAGTGGTCGTTCGATCCCATGGTGAACGTACGGCCCTCGATCCACACCAGATCGTCGGGCACGTGTTCTGCTCCGAATGCCAAGGCCATTGCCGCCTCCATGGTATGACCGCCGAGCATCGCGCGGCGGGTACCCGCTCAGCTCAACCATATCTGCATCCCTATTTGGCCATCAAGGAAGCCGCTCCCGTAACGGTCGCCCTTCAATGACCGACCTCATCGACGCTTTAGGACGGATGACAAGCTATTGCCGTTCGTTGACAAACTCCGACTGGCTTTGAACTGATGGTGCCGCGGGAACCGCGGCATCACAATTCACCTGACGGTCTGTTCGAATAGTGCGAGAGTCGCTTGTCGACCCATCGCGACCATCCAAGTCCACCCGCTAGAAATGGATAGCGAGCCCAACGATCGGCCCTTGCTGCACGGCGTCGAAGACGAACCCGTCGTTGCTGTAGTTAACCCCCAATGCCCGGTACCCCGCGACCGCGGACACCGTCTCGTTGAATTTGTAGCCGAGGGCCAAGGCGACGTCCCAGTCGATATCCGCGCCGCCTGCCCCGACCAGTCCCCATCCGGTCATGTAGATTTCCGGCGTAAAGAAGTAATTGCCCCGGAAACCCGCGATGCCATCGACCCAGGTATCACCATCGTCGCCCTCCACGCCGTCGAGCAGCCCACCGTTGAATCCGATGGTCGTGTCGACCGACCAGACCCTGATGCCCCCGACGATATCAAGGTGGCCGGACGGGCTCTCCAGCACCGAGTAGCCGACACCGAGCAGGCCGGCAAACGTCTTCGAGGTGACGTCGACACTGTCGGCCAGGATGCCGGCAGGCGTGCTCGCATCCGCCCCGAGTTTGGTATAGATGACATCGCCGAAAATGCTGAAGCGGTCGTAACGCGCCTCGCCTGCCGCCATGAAGGCAAAGTCGAGATTTGACAACAGGTCGCTGAAGTCGGCGTCCATGTGGACCTCGGGCAATCCGAACTGTGCGGTATCGCCGGAGATGCCGGCCGCCCAGAAATAGGGGGCGACCGTGAAGGTCCACCCGCTTGAGCTTTCCACCTGCTTTGCATCGGGCGTCAGCGGCGTGATGTCGGCCGTCCTCGCAGGTGATGCAATTGCAAGCGCGGCGCAGACGGTGGCGATATAGATGGCTTTCATGTCCTATCCCTCAATCAGCAAGCGAGTGCGAATCCCGCCTGACAGTTCCCCCAAAACAAAATATTCCAGATAACTAATAAAATTATAAATAAATTTCCATTACGCAAGCGCGCATAAATTGTGTGCCGTCGGTAGCAATCACTGCTTTTGGCATTCCTGCGTCGAATGTCCCGCGGCACAGGCCGTTGCCGCCGTGCGGGCACGCTTGTCGCCACCTATCAGCGCGTTTGCCCTGTCCCCATAATTCTCTCTTGTATTCTGATCGACGACCGCAACCGGGGCGGTGAGGATCAGACCGGCGGCGTGACCTGCTGCCGCGGCCGTTCCGATCGTCGCATCGAGTATGTGGTCACCCAGCCCCACCTTGTCTTCGCTCAGCGTCTGCCCGTCGGAAATCCTGGAACCGATCAGCCGAACGATCTCGGGAGATTCTGCAAACTTCGTGTGGTGGAGGCGGTCGCCCTGCTTGACCTTGGTGAGATCGATCACGCTGATCTTGTTGATTTCCAGTTCTTCCTTGTAGGGCGATTGCTCCGGATCGATCGCGCCGAGGCGCGACACATCTCCCCAAACGCGGCGCGAGACGGCAAGCGCCCGGTCGTCTCGTGATACGAACAGCGTGAACTGCGGGTGCTGCTTGCCCATATCCACGATCTGCTGGCTGAACACGTCGACATCGACGTCGGGTGCGGCGAGAATGACGTTCCTGAACTTCGCCGGCAGCCTGCCGTTGCGAATGGCCATCTGACGCAGTGACTCCAGTGTCAGCCAGTTCCCCATCGAATGGGCGAGGATGGAAACCTCCTTCACCTCTTTGTCGCGGGCCAGGTACTGAAATAGCGTTTCGAGCGCATTGCGGGTGTAGTTCGTACTTTCCCGGTCATAGCCATAGGCAAGCAGGCTGCCGCGCGATGGCCATGTGACGAGAATGGGCGCGCTGTGGACGCGGGAATCATGGACGATCTGGGCAAAGCGGTAGACGGAATCTTCGAATCGCGTGTTGAAACCGTGGATGAACACCAGGACGCTTCCATCCGGTGTCTTGCGCACGCTGGCGCTAAGCCAGGATTTTGCGGCGTCGATATCGATCTCCTTGGCCTTCAGCGTCGCGAAATCCCTTGAAGGATTCGGAGGCAGCCTTCTTGGCCATGCGACACTTCCCACCTTGCGCGCACTGTCAGGTGGGATGGAGATAGTCATTTCCGCAAAGGTGGGCTTCAGCGCACGTTCGCCCGAGAACATCTCGCCGGGAACGGTCGAGCGGCTCCTGGTCGTTGCGACAAGGAGGTTCACCCGGCTCAAACCAGGTGAAGAGGTATCGGCGATCGGCGTAAGGACGCCCTTGGGATGGCCACCGCAACCAGAAAGAAAAATGAGCGAAATGCAGAGAATCACCAGGAGGTTCGTAGGCAATTCGTTGATCCCCATAGGTGCCCTTTGCTTTCAGCAGTAATAAACACCGACCGCGCATCGCCTGACGGTGCGTCGTGCAACACCTGCCACGCTGACGGGCGTGAGGGGCCGCCCGACACGCGCCTCGGCCGGCGTAAAGATTCCCGTCATTCCGGGGACCGCCAGCCGCTCGCCGAGTTCAAGACCGGACATGGCCACAACGATGGTCAGCAACAGGATTTTGATTTTTTGCAACGAGGTCATTTGCTGTCTCCCTTGGCGAAGCGATCCGGAAGCTCATCAATGTCCACGAGCTTTTCCAGCTCGACTTTCTTTGCATCCGTGGTGTTCTTGAAACTGTAGTCTTCGGCAACGACATCGGTGCCTGTTTTCCAGTCGCTGATCTGGATGCTGTATTGCGGTCCCAGATCGACCTGCGTGGCGGTGATCACGTATCGGCAAGGATATGGTTTTTCGCCTTGCGCGATCCATAACTGCCAGTCGAGTTCCTTGGTTCGGAATGCAAGATGATCGCATTCAACGCCGCCAATCACGCCACTTCCGAGATCCTTGACGTCAACAACGTCGCGCATCAGTTCGTCATAGACATTGGGCAGCAGGAGATCGGCGCCGGGAACCGGGCGGTGAAGTTTATCCCGCATTTCATCGACGAGATGATCGATCGTGCCGGGCAGATCAGCCTGAGTATAAAGATTGAGATGTTTTCCAAGGACCGTCGCCGTCTTGCCATCAAAGGTCATCTCGACATCGGCAAAGCCACCGGTGCGAGTAACGCGGAGCTTGTCGGGTCGGCCCATCTCCACCTTTCCGGAACTTGCAAGCAGTAATTTCTGGTGCTCGGTGGTGACAATCTCAAAATTGGTGTCGTAGGCGAATGAAATCGCCTTCTGGGCCGAGAGATAGTCGGACATCGCCTTGACGAGCTTCCTGGCATCGGGCTCTTCGGCACGGGCGGCCAAAGGTGAGATCAACGTGACGGCCAGCGCAAGCGCTACGGACGATCGCCAGTTTGCCGTCAGGCAATGCTTGCAGGAGAGTTTTACCATCGACCTGTGCTCCTTGCGTCCTGGTGGCGAGCGAAGTCAAACGTGTCGGGAGAGGATGGAGATCGCGATCCAGGGATGACCGCCTCATTCGCCCCGCCCCTTTGTCCTGTTGCATCAGCTATTGTGCGGCAAAGACGAGCTCGGCGCTCGTAACATCGGGTATGCTCTGTAGTACACGCACCGTAAAGCAGATACGGATAACGCCTCAGGGTTGTGGGATCAAAGACCTGACCCGACGGCCGAAACGGTGGTTGCGGTTCGACTGCTTATGGCCAGTCCCGCCTTTCGGATTGCGGCGCTGAACCGCTCCTGATCCACGGGGCGGACGTTTCGGGACTGAAGTTCCGCCGCTAAGTTGGGCAGGAAGTCCGGGCGCATTTCAACGAACTTTGCGCCTTCGCGCCGTGCCTCAGCCTCAAATCCATTCTCGGCATAGATAACCGCGGCAACGAGGTGGAATAGCGGGAATTTCTGCAAATCGGCCTGTCTGATTTCCGCGACCGCCGTCTTGCCGTCGTTCAGCATGAACGCAGCAAGCGCTCGTGTCCCGTGATAGTAACCGCCGCCACCCGGATTGAGAACGATGGCCCGCTCAAGAAGTGCTGCCCCGCGAGCCCAATCCCCGCCCATCGCCACGCGTGTCCCGAACTCTCCAAGCAGTTCCGTGTCGTTCGGGTTGGTTGCGAGCGCCAGTTCGCCAACGCGTAAAGCCTCATCCAGCTGCTGATTGAAGAACAGTGCCATCATCAATGCCTGATGCGCGCGCGTGCTGCCGGGATCAAGCTGGATTGCGCGCCGCGCCGCGACGAGGCTACGCTCGATTGGAATGGACGATCCCCGCCGCGCATTGAAGTCGAACCGATCTTCGTCGAGGTAGACGATCGACAGCATCGCCCATGCGGTCGCGAACGACGGATAGCGAGCGACCGCACTTTCAAGGCAATCCCTGACCTGCCGATGCCGTTCCGGACTCAACTCGGTTCGATAGGTGTAGAAGCTTAATGTGCAGGCATAGGCGCCGAGATCGTCGGGAGGTTGATTGGCGACATCTTCCTGCGCGATAACTCCATAGGGTTGAGCAATGGCCGTCGCCACCCTGTTTGCGACGTCTGCCTGGATCGCGAACAGATCGCCCGAACCCATGTTCTCGTCATAGATCTGCGACCACAGGATTTCGCCGTTGTCCGTATCAAGCAGCCGCGCGGTAACCCGCATCTTGTCCCCCGAAATACGCACTCCTCCCATCAACAGATAGCCGGCACCGAGTGCGTTCCGGACGCGAGAAGCATCGACTTCGGGCGACAACGATCTGGACGTCTCACGGCCGAAGACCTTGATCTCCTTGAAGCGTGGCAAGGCTGTGAGAAGCTCCTCGGTCAGGCCGGCCGAAAAAATCTCCGCCTTAGGATCCTCACCAAGATTCGCAAACGGGGCAACGACCAGACTTGCCGTATGCATTTCCGGCATCGCCGTCGGATTGCGGGCAAAAGACGGTGATCCGCTTTGCACCTGATACAGGAAGGTCGATATCAGAGCTGGAATCAACAGACTGGCGACAAGCCACCTTCCATACCCGTGAAACCTGCCAATGCCGACTGGTCGATCTGCGGGCGCAGATGCGCCAACGGAAGACTTGGTGTCTCCAGGGCTGCTCCAGACGAACGTTGGAACATAGCCCCCTTTCGGAATGTCCATTCGAACAGGATCATCCTGTCCGGCTACAAGATAGTAGCGCTCCAAGCTTTGCCGCAGCCGTCCCGCCCCGATCCGCACGACCGGGTCGTCCTGCGAGAAGCCTTGGGAGCGCTTGAACACCTCCACCGCAACGGAATAGCCCTTGATGCGCTTGGCGTTGCCTGCCAGCGTCTCCTCTGTGATGTACCGCAGGAAATCGGCGCTACGGCCAGTGTGGGGAAACTCCGGATTCGCGATGATGCGCTCAAGCTGCCTGCGAATATCATCAGGTCCGGGAGGCGGTCGCGTGGAAGGTCGTGCAGCATCGGCTGCCATCGCATTCTGCATGCCATGCTCCTCACCGCTCTTGAGGGCGCCACTACCAGAAATTTTATTAGTGTAATCTACTTCACAAAGTCATCCGCGTCCACGGAGATGTCGTGGACGCGCCTTGGCGTTGCCTGCACGGCAGATGCGGGCTTAGCGTGTGTTACCGTTAGATATGTTGCTTTTTGCAGTGCCCTGGCCAGGATGCAATCGGCGGTCGACATCCCACCCGCCGCTCATCAAGGGGGAGGTATGACGGTGACACGGCAAAATCGGGATGGCGTCGTCAATAGCCGCAGACTTGCCGCATGAGCGCATCGACGATCGCCGCAATTGTCTTCAGTTGCCTCGCACTTGCTTCGGCGGTCGGAATGATCGTGCGGCATCGGCTGCCGCATCAGGGTGAAGGCGCTGCCGCGTAGTTACTGCCGTTGTTACGGTAACATACGTTGATTGTGGATCGCGGTGAGCGATCATCGCGGACGTCCGCCCCCGTCGCGATGGGCGCGAAGCCGTCGTGCCCACCATTGGCAGCCACGATACCGGTCCGCGCCGCGACGTTATCCAGGAGGAGAAATTCCATGTGCCGTCGATATGCGTTGCACTTTTCTCGCGGCGCGCTTGCCGCGCTGGGTTTCACAGCTTTGACCGGGTTGGGCTGTCCTGCGGCATTCGCGCAGGCGGTCACGGGAGCGCCCGGAGCGACGATCACCCTCGACGGCAAGCAGCTTCCGCCTCCCCCACCGAATTTCGGCGGCGTCATCAAGGAGAAAGCCTCAGAGTCTCAACCTTGGTGGGCGCCGCGCGTCGTGCCGCCAAAGGGTGCGCCGAACGTATTGCTGATCATGACGGACGACCAGGGATTCGGTGCACCCAGCACCTTTGGCGGCGTCATTCCCACCCCTGCAATGGACCGCGTTGCAAACCAGGGGTTGCGCTTCACCAATTTCCATTCGACGTCACTTTGTTCGCCGACACGGGCTGCATTGATTACGGGGCGAAACCACCATTCGGTCGGCGCCGGGGTCGTCGGCGAAATTGCGACGGGCTATCCGGGTTATGATTCCATCATCCCGATCGAGAAAGGCACCATTGGCACGATCCTCAGGGAGAATGGCTACGCGACATCGTGGTTCGGCAAGAACCACAACACGCCTTCCTATCAATCGAGTCAGGCAGGGCCGTTCAATCAATGGCCAACGGGTATGGGCTTTGAATATTTCTACGGTTTTGTCGGCGGTGACGCCAGCCAATGGCAGCCCAACCTCTACCGCAATACGACTGCGATCTATCCCTTCGAAGGAAATCCGACCTGGAACCTGGAAACGGCGATGGCCGACGAGGCCATCCACTACATGAAGCAATTGAAGGAGATTGCCCCCGAGAAACCTTGGCTTGTCTACTACGTCCCGGGCGCCACCCATGCACCGCATCACCCCACACCGGAATGGGTCAAGAAGATCAGCGACATGCACCTCTTCGACGAAGGATGGAACAAGCTGCGCGAGACGATCTTCGCCAACCAGAAGCGGCTCGGCATCATGCCCGAGAACGCGCAACTGACGCCGTGGCCGAAGGAACTGCCGGAATGGGATAGCTTAGGCCTGGAAGAGAAGAAACTCTTTATCAAGCAGGCAGATATCTATGGCGCTTATCTCGCCTATGCCGACAATGAAATCGGCCGGGTCATTCAGGCCGTCGACGATCTCGGCGAACTCGACAATACGCTGATCATCTATATCGGCGGCGACAATGGCGCGAGCGCTGAAGGCATGCTGAACGGCACGCCGAACGAGTTCACCACCTTCAACGGAATCCCCGTGCCGGTGAAGGACCAATTGCTTTGGTATCCGTTCTGGGGATCGGAACGAACCTTCCCGCATTTCGCCGCGGCCTGGGCATGGGCGATGGACACGCCTTTCAAGTGGGTGAAGCAGGTGCCGTCGCACTTTGGCGGAACGTCTCAAGGTGTGGCGATGTCCTGGCCTGGCCATATCGATGACGTCGGCGGCATCCGTCGCCAGTTCCACCACGTCATCGACATCGTGCCCACGATCCTCGAAGCGACCGGCATCCCGACGCCTCAGACAATCAACGGCATCGAGCAACGCCCCATTGAAGGGGTGAGCATGATGTACACATGGGATAAGGCAAATGTCGATGCTGCCACCCGGCACACGACGCAATATTTCGAGATGCTCGGCAACCGCGCCATCTACGACAATGGCTGGGTGGCTGCGACGACGCCGGCGACCCGTCCATGGGAGTTGAGCACTGCGACGCCTCCCGATGTCATCAGCGGCTACAACTGGGAACTCTACAACGTCAACGATGATCCGACCCAGTTCAACGACCTTGCCGCCAAGCTGCCGGACAAGCTCAAGCAGATGCAGGACCTCTTCTATTCCGAGGCGAAGAAGTACAACGTCCTGCCATTGGACAATTCGACGCTTTCCCGCTGGAACACGCCGCGCCCGAACCTGACTGCCGGACGAACCGAGTTTGCCTACTCGGGAGAACTCAGCGGCGTGCCGCCCAGTGCAGCGCCGAGCGTCTTGAACAAGTCCTAGACGATCACGGCCGAGGTCGAGATACCCGAAGGCGGCGCGGAGGGCATGATCGTCACCGAGGGCGGCCGGTTCGGCGGCTACGGCTTGTTCCTCAGCAAGGGCGACTTCGGCGTCGGGCGAGGCAGGGTCGTGTTTCTCTACAACCTTCTCGACCTGAAGCGCACCATGTGGGAAGGGCCTGAACTGGAACCCGGCAAACACGAGATCGTCTTCGCGTTCAAGTCCGATGGTCCAGGCCTGGGAAAAGGCGGCACAGGCGTGCTGTCGGTGGACGGCAAGGACGTGGCGACGAACTCGGTCGAACACACGATCCCGGTCACCTTTCCGGAGGATGAAAGCTTCGATGTCGGGCAGGATACGCGCACCGGGGTCGCCTTGGTCGAGTATCGGTACGACGCTCCGTTCAAGTTCACCGGCAAGATCAACGAGCTGACTTTCAAACTCGACCAGTAGAAGCGAACGAGGGTCTCCGACGCAAGCGCCGAGATGTTCAAGGAGCCGACATGCCTGAAACCATGCGAGCGAATTCCAAGCTCCTGCTTTCGGTGACGGGCGTGGTTGAAGCAGCCACGGGCCTGGCGTTGCTGCTGGTACCGGCTCTTCTGATTGAAGTGCTGCTTGGGGCAGCGCCAGATACCCCTGTCGACATGACCGTCGCCCGTGTCGCTGGTGCGGCAGTGCTCGCCTTGGCCGTCGCCTGCTGGCTTGGGCGGCACGAAGCGGGAGGCAAGGCCGCCAGAGGACTGGTATCGGCAATGCTTCTCTATAATGTTGCCGTCACCGCAATCCTGGCATTTTCCTGGCTCCGTCACGGCATTTCCGGCATCGCGTTTTGGCCAGTTGTCGGGGGGCACGTCGGGCTGGCCGTCTGGTCCGTGGCGTGCGGATTGACGTCACCGCGCATCGCAGACCGTTAGCTGGCTGTCATCGATATCCTCATGTTCACCTGCCGCAATCTGCTGGCAACCTTTACCGTGTCGTTGCAAAGCAGCCTTTTCCACGCAACGCAATTGGCCAGATTGCACCCGCTGCGGTCATTGCGCGATATCCGAGAAGTCGACTGAGAGATGATGTGAGGAGGTAGCGAGACGATGACTGCTTTCGTGTTTCTCATGCCGTGGAGAGAGACTTCAGTCACGGAGGAACGTCTTCGATTTGTCGCCCGGCTGCTCGAGGGCAAGGGTATGAGCGATGGGTACCGAGGCATATTCGCGGCGGTGGCGCTTGAAATGCTGCGCAATGGGTTTGGTCGAATCAGCTACGGTCATGCCCCCATTACCATCTCGATCAGTACCAATTGGTAAGGCGACGCTGCACAAAATTGCGAAAA
>Ga0102591_1002865_pt1 | contig 17069 bp, 17 predicted proteins | sample AraplaCol_mCL_r2_2_FD_76860 | JGI IMG/M metagenome (GOLD analysis project Ga0102591, IMG submission 76860) | Arabidopsis root microbial communities from North Carolina, USA - plate scrape MF_Col_mCL_r2 (SPADES assembly) (version 2) | ecosystem: Host-associated > Plants > Roots > Endosphere... | reverse complement strand
TCGACTTCTGCCACATGATGGCCGACGACGAGACCCTGGGCCGCCACGCGCGCGGCCAGACCGACAGCTGGGTCGTCGAGACCCCCGACGGCTACGAGGCCTACGCCGCCGAACGCAAGGACTCCGGCGTCGGGGTGCTGAAGGACATCGACAAGAAGCGCCGCAAGGCCGAGCGCGAGGTCGGCCCCTGCCGCTTCACCGCCATGTCGGAAAGCCGCGCGGCCTTCGACCAGCTGATCGCCTGGAAGCGCGTGCAGCTGCTGCTGACCCACCAGACCGACCTGTTCAAGGCGCCGTGGGTCAACAAGCTGCTGAACGACGTCTTCGCCCGGCGCGATCCGGACTTCGGCGGCGGGCTCTACACCCTGCACCTGGGCGAGCGCCTGGCGGCCGTGCACCTGCACCTGCGCGGCGAGCACACGATCCACGGCTGGCTGATCGCCCACAATCCGGACCTGGAACGCTATTCGCCCGGCCTGATGCTGTTCCAGGACATCCTCAAGAGCATGGACGGCACGCCGTACATGCGGCTGGACCTCGGCGCCGGCGACTACCGCTTCAAGCGCGAGCTCTCCAACGCCCGCCAGACCGTAGTGTTCGGCTTCCTGGGCTCGGCGTCGATGCCCAGCCTGGTGCGACACGCCGCCTATGGCGTCCGCAGCATGGCCGAGGCTCTGCCGCTGGGCCGGATCTCGGAGATCCCCGGCAAGGCCATGCGGCGCATGGACCTGTTGCGCGGGCTGCACTAGCCGCCTCTTCGATTGACACGGCCGCCGACCCGGATATTCGCCCAAGTCCCAGTCTTGCCGTGAGGGAACCATGGAACGCTTTGAGGCAACGGCGGCCGGCCGCCGCCCGGATCGCAGGTCGCTGCTGGCCGGACTGAGCGCCGCCGCGCTCGGCCTGGCGGGTGGTCCTGCCCTGGCCCAGACGTTCTATCCCACCTACCCCAAGCCGGGGACGCCGAAGCTGGAGGGCGCGGACAACAGCCGCCGGGTCATCCCGCCGCCCGCCAAGGACTACTGGCCCTTCGCCGGGGTGAGCGGCCCGGGCCGGCCGGTCACCAAAGCCACCCAGGACGGGGGCTGGCGCTCGGGTCTTTCCGAAGTGAGCTACAAGGGTCCGGAGCCGCGCCGCTATCCCACGGCGCCGTGGGGCTCGGCGGACTCCGCGGCGGCGGTGAAGAGCGGCAAGCTTCCCGCCATCCGCCCGATCTGGGACGCGCACATCCGCGACACGATCGTCTGCCTGGGCGGCGACGGCTTCTACTACATGACCGGCACCACCGGCGAGAACTGCTGGGCCTTCAACGACGGCGTCGAGCTCTGGCGCTCGCGGGACCTGAAGACCTGGCGCTATCTGGGCCTGGTCTGGAGCATCGATCGCGACGGAACCTGGGAGAAGAACTGGACCGCCCGCGCCGGCGTGCCGTTCCGCGCGCTGTGGGCGCCGGAGATCCATTTCATCGGCGGGAACTACTACATCTGCCACTGCATCAGCGGCGTCGGCATCGGCGTCCTGCGCAGCACGACCAAGCGGCCCGAAGGTCCCTACGCCCACGTCCTGTCGGACCAGCCGATCAAGGGCGGGATCGACTCCACCCTGTTCGAGGACGACGACGGCAAGGTCTATCTGTCGTGGGGCGCGGGCCAGCGGATCCGCGAGATCAAGCCGGACTTCAGCGACTTCGCCGGCGACTGGCAGGACCTGGTGTTCGACGATTCCGGCATCGATCCCAAGGCGAAGAAGAATGGCCAGCCCTTGCGGCGGGTCGGCTTCGAGGGCGCGACCTTCTTCAAGGCCAAGGGCAAGTACTACGCTGGGGCCTGCAACAAGGACGAAGGCCGCTATTCGTTCTGGTTCGCCTCGTCCGACACGCTGCTGGGGCCCTATGCGGGACGTCACGAAGGCCCGCCGGGCGGCGGCGGCGGCAACCTGTTCCGCGACAAGGCCGGCCGCTGGTGGCAGACCTTCTTCGGCAACGACGACCAGATGCCGTTCCGCGAGAAGCCGGGCCTGATCGCCGTGGAGTTCGACGCGGCCGGCCGCGTCGTCGCCTCCGCCGACCAGCCGTTCAAACCGTTCGCCTAGAGACGGACTCTCAGTGAACCGCGTTGATCCGGATCGCGCTCGGATCCACGCCGCCGGCCGGCCAGGCGCGGGTCCAGCCGTAGCGCAGCTCGCCCTCGCGGAAGGCGAAGCGGTCCAGGTGCTTGGCCACGACGTCCTCCATCCGGGCCAGGTCCTCCAGGTCGGCGGCCGCGATCGTGATGTCCAGGCCGTCCGGATGGGCCGTCATCCGGCAGGTTCCCAGCGGCAGCGGGAACACGGCCGAGGTCTCGTCGTAACGGACCTCGAACTTGTGGCTCCAGTGCTTGGCCAGCTGGATCATGTAGCGGGCCGCCCTTTCGGTGGCGACGCGAGCGTGGCTTTCCATGGCTGTCCCTCTCGTCGCCGACGTCAGAGCGTCTCGATGGCGGTGGCGGCGTCGTCCAGCGCCTTGGCGATGGCGCTGATCTGCTCGGCCGTCAGTTGGCCGCCGTGCAGCTTCAGCCGCAGCGCCGTCTTCAGGTTCTCGCGGGCCCGCAGGATCTGCGGCGAGAAGGCCGCGCTGGCCGAGGCGGCTTCGGCCATCCGCTCGAACAGCGAGCGGACCGGCTGTTCGTTGCTGGCCAGGAAGGTCTCGCCCTCGGAGGTGATGGTGTAGAGCTTCTTGCCGCCGCCGGCGTCGCTGGCGGTGACGTAGCCCAGCTCTTCCAGCAGGGTCAGGGTCGGATAGACCACGCCCGGGCTGGGGCTGTAGGCGCCGCCGGCCGCGGTCTCGATGGCCTTGATCAGCTCATAGCCGTGGCTGGGCTTCTCGGCGATCAGCTTGAGCACCACGAAGCGCAGGTCGCCGTGGTCGAAGAACCGGCCCATGCGGCCCCCGCGACCGCGCGGACCCCCATGGAGACCACCGTGATGCGGGCCGCCGTGAAAGCCGAACGGATGACGGCCATGATGCTCGTCGCCGTGACCGCGCCAGTGGCCGCGGTGGTGATGTTGATGTCGTCCAAACATGTGGGTTTTAGATCCTATTTCGTTATATCGAAACGATAGATATATCGGATTGGCCGCTCGTCAAGAGCTGTTTTCGATATATCTGATCGTATCGGATGCGGAGGGGCGAACCCGGCGGCCTGGCGTCCCGGATCGAATCACCGTTTTGCACCCGGCCCCGTCCAGAACGAGCGTCTTCCGTGCAACACGCGGTGAGCGTCACCGGAAATAGTTCGTTTCAATCTTGATACGGAAGGCGTCGTGAATACATGGCGCCTGTGAGAAGCAGGAGCATGAGCTTGCGCGACCAGGATCAAAGCCCGGGCCAGATGGCCGCCGGACGGCGTTTCGCCGCCGCTGGCCTCGCCGTGGCCGCCGGCCTACTGGCGCTCGCGCCCGCCGCCCATGCCGAAGACCAGATCCCGACGGTCCCCGCGCCGCCCGCGTCCGGCGACGCGTCCGTCCAGACGGCCAACGACCCGCTGGAGGGCCTGAACCGCGCTTCGTTCAAGCTGAGCATGGGCATCGATCACGTGGTGCTGTCGCCCGTGACCCACGGCTATCTCGCCGTCACGCCCAAGGTGATCCGCAACCGCGTAAGCTCGGCCGTCTATAATTTGGGCGAGCCGAACACGGTCATGAACCACGTGCTGCAGGGCAAGCCCAAGCGGGCCATGCGCTCGACCGCCCGCTTCGTCGTCAATTCGACGGTCGGGGTGCTGGGCCTGTTCGACGTGGCCGCCAAGATGCATCTGCCACCGCGCGGCGCCGACTTCGGCCAGACCTTCGGCGTCTGGGGCGCGGGCCCCGGCGCCTATATCTATGTGCCGGCCATGGGCCCGCTGAATGTCCGCGACGGCGTCGGCCGTGTGCTGGATGTCGTCACCGACCCGGTCTCGATGTTCGTCGGCGGTTTCGACACCGATTCCGGCAAGGCCCGCACCGGCGTCACCATCGTCGACCTGCGCGCCCAGACCGACCCGGCCTTCCACGCCCTGAAGGACGCGGCGGACCCCTACGTCACCACCCGCTCGGCCTATAGCCAGTACCGCGAGGCCTTCATCCGCGAGGCGACCGGCGAGGCCGAGGAACTGCCCGATTTCGACACGCCGCCCGCCACCCCGACTCCGCGCAAGGCGGCGGCTCCCAAACCATGACCTCCCCCGGTAAGACCATGAAAAACACCCTCTTCACCCGGCGCGGCGCCAACGCCGCGCTTTTGACGTTCTTCGGGGCCGCGGCCCTCTCCGTCGCCAGCCCGGCCCTCGCGGCCCAGGCCCGTGATCCGGGGGCCGAGGCCTTCGTGCAGGCCAAGGCCCAGCGCGTCGTCACCGTCCTGGCCAACAAGAGCATGAGCGAAGCGCAGAAGAAGCAGGTCTTCCACCAGGCGGTGGACGAGCTGGCCGACGTGCCGCGCGTCACCAACTTCGTGCTGGGCAAGTACGCCCGCACCATCACCCCGGACCAGAAGGCCCGCTTCGCGGCGGTCTTCCGGACCTATGCCGAAAACGTCTATCAGAGCCGCATCGACGACTATCGCGGCGAGCAGCTGAAGGTGACCGGCTCGGTCGTCCGCAAGCCGGGCGACGTGATCGTCAACACCGTCATCTCGGGCGGCCAGATCACCCAGCCCCTGCCGGTCTCCTGGCGCGTGCTGGGCGGCGGCCAGAGCTGGAAGGTGGTCGACGTGCAGTTCAAGGGCATCTGGTTGGCCATCACCCAACAGCAAGACTTCGTCTCGACGATCGACAACGCTGGCGGCAACATCGACGTGCTGATCAACCAGCTCCAGAAGAACGGTTCGGGATCTTCGGGTCGCCGCTAGGCGATCCGGGGCTCTAGACTCAAAGGGGATATGACCTTGCGCGAACAATGGGCCGAGACGGCCATGGGCGTCGTCGTCCTCGCCCTGGCGGCGGGGTTCCTGACCTATTCGCTGAGCGTCGGCGGCGTCGCCACCAAGCGCGGCAACTACGAGATCAGCGCCAAGTTCGGCGAGGCCGGCTCGCTGGCCCCCGGGGCGGCGGTCAGCGTGGCCGGCGTGAAGGTCGGCACGGTCTCGCAGGTCACGCTCGAGCCGAAGACCTATCTGGCCGTGGCCAAGCTGAGCATCGACCCGACGGTCAAGCTGCCGGCCGACTCCACCGCCAAGATCACCAGCGACGGCCTGCTGGGCGGCGCCCATATCGCCATCGCCCCCGGCGCCGCGCTGGACGACCTCAAGCCAGGCGGCGAGATCGAAAACACCCAGGGCGCGGTCGACATCTTCGGTCTGATCGGCTCTGTGATCCGTCCCCAAGGGGGCGCATCGAGCGACGCGGCCGCTTCCTCGACCCCCGCCCCGGCCAATCCGGCCACGCAGCCGGCCGAGAGCTACTGACATGGCCGAGGCCGAGGCGGCCCGGCGGGTCGCCAACCCTATTCAGGTCCTAGGGCGCTCGACCCTGGCCGCCGTCCGCATGGTCGGGTCGGTCGGCGTGTTCGCCGTGCGCGGCGTCGCCGCCGCCCTGACCCCGCCCTGGTTCCTCAGCCAGCTGTGGCGCCAAATCGTGGCCATCGGCTTCTTCTCGCTGCCGGTGGTGGGCCTGACCGCCGTCTTCACCGGCGCGGCCCTGGCCCTGAACATCTTCACCGGCGGCGGGCGCTTCAACGCCGAGCAGGTGATGCCGCAGATCGTGGCCCTGGGCATCACCCGCGAGCTCGGCCCCGTGCTGGCCGCCCTGATGCTGGCCGGGCGAGTCTCGGCCGCCATCGCGGCCGAGATCGGGGCCATGCGCGCCACCGAGCAGATCGACGCCATGCGCACCCTGTCGACCGACCCGTTCCGCTACCTCGTGGGTCCGCGCCTGCTGGCCGGGGTGCTGATGCTGCCGCTGCTGACCGCCGTCGCCGACACCATCGGCGTGGCCGGCGGCTGGCTGGTGGCCACGCGGGTGCTGGAGTTCAGCCCGACCATCTACATCCGCAACACCCTCGACTTCCTGCAGGCCTGGGACGTCGTCTCCGGCCTGATCAAGGCGGCGGTGTTCGGCTTCATCGTGGCGCTGATGGGCTGCTACCACGGCTACAACGCCTCGGGCGGCGCGCGCGGCGTCGGCCGGGCCACCACCCACGCGGTGGTCTCGTCGGCGATCCTGATCTTCGCCTCCGACTATCTCCTGACCACCTTCTTCACCCACGCCGCCCAATGACCGAAGCGATCCCCAAGCTCGCCTGGAAGGGCGTGACCAAGCGCTTCGACGGCCGCGCGGTCCTGGACGGCCTCGACCTGTCGGTGGCGCCGGGCAAGTCGCTGGTGATCATCGGCGGCTCGGGCCAGGGCAAGTCGGTGACCATCAAGACCGCGCTTGGCCTGATGCGCCCCGAGGCCGGCAAGATCGAGCTGGACGGCAAGAACGTCGTCGGCCTGTCGGAAGGCGCGCGCCGCAAGCTGTTCTCGCGGGTCGGCGTGCTGTTCCAGGGCGCGGCCCTGTTCGACAGCCTGACCGTCTGGGAGAACGTCGCCTTCCGCCTGATCAACGCCGACGGCGTGCCGCGCAAGGAAGCCCGCGAACGGGCGATCGAGGCTCTGGACCAGGTGCGCCTGGCCCCGGCCGTGGCCGACCGCTTCCCCTCGGAGCTGTCGGGCGGCATGCAGAAACGCGCCGGCCTGGCCCGCGCCGTCGTCGCCCGTCCCGAGATCCTGTTCTTCGACGAGCCGACCACGGGCCTGGACCCGATCACCGCCGCGGCGATCAACCAGCTGATCTCCGACCAGGTGCGCCGCCTCGGCTCGACCGCCGTGTCGATCACCCACGACCTGGCCTCGGCCCAGACGATCGGCGACGAGATCGCCATGCTGCACGACGGCAGGATCATCTGGCGCGGCCCGGCCGCCGAGCTGCGCACCACCGGCAACCCCTATGTCCGCCAGTTCGTCGAAGGCCGCGCCGAGGGGCCGATCTCCCATGCGGTCTAAGATCGCGGCCGCCGCGCTGATGGCGGCGGGCCTCCTGGCGGCGGAGAGCGCCCAGGCCCAGTCCTATGTCCGCGCCGACTGCCAGAACCTGGTGGGCGCGGCGCCCAACCGCTACGACACGCCCGAGCACGAACGCTGGTACCGGCGGTTCTGGACCGGAACCTGCGATCACCTGCCCCTGTGCATCCCCGGTTCCCCGAACTGGAACGACGTGGTCGGCAAGTTGCAGATCAAGGGCGGCCCGGCCGAGCGCGGCGCCGTCCTGCCCAAGGCCTGTCGCCTGGGCCAGCTGATCGGCCTGGAATGGTCGCGCGAGAAGGCTATCCGCAAGATCGACACCACCGACCTGCGGGCCTTCAACAGGATGCTGGAATCGGCGAACGACACCCTGAAGGGCCTCGACAAGGTCGAGATCGCCGCGCGGACCAAGCTGGGCGCGCGCTAAGGCGCCTCTCTCAGGGTTTCCGCCAACAGCTTGCCCTCGACGCCGCGGCTCGATCCGGCGCGCCAGGCCACGACGATCTCGCGGCTGGGATGCTCGGTAGCCAGCGGCCGGATGGTGATCGCGGTCTTGTCGGTCAGGCCCGCCTCGATCGCCATGGCCGGCAGGAACGAGACGCCCAGGCCCGAGCCGATCATCTGCACCAGGGTCGGCAGGGACGTGGCCGCGAAGCTCTCGTCTTCGCCGACGCCCTTGGGCGGCTCCAGGCCGCAGGCGGCCAGGGCGTGGTCGCGCAGGCAGTGGCCGTCCTCCAGCAGGATCAGATCCTCGCCGCGCAGGCTGTCGGGATCCACCCGGGTCGAGGCCGCCATCGGGTGGTTGGCCGGGGCGGCGGCCAGCAGTTCGTCATCCTCGACATGGGCCCAGTCCAGGCCGCTCATGTCGTAGGGCAGGGCGATCAGGGCCGCGTCCAGGGCCCCGCTCTTCAAGGCCGCGATCAGGCGCTGGGTCAGGTCCTCGCGCAGGAACAGCTTCAGCTTCGGGAAGCGGTCGCGCAGCACGGGAAGGGCGCGCGGCAACAGATAAGGGGCCACGGTCGGGATCACGCCCAGGCGGAAACGACCGGCCAGCGGCTGGCCCGCGCCCCGGGCGGCCTGCACCAGATCCTCGGTCCGGGTCAGGATGTCCTCGGCCCGCCGCACCGCCTCCTGGCCGGCGGCGGTCAGGATCACGCCCGAGCGGGCCCGGTCCACGACCGGCGCGCCCAGGATCTTCTCCAGCTCCTGGATGCCGGCCGACAGGGTCGGCTGGGTGACGAAGGCGCTGTCGGCGGCCCGGCTGAACGAACCGTGCTCGGATAGCAGTTTCAAATACTGCAGTTGGCGGAGGGTCGGGAGGATCATGATCCGCTATATAGGGCCGATCTATCGAGAAACAAAAAACTATCGATTGGATAAGTGATCAGCGCCGGCGTACCCAGATCACACGGTGATGTTCCGGCGTTCTCCCCCACCGTCGTCGGACGTCCAGCCCAGTCCCGGTCCGCCCGCGTCTCCCCTCCCCACGGCGCGGACCGGGACGAACGCGCCCTCCGATGCTAAGCCGCAGGTCCACGGACGGAGCCTTTCCATGCCGATCGCGGCCCTGCGCGCCCAGCTGCCCGCCTACGCCAAGGACATCGGGATCAATCTTTCGGTCCTGGCCGAGGAGACGCTGCTGTCGGACCAGGCCAAGTGGGGCTGCTTCGTCGCCAGCGCCTGCGCGGCCAGCGAGCCGGAGACCCTGACGGCGATCACGGTCGCGGCGCGCGAGGCCGGCCTATCTCCGGACGCCTTCGAGGCGGCGCGGACGGCGGCCGCGATCATGGCCATGAACAACGTCTATTTCCGCGCCCTGCACCTGATGGAAGCCCCGGAATACAAGGCCTTGCCGTCGCGCCTGCGCATGAACCGGCTGGCCCGTCACCCTGGTGTCGACACGGTCGATTACGAGCTGTGGTGCGTGGCCGTGTCGGCGATCAACGGGTGCGGCGCGTGCCTCGACGACCACGAGGCGACGCTGCGCGCGCGAGGGGTCCAGCCGATCCAGGTGCAAGCCGCTCTGCGCATCGCGGCGGTTGTAAACGCCGTCGCCCGGGTGCTGGCGATCGAAACCGTGGATCGTCCCCAGTTTTCGGGCGTTTGAGACTAGTCCGCGACGTCCGGTCACGGCGTGCGCCCCTCGACATTCATCTTGTCCGTAAACTAAGTTGTTAACCTCTGGGTAAGAGATTCGCGGTTTCCGCAAGGCGTTCTTGAGGACGCGGCGGGCTCGCATGGGGCGAAGGTGGGCTAGATGAGACTCCTGTCGAAGAATTCTCGCGAGAACAAGAACGGCAAGCCGACCGTTCTGGGTGAGGACACCCGGATCGAGACCGTGCAACACCAAATCGAGTCCACCCAGGCGATCGGCCAGCGCTACGAGACCATCCACGGCGGTCTCGACAGCATCGGCCGGGTCATGGAGCACCTGAAGGCCATCGAGCCGCTGATCGCCGAGATCCGCGGCCCCGTCGCCCAGGAGTTCGAGGCCCGCCGCAGCGAGCACTCCGAACTGATCGCCCTGCGCGCCAATTTCGACCAGGCCCAGCGGGTCATCGCCCAGATCCAGGCCGAGGAGCGCGAAGTCTCCGCGCGCCTGACCGCCGCCGAAACCGCCCTCGGCGAATCCGACGCCCGTCGCCAGACCCAGGACGCGGCCCTCGAGGACAACGCGCTCGAGATCGACCGCCTGCGCAACGCCCTGCTGCAGTCGGACCTGAAGGTCTCCAGCCTCGACGCCTCGCTGCGCGACGCCACCGCCCGCATCGAGCACCTGGTCCAGGACGTCGAGAGCCTGCGCGTTCAGGCCCAGGACATCGACGCCCGCCGCGGCGACGCCGAAGCCGCCTTGGCTCGCGCCAACCAGGACAACGCCCTGCTGGGCGAGGAAACCGCGACCCTGAAGAAGCGCGTCGATCAGGCTGGCCTGGACGTGGCTCGCCTGTCGCGCATCGAGACCGATCTCGAGGCCCAGCTGGCCGGCGAACGCGCCCGCGTCCAGGCGATCGAGAACGCGCTCGCGGCCCACCAGACCGACAGCGGCCGGGTCATCCGCGGCCTGGAAAGCCAGGTCGAGGCCGCCCGCGCCGAGATCTCGGCCCTGCAGACCCGTCTGGAGACCGCCACCGGCCGCGCCGACAAGCTGGAAGAGATGAACGGCCAGATCTCGGCCCGCCTGGCCGAGTCCAGCGCCCATCAGAAGGCCGTCGAGCGCCGCGCCGGCGACCTCAACGTCGCCCTGGAGCGCGCCCTCGACCGGATCCGTACGCTGGAGGAAGACTCGGACGGCCTGCGTCAGCGCCACGCCGGCGTCGACACCGCCCGCGCCACCGCCATCGAGCGCGCCGACCAGCTGGCCAAGAACGCCGTGGCCCAGGAAAAGGCCATGAAGCGCGCCGAGGAGCGGGCCCAGCAGCTGCGCACCCGTCTCGACGCCATGCAGGAAGCCCAGGACCAGCTGCGCCGCGAACACGAGGACAAGGTCGCCGAGCTGCAAGCCACGATCGAACGCCTCACCTCGGAAGCCGCCCTGGCCGAAGGCGCCCTGGAAGCGGCCCGCCGCGACCGCTCGCGCCTGCAGATGGCCCTGCTGGGGGCGAGCGACGAGGGTTTGGCCGAGGCGGGCTGAGGATCGCTTTTTAGATACACAATGCTCGTCATCCCGGCCGCAGCGAAGCGGAGAGCCGGGACCCAGGGGCAACCGCAGTGCGGCGGCCCCTGGGTCCCGGGTCGGCTACGCCGCCCGGAATGACGAGCTTTTTTGCTATTTGGCGACAACCCCCTCAACCGCCGCCTTCAGTCCCGCGACCTGCTGGCCGATCACCCCGTCCACGGGTCCGGCGATCTTGTCGAGGCCGCCCTTGAAATAGCCGCCGACGTCGTAGGTGACGGTCACGGTGGTCCGGCCGCCCTTCTCGGCGAGCAGGACGGTGAGGGCCCCGCTCGCGCCCGAGGTCTGCAACGGTCCGAGCGCCCCCGACAGTACAAGCTTCTGGCCTGGCGCGGCGTAGACCGTGGTCATGTGCAGCACCGAGCCGCCATTGGGCAGCCGCTCGCAGAAACAGCCGCCCGAGGCCGCGCCCAGCGACAGGTTGGCGGCCGAGCCCGACCAGGTGTGGGCCGACGCCCACCATTTCGACGGCTGCACCAGGGTGGCCCACACGGCGCTGGCTGGGACCGCCACCACCACCTCGCGCCGGACCTCGAAGCCATTGGCCTGGGCGTCGACCACCTCGGCCCGCGCCCCGCCGGCGGCCAGCAGCGCCAGAGCGGCGGCCGCGATCCCCATGGCGCTCATCGTCTTCATGGTCGTCTCCCTCCCGAACCTCGCGCCGACGCTGAGGGCAGGGGAGGCTGGCCGTCAAGAACCGGGCCCTATTCGACCGGCGAGCTCACCGTCGCGCCGCCGGCCTTCAGGCGATCCAGCACCCCGTTGGCGGGCAGCAGGAAGCCGAGGTCGACCACCGCCACGGTGACGCCGGGCCGCTTGAGCGCCTCGGTCATGGCGTCGGTCGTCTGGCCCACGCCCTTCTCCAGCAGGGCCGGGCCGCCGGGCGCGCGCAGCAGGCAGCGCTGGGCGCCGCTGGCCCGATAGCGGGCGCGGACCGAGCCCAGGTCACCCTCGGCCCAGTCGCGGCCGATCGTGGTGGAATGGGCGCCGTCATAGGCGATCTCGTCCAACGCCACGCGCAAGCAATACAGCTGGTCGTCGTCCGAGAGCTTGGAGGCGATCGTGGTCACCGCGCTCATCCGGTACTGGCCCACGGCCTTGACCTTCAGCTTGCGGGCCTTGGCCATGCGCTCGATCGTGCTGACCGGCTTGGCCTCGGAAAGCCCGGCCGCCTGGCGGAAGTCCGACAGCAACAGGAACCCCGCCACGGCTGGCTTCCAGTTCTTGTACTCGCCGGCGCCTTTGCGCGCCTGGGTGCGGGACTCGACGAACCGCGCCTTCAAGTCGGCCGGCAGATGGTCTTCCAGGTTCCTGCCCGCCGGCTGGCGCAGGCCGCCGCCGAACTTGAAGATGAAGCCGGCGATCTGGGTGACGCCGACCGAGGCCTGGGGCGGGACCAGCACCAGGCTGGCCCTGTCCAGCGCCTTGTTCAGCCGCGGGCTTTCCCACTTCAGCTGATGGGGCAGGGGCGGGGCCGAGCCGAGGATGTAGAGCTTGGCGCCGTCCTTCTCGACCAGCCAGACGGCGGGGCCCGGCGGCTTGGCGATGATGGTCAGCTCGGCGACCACCGCGCTCTCGTCCTGGGCGGGGGCCTGGCCAAGATTCACCACCGGCGCTGGCGAGGTCTGGGCGAGGGCAGGGGCCGCGAAGGCCAAGGCAAGGGCCAGAGGAACGAGCTTCGACGCGACCATGGATACTCCTTCAGCCCCTCAGCCCATTTAGTCCTTCTCCCCTTGCGGGAGAAGGTGTCGCCGCTAGGCGACGGATGAGGGGTCGCAAAATGAGAACCGCCGCGACGGCGGTCAGGCTGTCGCGGCGGATCCGATCTTCGACCCCTCACCCGGCCCTTCGGGCCACCCTCTCCCGCAAGGGGAGAGGGCAGGTGACTTAAGCCCCCGGCGGGACCGGGAAGCCGCGATGCCGCATCAGGGCGCCGATCTTGACGTCGCGGCCGCGGAAGGCGCGGAACTGGTCGACCGGATCGACCGCGTTGCCCCTGGACATGATGGTCTCGTACAGCCGCTTGGCGGTCGGCTTGTCGTAGAAGCCGCCGGGCGCCTCCTGGAAGGCCTCGGCGACGTCGGCGGTCAGGGTGTCGGCCCACAGATAGCTGTAGTAGCCGGCCGAATAGCCGTCGCCCGAGAACACGTGACCGAACTGCGGCGTGCGGTGCCGCATGACGATCTCCTTGGGCATGTTCAGCTTGGTCAGCTCCTCGCGCTCGAACTTGTCCGGATCGATGTCGACGTCGCCGGCCAGGTGCAGCTTCATGTCGATCAGGGCGCTGGCCAGATACTCGGTCGTGCCGAAGCCCTGGCCGAACTTGTCGGCCGCCTCGATCTTGTCGACCAGGGCCTGCGGGATCGGCTTGCCGGTCTGGTAGTGCAGGGCGAACTGGTTCAGCACCTCCTTGGTCGGCAGCCAGTGCTCGTTCAGCTGGCTGGGGAACTCGACATAGTCGCGGGCCACGTTGGTGCCCGACACCGTCGGATAGGTGGCGTTGGCGTTCAGGCCGTGCAGGGCGTGGCCGAACTCGTGGAACAGGGTGGTGGCGTCGTCCCACGAGATCAGCAGCGGCTCGCCGGGCTTGCCCTTGATGAAGTTGGAGTTGTTGGAGACCAGGGTGGTGATCTCGCCCTTGAACCGCTCCTGGGTGCGGTAGGCGTTCATCCAGGCGCCCGAGCGCTTGCCGGGGCGGGCATAGGGGTCGAAGTACCACAGGCCCACGTGCTTGCCGGCCCGGGTCACCTCATAGACCGTCATGTCCTCGTGATAGACGGGGATGCCCGACAGCTTCTTGAATTCGAAGCCGTACAGCTGGCCGGCGGCCCAGAACATGCCCTCGCGCAGCTTGTCCAGCTGCAGGTAGGGCTTCACCTCGTTCATATCGAGGTCGTACTTCGCCTTGCGGACCTTCTCGGCGTAGTACCGGTAGTCCCAGGGCTCCAGCTTGAACCCGCCCCCATTACTTTGAGAGCCTTCCTTGTCGATGATCGCCTGCATGTCGGCGACGTCGATGGCGACCTGGGCGATGGCCGGCTTCCAGACCGCCTCCATCAGGCCCATGGCGTTCTCGGGCGTCTTGGCCATGGAATTTTCGAGGCGCCAGTGGGCGTGGGTCTTGTAGCCCAGCAGCTTGGCCCGCTCGACGCGCAGCTTCAGGATCTTGGCGATGATCGCGTTGTTGTCGGTCGCCCCGCCGTTGTCGCCGCGGTTGACGAAGGCGCGCCAGACCTTTTCGCGGGCGGCGCGGACCGGGGACTCGGTCAGGAACGGGTCGATGCTGGAGCGGGTGTTGACCACCACGAACTTGCCCGGAAGGTTGCGCGCCGCGGCGTTCGAGGCGGCGGCGGCCTTCAGGCCGTCGGGCAGGCCGACGAGGTCAGCGTCCGACAGCTCGATCCAGGTGTTCTCGTCGGCCAGCAGGTTCTGGCTGAACTTGGTGAACAGGCCGGCCAGCTCGGTGTTGATCGCGCCGACCCGGGCCTTGGCGGCCGGGTCCAGCTTGGCGCCGGCCCGCACGAAGTTGGTGTAGTAGATCCACAGCACCCGCTGCTGCTCGGGCGTCAGCTTGGCCTTGTCCGGCGAATTGTAGACCGTCTCGATACGGGCGAAGAGGGCGGCGTTCTGGGTGATCTTGTCGCTGTGGGCCGACAGCTTGGGGTCCATCTCGGCCTCGACGACCTGGAAGTCCGGCGTGCTCATGTTCGAGCCCCAGATGTAATAATAGGTCTGGACGTCGCCCAGCGTACGGCCGGCGTCTTCCAGCGCCGCGATGGTGTTGTCGAAGCTCGGCGCGGCCTTGTTGGCGGTGATCGCGTCGATCTCGGCCAGGTTCTTGGCCATGGCGGCCTCGAGGGCCGGCTTGAAATCGGCGACCTTGACCTTGTCGAAGGCGGGCAGGCCGCCATAGGGGCCGGTCCACTTCTGGGTAAGCGGGTTATTGCCTTGGGCCATGGACAAGCTCGGATTGAGGGCGGCGACCGCGCCGGTGGCGGCGGCCGAAGCCAGGAACGTACGACGTTGCACGGAGTGTCTCCGGTGAAGATTTAGAGGGACCCTAGGGCATGGTTCCGGGGCCGTCACATGACAGGACCGTAACCTTTGGCCTCACGTGGACGACGCGCGGTTTGGCGGCTACAGCTTGCCCATGATCGGCGTCTTCGACTCCGGCGTGGGCGGCCTCACGGTCCACCGCGCCCTCGTGCAGCGTCTGCCGCAGGCGGACTTCACCTATCTGGCCGACCAGGCCAACGCCCCTTACGGCGTGCGGACCGGCGAGGACATCGTCGACCTGACCAAGGCCGGCTGCGAGCGCCTGTTCGCGCGCGGGGCCAGCCTGGTGGTCCTGGCCTGCAACACAGCCTCGGCCATCGCCCTGCGCCGCCTGCAGCAAACCTGGCTGCCCGGCTATCGCAAACAGCTGGGCCGGCCGGTCAACATCCTGGGCATCATCGTTCCGACCATCGAGAAGGCCACCGGCCTGCCGTGGGAGCACGAGGCCGAGCGGCGCGGCGAGAAGGTCGAGCAGCTGGACGTGCTGGGCGTGTTCGCCACCCCGGCCACGGTGCGTTCGCGCGTCTACGAGATCGAGATCGACAAGCGCAAGCAGGACCTGGCGGTGTTCTCCGAGCCCTGCCCGGAGCTGGTGCCGCTGATCGAGCAGGACGCCAGCGTCGTCGAGCTGGCCAAGGCCGTCGAAAGCCATGTCCTGGCCCTGAAGACCCGCATCGGCCGCTTCCCCGACCGCGTGGTGCTGGGCTGCACCCACTACGAGATCATCGCCGACATCTTCCGCGCGGCGCTGCCGGCCGGCACGCCGCTGATCCAGCAACCGGCCTCGACCGCCGACGCGCTGGAGCTCTATCTGGAGCGCCATCCGGAATACGACGCTGGAACGGGCGGCGGCCGGGTGTTCCTGACCACCGGAACGCCGGGCCCGCAGAACGGCCTGGTGCAAGGGTTCTGGGGCGGGCCGGTGGCGTTCGACGCGGCGTGATCCTCTAAAGGGGTCATCCGCGACGTTGTGAATCATTTCCTGACGAACGCCGTAAACGCCTCTTAACGCTCTTCGGGCACAACATCGCGGTTCGACCCGTTCTGGCGGGTCACGAGACGAGTTGAGTTCGGAGACTTTCATGGCGCGAGCCGCGCGGCGATCCACGACGGAGCTCCTCTGGGACGCGTTCCGTTATGGCTGGGTCCAGCCCTGGACGGCCCGGTTCCGGGGCGGGATCGTCACCGTCATCGGGGCCATCCTGCTGCTGGCCATCGCCACCTACAACGCCACCGACCCCAGCCTGAACGCCGCCACCGGCGAGCCGGCCCGCAACGCCCTGGGCGGGCCGGGCGCGGCGGTCGCCGACCTGCTCATGCAGTCGGTGGGCCTGGCGGCCTGGGGGGTCGCCCTGCTGATGCTGGTGTTCGGCGTCACCCGCGTGGCCCAGGCCGACCCGGACGCCGAGCGCAAGGACCTGCGCCAGCGGGCCATCGTCGGGGCCCTGGGCCTGCTGGCCCTGTCCGCCACCCTGGCCGCGCCGCCGCCGCCGGCCATCTGGCAGCTGGAGAAGGGCCTGGGCGGCTTCTGGGGCGACGCCCTGCTGCACATGGTCGCCGGCGTCCTGCGCTACGCCCACATTCCCGGCGCGACGATCATCGCCGCCGTCCTGTTCGGCGTCGCCGCCATCGTCGCCCTGGGATTCGCGATCGGCGTGCGCGAGGTCGATCCCGACGCCCTCCACGCCGCCGTCAGCAACGCCCTACAGCCGCGCGCCCGTCCCGAGCCGGAGCCCGTGGCCGCGGTCAAGCCGGTCCGCGCCAAGAAGGACAAGGCCGAGGCCCCCGCCAAGCGCCCCGGCCGCCTGCCGCCGCTCGAGGCCGAGGACGACGCGATCGCCGCCACCCCGACCCCGATCTCCAACGAGCGCGCCTACACCCCGCCGCCCGCGGTGCAGGACGAGGAAGACGCGTTCGAGGACTCGCTGGACGCCCGCCCGATGGCGATCGCCAAGCCCAAGACCGCGCCCAAGGAGTCCGGCCGCGAGCAGCGCGAACAGCAGAAGGCCTTCGACTTCGACGACCAGGGCGGCTTCCAGCTGCCCGAGCTGGCCATGCTGGCCAAGTCCAAGCCGCGCTCGTCGGAAGTCGACGCCGGCGCCCTGCGCCAGAACGCCCGCCTGCTGGAGAGCGTGCTGGCCGAGTTCGGGGTCAAGGGCCAGATCGACCAGATCCGCCCCGGCCCCGTGGTCACCATGTACGAGCTGGTGCCGGCCCCGGGGGTCAAGACCGCTCGGGTCGTGGCCCTGGCCGACGACATCGCCCGCTCGATGAGCGTGATCTCGTGCCGCGTCGCCGTGGCCCAGGGCCGCAACGCCATCGGCA
>Ga0102591_1002862_pt1 | contig 17087 bp, 19 predicted proteins | sample AraplaCol_mCL_r2_2_FD_76860 | JGI IMG/M metagenome (GOLD analysis project Ga0102591, IMG submission 76860) | Arabidopsis root microbial communities from North Carolina, USA - plate scrape MF_Col_mCL_r2 (SPADES assembly) (version 2) | ecosystem: Host-associated > Plants > Roots > Endosphere... | reverse complement strand
GCCGAAATCAATAACAAATGACATCAACCAGGCGAACGAAGGTCGACCCCGCGAGACTGTCCGCGATTTAGTGAAACGACTGTCCGGGATTTACCGGAATCGCTGTCCCGTTAATCCGAAATCCGCATACTGCGCGATAACCTGGCCGGGTAATGACGAATCCATGCTTGCCCTGGCGCGCGACAACGCATTGGCCATCAGCGCCGACGACACGTTCCTGATCTTCCTGGGCGACGGATTCCCGTCAACGTGCTGGAACGCCGAACGTCGTGAAGTTCCTGGAGCTCGCTGTTCTCTTGGGCTTCGATCCGCACGAAGCAATGAAACAGTTATCTCGAGGCCAGGAATAGCACTACGCAGGCGATCCGATATGAAGTGGGATCAGGAGCGTTCCACTCGATACATTATGCGATCATTTTGGCCCTCCCCCCCCGAACGTGAACAACCTAGCAACACGCCGTTTGCACGGGGCTCGTGAAGGACGGTTCCGTCGCCTCCATTGCGGTTCTCGGGGGAGGAGCCTGACGGGAAAATCGTGCCCCACAGCGGTCTTCTGATTTTGGCCGGCAGTGGTTAGCTGTACGTTGACCTGGAAGCTGGATCCCACCACCGCGAGCGCGCCACCCGGTTACCTTTCTTGCAATTATCAGCTAACTGTTCGAATGAGTCATCCCGGTCTTCGGGCCGACCAACAGCCTATGCCGATGCGAATGCACACGGTGCGTTCATGCGGATCATGCAATCGGCCGGCAGCATTGAGCATTTCGATCCCAAGACGAACCAGGGCAGCGGCATGATCCGATCGCGCCACGGGCACGCCGCTGACAACCATATAGTTGTCGCCCGTGGTTTTGATTTTCTCTAGGCCATGGCGCTCAACCAGCTGATCAAAGGCCGTGAAAACGTCGTTGAGGAATTCGACAAGTCGAACAGGCGAAGTTTGGCTCGCTTCGGCGGTGGACCCTGCCATGTCGGCGAAAAGAATGGCTCTGTTGCAAAAATCCCGTTGATGTCCGAACGAACGCCGAAGATTTGCAGCGAGACTATTGATGAGCGATTTCAAGTGGCGCCATTTTCAGGGTGAAGTGATTTTGTGGGCGGTGCGATGGTATTGTCGGTATGGGGTGAGCTACCGCGACCTTGAGCATATGATGGGAGAACGAGGTGTGCCCGTCGACCATTCCACGATCTATCGTTGGGTCCAGAGATATGCGACGGAGATTGAAAAGCGGCTGCGCTGGCACTGGCGCCGGCCGCGGTCAACGAGCTGGCGCGTAGACGAAACCTATGTGAAAGTCCGGGGACAATGGACCTACCTTTACCGGGCCGTCGACAATCGGCAACACGATCGATTTCTATCTGTCCCCGACTCGCAATGCCAAAGCCGCCAAGCGCTTTCTCGGCAAGGCGTTGAATCGCCTGAAGGACTGGGAACAGCCAACCGTCATCAACACCGACAAGGCTCCGACTTATGGCATTGCCATTGCCCAATTGAAGGCCGAAGGCAAATGTCCCGGAGGCCTTGTGCACCGGCAGGTCAAATATCTGAACAACGTCGTTGAGGCCGATCACGGCAAGCTGAAGCAACTGATCAAACCGGTGAGAGGATTCAAGACGCTGAAAACGGCCTATGCGACGATCAAAGGTTTCGAGGTCATGCGCGCTTTGCGCAAAGGACAGGCCGCGATCTTCAACCTGACGGGTGACGTCCGTGGAGAAGCACGCATCGTTGAACGCGCTTTCGGCGTCGGACCGAGTGCGCTGACGGAGGCTGTAGCACTGCTCGCTCAGAATTTCGAAAGCCGCGAGGCTGCCAGGTAATCGACGTCCCGACCAACGGCCAACATAACCAAAATGGGAGTTTGCAACAGAGCCCTCGCGACCACAGGGTTTTCATCCGTTCCCTGCCATTTCGGGTTTTCCGAACAGCCTAGCCCGTCACAATGCGCTGTGACCAGCGGAAACCGATCTCGTGGAAATACAGGTCGGCGTGCTGCGGGCTGATATGATGAAAGACACCGGCAATGGTGCGGCGGATGCGGGCATTGAAACCTTCGACCGAATTGACATGAACGGCGTCACGAACGTATTCGCGGCTGGAATGCTTCACAGTGTCATGCCTGGCATAGTTCTCGCCAAGGGCTATGAACGCTGTCGCCTCATCGCTCATCAAATAGGCGTCGGGGTCGATCTGCGCTTCGGCGGCGCGCGCCGCTGCACGGAGCGAAAGACCCGTCACCACCGCAGCACGCGCGTCACCGGCCGGAGTGCCGGGTGTGACGTCATCTGGCCGCTGCACGATCACCATGACCGGCGTCTTCTGGGTATTCGGTAGACCTTTTCGGCCTCGTCCAGGTGGTGGATCGTCCGGATTTATTCTTGCTCGTCCACCGAGATAAAAATGGTCGATCTCCACCGTGCCATCGAGCATGTGTTCGCGCGCCGCCATGAGACGCAGCGCGTGTCCCATCCGCCAGGCCGTCGGTTGGCTCACGCCCAGAGCCTCGGCCAGGCGCACCGAGGACAAACCTTTATCCGACTGCAGCATCAGCCACATGCCCCTCAGCCAGACACTCAGGGGAAGCTTTGTGGAATGCAGCGGCGTGTGTGTCGTCACCGTAAACTGGAAGCGACAATCGCCGCTGGAGCATTGATAGAGACCCGGACGCGCACGCCGCTTGCCCATATCGCGCCCGGCGATCGCGATCGAGCGCTTGTAACCACAGGCGGGGCACTCCCAGTATCATCCAAATGCCCACAAGCGGGACGCGGCAACATCCGCAAGGACCGAAAGTGCCAGCGACGCAGAGTCTCGCGCAGGGCCGAACAGGCCGATCGGCGCCTTGATACGTGCCAGTTCGATTTCGCTGTGCCCCAGTCTCAACAATCGGTCGAGACGCTGTCGGTGCGTCCGCCTGCTCCCCAGAGCGCCAAGGTAAAAGCATGAGGTTTGCAGCGCCGCTTCAAGCACCGGAATTTCCTGCTCCAAGTCATGATGCAGAAGCAGGACGGCCGAAAAGGGGTCAACGATCTCTCGGATCAAACTCGATCCTCTGTCTGGAGCCAAGACAGTTACCTCAAATCCCGAACATTCGGCGAGGCGTGCAACGCTTCGCACTTCGATCGTCTGCCCTGAGATGATCACTTTTATGCTGGGACGATAGACGGTCAAAAAACTGCCGCCTACCCATCTGGCGCGGTCCGCCGGGCTGGCCAGCACCAGCGACTGTCGCTCTGGCCAGTACCGGAGACCGATGGCTTGGCGTTGCTTCAGGTATGTGAGGGCTTTTTCGATTTCTTCGACGCGTCGCAAGACATGGATTGCGACCGTGATCCCGCCTCCGCAAGGAAGCACAACGTCGAGGAACGGGGATCCATCACCGAACGACACGGTACGGTCGCATCCGTCTACCATGGCAAGAAGTGCTTCAGCGGCGACCGCAGCTTCGACACATCCACCGGAAACGTACCCCGCAAAGCGACCGTCGCTTAGGATGATCACCTGAGAGCCGAGTGCACGAGCCGCGCCGCCGCGAATCTCGACGAGTGTTGCTATCGCAACCTGTCCTGCCTTGAAGGCGTCAGCGGCGAACGTGAGGAGTTCAATCGGTTCATCCGTGAGAAGCGCTCTGACAGGTGTTGGCAGCGCGTGAAGTGAGATATCGTTCATCAGATCCATACGGTCGACCGGCGCCGCCTCCTCGGCGCCAGCTTTAACGGCAAGAATGGAGGCGCCCCGCTTGCCGCGCGGTGTCTTCAACTGCGCGGCAACGGCGATTCAGGTGGGATTACCCTCCCCGGCAGCTTGTCTCAGTCTCAAACCCGCAACAACGCCTTGATCGCGCGGCGTTCGTCCATCGCACGGTAACCTTCTGCGACGTCAGCGAGGGGAATTTCGAGATCGAAGACCTTACCCGGGTTTATTTCCCGGTTAAGCACCAAATCCATCAAGTACGGAAGATAGCGACGGACGGGAGCCGGGCCGCCCATCAGACTCTTCTGGGCAAAGAACAAGGTCTGTCCGTCGATCTGAACACCATGGGGAACTCCGACAAAGCCGATGTGCCCCCCGGGTCGAGCGCAGTTCATCGCCTGCGTCATGGCTTCTTGCGTTCCTACGCATTCAAGCACGGATTCGGCGCCCACGCCGCCGGTCAGTTCCTTGATCCGGGCCACACCTTCGTCGCCTCGTTCCGAAACGATATGTGTGGCGCCGAATTCCAGCGCGAGATCCTGACGGGCTTTGTGGCGGCTCATGGCGATGATCTTGTCGGCCCCCATCTGCTTGGCGGAAAGCACACCCATCAGCCCGACGGCCCCGTCGCCGACGACGACCGCCGTCGAACCCGGCTGGACTCGTGCCGCATCTGCTGCATACCAGCCCGTGCCAAGAACATCCGAAACGGCTAAAAGGCTCGGAATGAGATCGTCGGCCGGCATCTCCGGCGTTGCGACCAGGGTGCCGTCAGCAAGAGGAATTCTGGCATAGGGCGCCTGCGCACCCGACATGAACTCGCGCTGTTCGCAGGAGGATGGAAACCCGAAGCGGCAATGGGGGCATGTATTGTCGGAGATGCAGAATGATCCCACGACAAACTGGCCAGGCTTCACCGTCTTGACCTCGTCGCCGACTTCGACGACCACGCCGCAATATTCATGACCCATATGAGCCGGCCCGCCCATCGGCTGGAGCCCGCGGTAGGGCCAGAGATCGGAACCACAAACACAGGACGCCGCCAGCTTGATGATAGCGTCGGTGGGCTTGAGGATTTTCGGCTCGGCGACCTCCTCACAACGGATGTCGCCTTTGCCGTGCAGAACCGTAGCCAGCATGCTTCACTCCCTTTCGATGGTGTCAGGACAAGCGCTCGATGCGAAGCGGAAATTCGCCGCGCGTCAGCAGGGGCTCGACGCCGCCATCAACGCGACCGAGCCGGATGAGATCTCTGGTGGAGACGTAATTTCCGTAGAAGAAGGCGAGATTGCCCCACGGGATATAGTAGCAGAGGTCCCCGGGGGCTGTGTCTGGAAAGGGGCCTCTTGCTTCCAGGTTGAGCTTACGCGGCATATAGGCAATTTTCTCATTGCCGAAATCCGAGAACGTCAAATCGAGCGGAAGCATCGAGGCAAAGTCACGTGCAGACTGATTGTCGTAGAGTGTCACCGTGACGTCGTGGTCGGCAAAAATGAAGCGTACCTTCATGTTCGTCTCCTCAGTCCATCCGAGGCGCGGCTGGATCGCGCCGTCAACGCCACCGCTGAGCAAAGTCGGTGTGTGAGCGCGCGGGCCTGTTTCATTTTGAACGCTCCCAATCAATGCACGCCGCCCAAGCGGCCACCGACGAACCCAGCAGAAGTGCTGCCGCCAAAGTGAACGAACTCCACCATCCGCTCCAGTCGAACAGGATCCCACCAGCAGCCGCGCCAACGGTAATGGCAAACTGGATGACAGCGACCTGGAGGCCCCCGCCCGCCTCTGCGTCGTCGTGGAGAACCCTGCTCAGCCATGTTCCCCATCCGACAGGGGCGGCGGTGCCAAAGAAGCCCCAAGCAATTAATAGAGCAGCGACTGCGGTTTTTTCCGAGCCCAGTGCAATGAGCATTACAGCTATCGCCGCCATGACAAGGGGAATGCCGATAACGATCGAATAGAGACGCGTAGCAAGCAGCGAACTGATGCTCCAGGTCCCGATGACGCCGGCGAGGCCCATCAACAACAGCACCAGAGACAAAGCGGAAACGGAGTAGCCTGAGACGGACTCGAGGAAAGGTCTTAGATAGGTGAACAGGGCGAATTGGCCCATGAACAGCAACAGAATTGCTGTCATGCCAATCGCAACCTGCCTGCGCTTGAGCAGTCGGAAAACATTGCCGGTAGCGCTTCTTTGGCGCGGCGGCAGCGAGGGCATGCTCAGCCATTGCCAGACAAGCGCAGTCAGTGCCAGCGGTACCACAAAAAAGAATGCCCCACGCCAACCAATGTAGTCGCCCAGAAAGCTGCCCAGCGGTGCGGAAATTGTCGCCGCAATCGCGTTCCCAGCATTCAGGATCGCAAGACCCTTCGGCACAGCGCTCGCCGGCAGAAGGCGCATGACAATCGCGGTAGACATCGACCAAAAGCCGCCAATTGCGATACCGAGCAAGGCGCGGCCGATCATCAGGAGTGTGTAGTTCGGGGCAAACGTAACGATGAGCCCCGAAACGACCAAGAGAAGCGACAACGAGGACAGGACGGCCTTGCGATCGATGTTGCGTGTGATGCCTGCGATGAACAGGCTTGTCACCACGGCGAACAGTCCCGAAATCGAGATTGCCTGTCCGGCCTGGCCCTCGGTCATGGCAAGATCGTTTGCGATCGGCGTCAAAAGACTGACGGGCATGAACTCAGAGGCGATCAGCACCGCGACGCACAGTGCCATGGAAACAACGGCGCCCCACGCTGCAGCGGGACTCGTTATCGTTTTATCGTATGTCACTTGTGTCATGATGTTTCGCCCTTCAACTCACGGGTGGTTTTCTCCCTCCCAACTGACTAGCATTGTGGAAGCAATCGAATTAGCCGCCGCGCTTCGCTTGCATTAATGGAAGTGACCCATAAATCCGCGACCGCGCAAAGTACCGGGTGGCAACGCCGCGTACGACGCCGCCACACGCCGGATTGTTTCTAAAGCCCTAGTGCGAGCCAAGGAACTCGATAATCGCGCGCCGCTCTTCGGCGTTGTTGAAGCGCTGCGTCATGCGCGTTCCGCGGACCATCGCGCCGGGGTTTGTCAGGTAGGTCTCCAAGGTCTCCGGCGTCCACGTCACGCCGGATCCTTTAAGGGCGGGAGAATACTTGAAGCCCTCGACACTTCCGGCCGACCGGCCGATCACACCCTGCAGATGAGGTCCAACACCGTTCCGATTGGTGGCAAGTTGATGGCAGGCGCCGCAGCGCTGTTCAAACAACCGCTCGCCTGGCGACGCGTCCGTTCCTTGGGCATAAGCAGGCGCACAAGCGCCTGCCATGATGAGAGAGGCCAATGAGGCAAGGATGAGCGTCTTCAACCGTCGACTTCCTTGAGATCGAGTTTGGACAGAGGCAGGCTTCGGATACGCTTGCCGGCGAGCACCGAAAGGGCGTTGGCCACCGCCGGTGGAACACCAGGTAAGCCCGGTTCACCGATACCGCCCATGGGCGCACCGCTTTCGACGATCCGGACATGGACCCGCGGCATGCGATCCGGCGTCAGGATCTGATAGCCGTCGTAGTTGCGTGCTTGCGGCATGCCGTCCACGTAGACCACTTCTTCAAGGAGGGCCGAGGAAAGACCAAGGGCAACGGCCGAGTTCATCTGCGCTTCGATGATTGCGGGATTGACGATGCTGCCCGGATCGATTGCCACCCAGACATCGTGGACGGCGATGTCACCGTCTCGCAGCGACACTTCGGCGATCGTCGCAACCTCGCTGCCAAAGGGTGAGGCCATGGCAACCCCTCTCGCCCGCCGGGTGCCGTCTTCGGCAACAAACGGACCTCGTTTCCACCCGCCGGCGAGATCGGCCACCGCTTCAAGAAGCGTCCTGTGGCGCGGACTGCCGGCCAGCAGACGATGACGCAACTCGTAAGGATCCTGCTGACCTGCATCGGCCAACTCGTCGAGGAACGTCTCGTAGAAGAAGTCGTTCATCGAGTGGCCGACGGAACGCCAGAAGCCGATGATGGCGGGATCATCCACGTGGATCTGACCGACACGGCGGTTGGGGATTGCATAGACTTTGCCGGCGATACCCTCGACGGCGGAGCTGTCGACCTTGTCGGGCTGGCGACCAAACCAGCGGCCCGTGGGTCCTTCTCCGACCGCGACCGCCGAGAGTGCCACCGGCATACCTTTGGCATCAAGTCCGCCGCGGAAACGGACCGCCGCCATCGGCCTGAGCGCGTCACGCAAGAACTCCTCCTCACGGCTCCAAAGAAGCTTGATCGGACGCCCGACCGCCTTCGCAAGCTGGATCGCCTGGGGATACGGGTTCGCTGTCTGATAGAGAAAATGCCGCCCGAGGAAGCCACCGAGCATCGGCGAATGAATGATAACCTTTTCCGGAGCAATGCCAGCAAACTTCGCGGCATCGGCCTGGAACATCTCGGGTGCCTGGTTGGGTAGCCATAACTCGAGGGATCCATCCTCGTTCCAGCGCGCGAGCGCCGATGGGGGTTCGAGCTGGCCGTGCACGAGATAAGGCGCGTCATAGACCGCCTCGACAACGCGAGCTGCGCCCGCAAGCGCACCAACCGCATCGCCCTCCGTTTCGAAGGCTACGCCGTCGCCGGACGCCGCTTTCAATTTCGCCATATGCGCTGCGGACGAAAAATCGGCTGGCATCGGGTGCGATGCCGTGGAAGCGGCCCCAGTCCAGTTCACCTGCAAGGCCTCGACAGCGCGGCGGGCGCGCCACCAACTGTTGGCGACCACGGCAACTGCGCCCGGAAGTCTGTGGACGGAATGGACGCCGGGCATGCCGCGAACCTCAGCTTCATTCTGCATGGCCCCTGGCTCGCCGCCGAGCCGCGGGCTGTGCTGGACAGCGGCGTAGAGCATGCCGTCGATCTTCTGATCGATGGAGTACTTCGCCTTGCCCGTTGATTTGTCGCGCGCGTCAAGCCGCGCAAACGGCTTGCCGATCCAGCGGAAGTTCGCCCGATCTCGGAGCGGAACCTCAGCCGGCAATGGCAACGCGGCAGCGTCGTCGGCTATTTCGCCATAAGGGACCGTACGACTTGATGCGGCGTGGATCACTTTGCCTGGTTCAGTCGAAAGCTCGGATACAGGCACGCCAAGCTTTGCTGCCGCCGCCTGAAGGAGCATGTGCCGCGCGGACGCGCCGAGTTTGCGCATCGTGTCGTAGCTCATGCGGACGGACATACTGCCGCCTGTGAAACGCCCGCCGCCCGTCAGGAGGTAGTCGGGACCGGGCGGCGCACCTTCGACAACGAAGTTCGCGGGATCGACATCCAGCTCCTCACCGACGATCTGCGCCATGGCGGTGAAGATCCCCTGCCCTCCTTCGATGAAGGCACTGCGGAAAAGGACGGTGCTATCGGGCCGGATTTCCAGGAATGCCGCAACCCGGGAGCCCGGCGTGATAGCCGCAGGCGCGGCCGCCAACGCGCGGGTCCGGCTCGCCGGAAGGGTAACGCCAAGAACAAGCGCGCCCAGGGACGCGCCAAGAAAGCCGCGACGGGATACCTTGAAAGGCTTGCCGTTCTCGCTGGCCAGAACCTCGGGGGCAATGGGCCTCATGTCATTCATGGTGCACCTCCGATCAAGCTTGGGCGGCGTCGCGGACGGCCGCGGCGATTGCGTTGTAGGTGCCACAGCGACAGAGGTTGACCATCGCGCCGGCAATGTCGTCATCACTCGGTTTGGGCGTTTGCTTCAAAAGCGCGGTGGCCGCCATAACCTGGCCGGACTGGCAGTAGCCGCATTGGGCGACCTGGTTGGAGACCCAGGCCTCGACAACTTTCTGGCCGATCGGATCATCAGCAACGGCTTCGATCGTCATAATCTCGGTGCCGGCGACGCTTTCTACGGGTGTGACGCAAGACCGCGTTGACTGCCCATCGACAAGCACCGTGCAGGCGCCGCATTGGGCGAGGCCGCAACCATATTTCGTCCCCGTCATTCCAAGCTCGTCGCGCAGAACCCAAAGCAGCGGCGTATCGGGTTCGATGTCGACCTGATGTTTTGTCCCATTGATCGTGAGTTCCATAGTGGTCTCCTCGGGTTGCACGTGATGCCTCGAACCAGGGCCGAACTGTCTCACCGCACACGCTAGCAAAGGACGCGGCTATGGATTAGTTGCCGTGCTTCGCTTACATTTATCGATATGACGCATAAATGGGCTAGGGCAGGACCAAGCGGGAAGCGATGGCCAGAGAAGACTTCAACGACCTCCTATGGTTCCTCGCCGTTGCTGAGGAACGAAACTTTACGAGGGCGGCCGCCAAACTTGGCATAACCCAGTCGACGCTAAGCCATACGATAAAGCGGCTTGAAACCAGAATGGGGCTAAGACTGCTGACACGTACCACTCGAAGCGTTGCGTTGACCGAAGCCGGAGATCGCGTCTTTCAATCGCTTTCGCCCAGGATATCCGCCATCAGGAGCGATTTGGCGGCACTTACGGCGTTGCGCGACACGCCGTCGGGTAAGATTAAGATCACCCTGTCGGACCATGCGCTCGAAACCATCGTTTGGCCAAAACTGCAGCCGGTCCTTTCGAAATATCCCGACATCAAGATCGAATTGAGCCGTGACAATGGCCTGCGCAACATCGTGGAGGATGGCTTTGACGCTGGCGTGAGGCTGGGCGAGAGTATCGAGAAAGATATGATCGCGGTCAGAATTGGACCCGACTGGCGTATGTTGGCCGTCGCCTCGCCCAGGTATCTTGCCGGTCGAGTCGTTCCCCAACATCCGCAGGATCTGATGCAGCACGACTGCATCAACATGCGGCAGCCAACCGGCGGCGGCCTCTATACCTGGGAATTTGAGAAGAACGGGCAGGAGCTTCGCGTCAGGGTCGACGGACAACTCACGTTCAACACTTCCTACCCCATGGTAGATGCTGCGCTGGCTGGCCATGGAATTGCTTTTTTGCCGGAAGACCTGGCGACCACACATATTGAAGCGGGACGTCTGGTCGCGCTGCTGTCAGACTGGTCCCCACCCTTCTCCGGCTATTATATTTACTATCCGAGCCGACATCAGAACTCGCCGGCATTCAAGGTGGTGGTGGACGCATTGCGGTATCAAAGATCGTAAGTGCGGTTCACAGGTGCGTTTCAATCCACTTGCTCCATCTCGCTCGGGACCGCGTGCTGACGCCGGCTCGCTCCCCTTCCACTTTGCTGCTGTTCGGTGGGAGGGAGATACCAGACCGCGATCGGTCGGCGACGCCCGCGCACGAAGCGGACCTGGTCTGGCTGCAGTCCCTGGACAATGGACGCCGGGTTCGAGCTTTGAGCTCTTGCTGCGGTAAGGAGATCCTCGCTGACTGCGAGTGGCGTGCCGATTTTGCGCGTCAGCCGTTCGAGTCTGCTTGCAACGTTCACGGTGTCACCCAATACGGTGTATTCCAGGCGGCGCTCGTCTCCGATATTTCCGACGATTACCTCGCCATAGTGAACGCCGATGCCAACCTCAATGACATAGTCGCCGCGAGCGACGCGCTGCTCATTCCAGAGCCGGATCTGCTCCAGCATTTCACGGGCGCATGACAGCGCTCGCGCTGCATCATCGGGCCGGGGACGTGGCGTGCCGAAGTGCACCATGATCTCGTCGCCGATGTATTTGTCCACTGTCCCGCCATGGTCAAACGCAACGGTCGCCAGGCGGGCATGGAACTCCTTCAGCAGCTTCACGAGATCCTCCGGCGCAAGCCGCTCCGATATTTTGGTAAAACCAACCATGTCGGCAAACAGGATCGCGGCAGTCTGGAGCGTGGGTTCCCCGAAGCCGCTCGACACGCTCGACAGCTCACGCACGATGTTCGGCGAAAAGTAGCGTGACAAGGCACTGCGCTGAGCTTCTGCTGCAACCTGCCTGCGCACCAGCCTGCGTGAGCGCCAAACAGAAATCGCAAGGATGACCGTGACAAGCACCAGGAACATCGTCTGATAGGAGAGGTTGATCAGGCTGACAGAGCGGGGATCGAGCACCAGCGCAATGATGTCTGCGTCACTAACGCCACCATTCAGCAAATCACTTCCATAGGCGATCGAGTTGGGCCGCGTGGCGATCCGGCAGTAGGCAATGTTCCAGATGACGATCGTGACCACGCCGCTCCAGATGACCAGGGCCGGCGAGTAGCTGAGCGCCATGCTCACAAGGAAAACGCCCAGATACAGGAAGTTCGGCAGCCGAAGATTGAGTTGAGACGTCCAGCCTTCGACAGCGAACGGCGATGGCGTCACAAAGATATAGGTCAAGACCGCGGCATCCACGGCCACGAACAACCAAGTCGCCACCGTCGCGTAGCGACTGTTGCGAGCCAAGCCAAAGGAAACTGCATTGAGAAGTGCAAACGCTACGATGGCCACCACATAGAGGCCCGAGCGGTCGAGAGGCACGGCAAGGAGCGCCCCCGCTGCGAGCGTTCCGAGGGCGACCAGTCGGCCCCAGAACATATAGGCGAGACCCTCATTGACTTCGCGGTCGATAGCGTCTCCAAGCGCATTCGACGAGCCGGACGAAGCGCCCCTTTCACCTACCGCGAACCGCTTGCTCGCGAGCCGTGCGACGCCCCTCAAGGCTGTCCTCCAAAGCTGCAGGTCTGCATGAAATCGCATTCTCGTCGATGCTTTCCTTGAAAAAGATCCGTGCGGTTGCCGAGGTGGTGCGCGCTCCGTCCGATGTGGTGGGGATCATAGCCGCCATCGCCAGGATCGATTAGAGCTGGAAACGCGCAAGCGGTTATGATGAGGCTCAATGAATTGTATCGACAGCCACACCCCACTCCCGCTCTTTCCGAGCACGGTCCCGCTGTCGAATTCGATCGCGTATTCTACTCCTGGCAACCAATGGACGTTCCAGCCCACAGAAAGCGAAGGCAGTATCCTCGACGCTTGCCGCCTCGCGCAGCATTCATGAAATACACCCATGACTGCAAACGATCCGACAGAGGTAATCGGATCACGTTCGGCCAGTTATAGTCGCCGATATCGAACGAATGCGCGGCGTTTCGCCCCGCGACCGTTGCATCGGGCAGCGTGTCCCAGTTGAAGTGTCGAAGAGAATCGAACAAATGCGAAGCCCCAACCGCCAAATGACTGCGATCCTTTTCGCAGCCTTCTTCACTACTTTGGCTCCCAGCGCCTTCGCACAGACAAAGCATCGCAAGGCGACGCCTGTAGTCGGCACGGTGGTGCGGTTCACCGGCGGATCGACGTCGGTGGACGTAAAAATAGGCGAAGACAACCCAGCAGTCCGTGACTTTCTTTCAATGCTCCCGCTCAAGCTGAAGCTTGAGGAGTTCGCCGGTCGCGAAAAAATCAGCTATCTCCCTCGGAAACTTAAGCACACCGGATCACCCGGATCCGATCCTGAAGACGGTGACCTCATCTACTTCATTCCCTGGGGAAATCTCGGCTTCTATTACAATACGGCCGGAATCGATTACTCAAACCAAACCATTCACATCGGCACCTACAAGGCGTCGTTGGGTACACTCGAGAAGCTTGCGGACCAGCCAGTCACCGTCAAGATTCTCCAATAGCGGCTGCCATGGCGCCACAGTCATGCGTCGAGCAAACCACGATCAGGCAGCGGGTCGAATAGTTGCTGAAGGTTTTTTGAATGCACGGCGAGAAGTGACGGTTGCCACCCTGTGTGTTCCGGCCCGCGTTGGAAAACCTTGGAAAGGCGGAGGCCCTGGGACGCCTCGATCTATCGGCGATTGACCGTCGACGGCGCACCCCTCGCCTTGAAAGGAATCGAACCGCCGACAGCCAAAAGAATTGGCGTAGGATTTACTCGTCGCCGAGCTCAAAGGGCCATATCTGGGCACCGTGCAGAATGCGCAGAATGCGAACGCGGTCGACTGTCACCGTGTAGGCGGCGATGTAGGGAGTGCGAGGAATTACCAACTCCCGCGTTCCCTCAATTCGACCAGGGCGGCCGCTTTCGGGAAAGTCGAGGAGACGCCGAACTGCATGCGCAATCTCCTCGTCGACGTGCACCGCCGCTTTCGGGTTTTCACTTTCAATGTAGCTGAAGATAGCGTCTCGATCGTCAAGCGCATACTGCGCCCAGACAAGCCTCATCGGTCGCCAGCCCCGGCCTTACGCAGAGCTGCCGCCCGGCGCTCGCGAAAGCGAGCCTCAGCATCCGCATCCTCGTAATCAGGTCGCGTATCCTCGAGAGCCTCCAACACTTTGGCGCGGAACCAGGCATCGTGGGCGTCACTGCTACCGACCATCTCGAGCGGTAATGAGCCTTCGTTCGCCGTTCGCGTCAGAAGGATACGAACAGCATCCGAGACAGTCAGCCCCATGTTTTGCAGGACAGCCGTGGCGCGGTCCTTGATGTCAGCATCAATCCGCGTCTGGACCAGTGCATTTGCAGCCATGACAAATCTCCTTCACAAGGCCAATGTAATGCACCTGCATGACAAAATCCAGTATCATCGCGAATGGTGAGACTTCGGAGTTTAGCCGCTTCCCTACGATACATTATGCGATCATGAGAGAACGGACGTGGAACAATTGCGGAAAGCATCCGATTGACGCCAGTTGGCCGCAATCGCGCAGGCCGAGTTGCGATGAGCGGCGACGATCGCCTTCCCGGACAAACCCGCATTGTTTCGTCAAATGCGTTGTTCTCGTTTCAGCTCGAGCGGGTTCGGTCAAATGCCCCGTCTGTCCGCGTCGGGCAGAGTGGTGGAACAATCATGCGCCCTGTGAGCCACCACATGGTCAACGCCACTGCGGCTGCCAGGTAGCCATCGACGGCATAGTGCCAGCCAGTATAGATTGAGCCGTAGAAGATCAGAGCGGCGAATGCCCAGCCGGCCGCGCCAGACCACCTATTCAACGAAGACAGAAACAAAGCGTTGAGGACTGCAAGCGCCACATGCACACTGGGCATCGCCGAGATACCTCCGCCGAACCCCGACCTACCGGTCTCATAAAGAGTGAACAGGTAGTCTGAATAGCCACGAACAAGATAGCTGTGCTCGATCCCGTCCATGGCAGCTTTGAGGCCATGAAACCGTGTTTCCTCGGCAAAATGGTCGTAGAAGACTGGCCCTACCGAAGAAAGCGCGGCGGCAAGGATGGTGCCGGTGGTTACGAGCGTCAAAGCATGAGCCCATAAATAGCGAACCCGGCCTACCCTGTTAGACCAGAGAGCCACGTAGAGTATGGTACCGAACCACTGGGCAAACCAAACAACGTCGTAGCATTTGAGGACGAACAGCGACCATATTTCACTGCTGAAACGGTGGGCCAGTTTCCATGCCGGTGTCATTTGGCATTTAATTAGGTTCATCCTCAATTTCTGTGATTCAGCGGCAGCATTCTCGCCCTCATCAGTTCTGGGCCGGCGCGACCGTACATTGCACGCTTCAGCATCTTGAGACGATTGATTTGCCCTTCGGCTTGACCGTTGCTCCAAGGGAGTTCGATTGCATTTTTGACGGCATCAATATCCCGGCGCAAAACGCTGGCGAAACGCATGATTGCCGTGAGCTCGGTGGCGATGGCATCGTCGATCCATTCATCCAGTGCCTCCGAGCTCCTGCTGCGCAAGATGCCGTTGAAGCGCATGGCCAAGCCACGCATTATGGCGAACACTGTCGAGCCCTGCTTCAAAGCATTGACCTTTCTGGCCTGACGATCTGTCAGCAGGCCGCGCGGTTTTATGCACAAAGCTGCGGCAACCACAGATGAGATCATATGGCCGGTGTCAGGATCGCGGACGGGTTCTGAAACATCCACATCCGGAGGCGGGTCGTCGGGTTGAATGTTTTCGGCTTCACGCCACATCTTCAACAGGCGCTCCAGATTGGAGCGGCTACCTGTGTAGCCGCGGTTCTTGATATCGTAAAACAGATGGCGCCCAACGCGGTTTCCATTTTTCCAGCATTCGGCCAGGAAAGCTTCAAAATACAGTGGCGATGTCGGATTCAATGCCGCCCGATTTCTGTCTCGAGGTGCATTGGAAGTAAGCCAATTCGCGATGCTGCGGCGCTCGTATCCGGTCCGCCTTGCAATCTCGCTGTAGGTGAGGCCCTGCTGCCGCAAAGCTTGAAGCGCGTCGAATATTTCCTGACGAGATTGCCTGTGCGCCAAGCGGGCACGGCGCTGTTGTGACCTGGCGCTGGCGATAGCATCTTCGGAGAGAATGGGTCTAACATGGGCGTGACCATAAACGCTCATCTGTTCCTTGATTGCCTCCCTGAGATTTTGGACCAGATGAAAACGGTCAGCCACCTGGCGGGCCTGCGGTGCGCCCTCTCGGGCTGCCTGAGCATACAAACCACAGCGATCTCGGCTCACGACCTCGATCGTCGGACGCTCTTGCAACCAAGCTTTTGCGCTCTCGACGCTGCGGTCCTCCAAAACATCGACGACCGAATGACGCTCAAGATCGACCATGATCGTCCCGTACCGCGAGGAATGCCGCCAGCTCCAATCATCAATGCCCACAACCCGAATAGTGTCTTTTTGTATGGACGCCGGATTATCGCGCTTCAATTGCCGCAAGATCGTGTCGTCGCTGACCGGCATGCCAAGCCGATGCATCAAGTATTCACCTGGGCGACCGCCCATCCTGTGGCCAATCAAGCCTACAATCTCAGCCATCCGTTCAGTTCGTCGCATGTAGGGCGAAGCAATCTCGGGCAACCTGTCGGTAAAGGTTCGTCGCCCGCATTTCCGGTGTCTACACTGCCACCGGTTCAGTGCGAGTTTGATTTTCACAACTTGACCCTGAACAGGCAAGTCCTGGAGGCGGCGGTTGTGCCAGCCGTGCCGGTGCTGGCGCCGCCGATCCTCACAGCGAGGGAATTTGAATCCGGCGCATTGGTAGCAGCGTTGCCGGAATATGACCCGGTTGAGATCGGGTCATATCGTTACCAACGCCGTTCGGAATCGAGAGTGGTCCGGCGATTTTGTAGCTGGATGGACGCCGAGGCACGCAATCTCGCTTCGGGTCTGTCGAGGGAAATCATCAACGCCCCATAAAAAAGCATCGCCCGACAAAGCGAAGCAGTGCCGCTCATCTAGTGATCGTCTCCATCAGGGGCTGCTGGGTGTGCATCCAGGCACCAATTCCACTCGCGCGACATCGGCCGCACGCTGCGTGGGTAGCTTCGCGTTCCGAGGGCGGCCCTCGGTACTGCTGTCCGGGAAAATCGACATAGGCTGCTCTTGATCGGAATCGAACTCGCGACCAGTCTTGAGGCAGCTCAGCCCGGAGGACGTCGAGATACGCGCTAGTAAATGGGCACCGCCAGAGCCGTTAGCACAACCTAAAGTACGAATTGATAACACTTCATTAACAAGTTTTCTATTTGAATTTCCTCGCATAATGCATTCATACGGT
>Ga0102591_1002855_pt1 | contig 17133 bp, 15 predicted proteins | sample AraplaCol_mCL_r2_2_FD_76860 | JGI IMG/M metagenome (GOLD analysis project Ga0102591, IMG submission 76860) | Arabidopsis root microbial communities from North Carolina, USA - plate scrape MF_Col_mCL_r2 (SPADES assembly) (version 2) | ecosystem: Host-associated > Plants > Roots > Endosphere... | reverse complement strand
GAGGTCCTCGCCACGATCAAGGTCCCGACCCTGGTCCTGCACGGCGAGATCGACCCGATCATCGAGGTGTCGGCTGGTCGCAAGTTCGCGGAAGCCATCCCCGGCGCCCAGCTGATCGTCTATCCCAAGGTCGGCCACCTGCCGCAGGTGGAGATTCCGCAACGCTCGGCCGACGACGTCGCGGCTTTCCTGACCGCCCATTCGGCCCCGTGACCGATCGGGCTCGCCGCCGCTGGCGCGCTTGCGTTCGCTGACTAGAGTAACCGTATGCGCGTCGATGATCTGGGTAATCCCGTCACCGTCTCCACCGAAGCCTCGCTGGCGGCGGTGAACGATTTCGTCGGCGGATTTCTGGCCTATGAGGTCCGGGCCGCCAACGTGCTGGGGGCGGCCGACGCCGATCCCGCCAGCGCCCTGCTCAACGCCTATGCCGGCATGCTATGGCTGTTGCTGGAATCGCCGGAAGGCCCCGGCCGCGCCGCGCCCTATGTCGCCAAGGCCCACGCCGCGCGCGCCGCGGCCCATCCGCGTGAACAGGCCACGGTCGATTTCCTGCTCGCCTGGTTCGAGGACGACATTCCTCGCGCGCTGGTCGTCGCCGACGCGATCCTGGCTGCCTGGCCGCGCGACCTGCTGGTCCTCAAGCTGCGCCAGTATCACGACTTCAACCGTGGCGACTTTCCCGCCATGCTGCGCGCCGCCTCCAGCGTCGCCGACGCCAATGCCGACGTCGCCCACTGGCATGGCATGATGGCCTTCGCTTACGAGCAGTGCCACCTGCTGGTCGAAGCCGAGGCCGCCGCCCATCGCGCCCTGAGCCTGCGACGCAAGGAGCCCTGGGCTCAGCACGCCCTTGCCCACGTCATGCTCACCCAGGGGCGCATCGACGAAGGCGCGCTGTTTCTGGAGAGCGTGCGCGACACCTGGACCGGCCTGAATTCGTTCATGGACACCCACCTCTGGTGGCATCTGGCGCTGTTCTATCTCAGCCAAGGACGGTTCGATCAGGCGCTCGACGCCTACGACCAGCACTGCTGGACCCAGGAGAAGGACTATTCCCAGGACCAGGTCGGGGCGGTCTCGTTGCTGGCCCGCCTGGAACTGGCCGGCGTGAACGTCGGCGAGCGTTGGCAAGACGTCGCCGATCACCTGGTCAAGCGCGCCGACGACGTCGTCCAGCCGTTCCTGACGCTGCAATACCTCTATGGCCTGGCGAAGGCCGGCCGCGCGGAGGCCGACGGCCTGTTGGCCGCAGTGCGCCAAAGAGTGGTCCATGCGCCCGATTTCACCCGCGCGGCCTGGCGCGACGCCGCGCTGCCCGCCGCCGAGGCCCTGGTCGCTCACGCTCGCGGCGACTTCGAGGCCGCCGTCCAGGGCCTGCGCACCGCCCTGCCCCGGATGATCGAGGTCGGCGGCAGCCACGCCCAGCGCGACGTCTTCGAGCAGATCGCCCTCGACGCCACCATACGCGCGGGCCGGTTCTCGGAAGCCCAGCAGGCGTTGGAGCTGCGCCGTGGCTTCGATCCCGACGGCGTACCGCTCAACCGCGCCTTGGCCGAGGTCTATGACCGCTTGGGCTTGCCCGCCGAAGCGGCCCGGGCCAGGGCGCGGGTCGAGCGCAGATTGGCGGCCTTGGCGTGAAGTTTTCCAAGGTCCTGGGCGCGATCCTCGCCGCCTGCACGCTCGTCCTGCTGGGCGTGGCTGGCCCTGTCCTGGCCAAGGACAGCCTGACCCTGGCCCTGCAATTGGAGCCGCCGAACCTTGATCCCACCTCGGGCGCGGCGGTCGCCACGGACGAGGTGGTCTACGCCAACATCTTCGAAGGCCTGGTGCGCCTGGATCGCGACGGCGCGATCAAGCCTCTGCTGGCGACCTACTGGGAGGTCACGCCCGACGGGCTGACCTACACCTTCCATCTTCGCGAGGGCGTACGTTTCCAGGACGGAACGCCGTTCGACGCCGGCATCGTCAAGTTCAGCCTGGAGCGGGCCATCGCGCCGACATCGGTCAACGTCCAGAAGCAGGCGCTGAGCGTCATTCGCCGGGTCGAGATCGTCGATCCGCTGACCGTGAAACTGCATCTGGCCCAGGCCGACAGCAACCTGCTCTACGTGCTGGCCTGGGGCGACGCGGTGATGGTCTCGCCCAGGTCGGTCCCAACCCTGGCGACCACACCCGTGGGCACAGGTCCCTTCCGGTTCTCCAGCTGGCGGCGCGGCGACGCCGTGGCCCTGACGCGCAACGACGCTTACTGGGGGCCGCCGGCCAAGCTGCGCCGGGTGGTGTTCAAGTTCATCGCCGATCCCGCCGCGGCCTTCGCGGCGATCAGGACCCACGACGTCGACGCCTTCCCCGACTATCCCGCGCCCGAGAACCTGGCCCAGCTGCGCGCCGACCCATCGCTGAAGGTGGTCTCGGCCTCCAGCGAGGGCGAGGTGATCCTGGCGATCAACAACCGCAACGGCCCACTGGCCGACGTGCGCGTACGTCAAGCCATCCAACACGCCCTGGACCGGCGAGCGATCATCGACGGAGCGATGTACGGCTACGGGACGCCGATCGGCAGCCATTTCCCGCCGCAGAACGCCTCATACGTCGACCTGACCGGCCTCTATCCCCACGACGTGGCCAAGGCCAAGGCGCTGCTGGCCCAGGCCGGTTATCCGAACGGCTTTTCTCTCCCCATGAAGCTGCCGCCGCCCAACTACGCCCGCCGCAGCGGGGAGATCGCCGCTTCGCAGCTGGCCGCGGTGGGGATCAAGGTCAGGATCGAGAACTTGGAATGGGCTCAGTGGCTGGACCAAGTGTTCGGCCGCCACGCCTTCGACCTGACCGTCGTCAGCCACGCCGAGCCGATGGACTACGACATCTACGACCGCCCCGACTATTACTTCGGGTACCGCAGCGCCGAGTTCCACGGCCTGATGAGAACGCTGAAGGCCACGGCGGACGAGGGCCAGCGCACCATCATCCTGCAGCGGATCCAGCGCCAGATCGCCGACGACGCCGTCAACGGCTTCCTGTTCCAGTTTCCGCGGCTGGGCGTGTTCGACGCGCGGCTGAAGGACTTCTGGGTCAATTCGCCGACCCTGACCGTCGATCCGCGCACCGCCTATTTCGACGGCCCTGACGCGACCGGCGACACGTCGGCCATCACGACCAGCCGAGCCGGCGATATCCTTGGCGTCTTGGCCGGCCTGGCCGTGGCGGCGGGTCTGATCGCTCTTCTGGTTCGTTTCGGAGCCGCCTATCTCGGCGGACGGGCGGCGATCATGGCCCTGACCCTGCTAGCCGCCAGCCTGGTGGTGTTCGTCATCATCCAGATCGTGCCGGGTGATCCGGCCGCCTACATGCTGGGCCTCAACGCCAATCCCGAAGCCGTGGCCAACCTGCGTCACCAGATGGGCCTGGAGGGGCCGGCGCCACAGCGCTACCTGGCCTGGCTGCTGGGAATGCTGCGCGGCGATCTGGGCGTCAGCTACACCTATCAGACGCCCGTGGCGGCGCTGGTGGTCGAGCGCTTGGCTGTCTCCCTGCCCCTGGCGACGGCGGCCATGGCGCTGTCGGTTCTGATCGGCGCGCCGATCGGAGCCCTAGCGGCGTCCAGGCGCGGCGGCGCGGCCGATACGGCGATGATGGGACTGACCCAGCTGGGTGTGGCCATTCCCAACTTCTGGTTCGGCGTCCTGCTGGTGATGGGCTTCTCGATGGGCCTGCGCTGGTTTCCGTCCGGCGGCTTTCCGGGCTGGGACGCGGGGCTGTGGCCGGCGCTGAAGGCTCTCTCCCTGCCGTCCCTGGCGTTGGCCATTCCCCAGGCGGCGATCATCGCCCGCGTCACCCGTTCGGCGCTCCTCGACACCCTGGCCGAGGACTATATGCGCACCGCTCGCGCCAAGGGCCTGTCGTCGAGCCAGGCCCTGTGGCGTCACGGCCTGCCCAACGCCCTGATCCCGCTGCTGACCATTTTGGGCCTGCAGTTCCCATTCCTGTTGGCCGGCAGCGTGATCATCGAAAACGTCTTCTTTCTGCCGGGCCTGGGACGGCTGGTATTGCAGGCGATCACCCAGCGCGATCTGATCGTCGTCCAGGGCGTGGTCATGCTGCTGATCTTCGCCGTCGTGGCCACCACCTTCCTGGTCGACGTGGCCTATGTGCTGGTCGATCCCAGGCTGCGCGGACGGGGTCGGTCATGAGCCGTTCCATAAGCCTGAACTTCGGCGCGGCGATCACCGCGCTCTTCGCCTTGGCGGCGCTGGGGTCGCTGGCCTGGACTCCCTACGATGTCGCGGCCTTCGACATCGCTCGGCGCCTACAGGGCCCTTCGACCGCCCATTGGCTTGGGACCGACCACTTCGGCCGCGACGTCTTGTCGATGGTCCTGGCGGGCGCGCGAAACGCCCTGGCCGTCTCGCTCGTGGCGGTGCTGCTGGGCGCGGGAGTCGGCGTGCCTCTGGGCCTATTGGCCGCGGCCCGGCGCGGCTGGATCGACGAGCTGGTCATGCGGACCAACGACGTGATCTTCGCCTTCCCGTCGCTGATTCTGGCCATTCTGCTGACCGCCGTGCTGGGTCCTGGGGCGATCAACGCGGTGATCGCCATCGGCGTCTTCAACATCCCGGTCTTCGCCCGCCTGACGCGCGGCGCGGCGCTCAGCCTTTGGACCCGCGACTACGTGCTGGCCGCGCGCATGGCCGGCAAAAACCAAGCACGGATCTCATGGGAACATATCCTTCCCGGCTTGCGCGGCCTTCTGATCGTCCAGGCCACCCTGCAGTTTTCATTAGGGATCATCGCGGAAGCGGGCCTGTCCTATGTCGGTTTGGGCCTCCAGCCGCCGGCCGCCAGCTGGGGCAAGATGTTGGCCGACGCCCAGACCCTGATCAGCCTCTCGCCCCTGCAGGCGATCGTCCCGGGTCTGGTCATCGTCGTCACGGTCCTGGGCTTGAACCTGCTCGGCGACGGCCTGCGCGACCGGCTCGATCCGCGCCTCGACGGAGAGCGCTGAGATGGCCCTGTTGGCGATCGAGACCCTGAGCGTGACGATCGGCGACAACCCGATCCTGCGCGACCTGTCCCTGACGCTGGAACCCGGCCAGGTGCTGGGCGTCGTCGGCGAGTCCGGCTCGGGCAAATCGATGACCGCCCTTGCCGTCCTGGGTCTGCTGCCGCGCGACGCGAAAGCGTCGGGCGCGATCCACTTCGAGGGCCAGGATCTCACGGCTTTGTCCGAGACCCAGCTCTGCCGCGTCCGGGGGGCCCGGATCGGCATGGTCTTCCAGGAACCGATGACGGCCCTCAATCCCGTCATGACGATCGGCGACCAAGTGGCGGAGGTCGTGCGCCAGCATCGCGGCGGATCCCGGATCCAGGCGTTGGCGGCGGCGCGGCGGGCCCTGGATCGCGTCGGCCTGCCCGCCGACCGCTTCCCGCTAAACCGCTACCCGCACCAGCTGTCGGGCGGCCAGCGCCAGCGCGTGGCCATCGCCATCGCCATCGTCCTGTCGCCCCGCCTGATTATCGCCGACGAGCCGACCACGGCTCTGGACGTCACCACCCAGACCCAGATCCTGGACCTGCTGCGTCAGCTGGTGCGCGAGGACGGCGCGGCCCTGATCCTGGTCAGCCATGACCTGGCCGTGGTCGCCGGGATCGCCGATCGCGTGGCGGTCATGAAGGACGGCGCGATCGTCGAACAGGGCCAGACCACCGCCTTGTTCGCCCATCCCTACACCCGCGCCCTGGCCGCCGGCGCCGCGCGGGTTCCACTGAGGCGCGGCGGTCCCAACCTTTCCGCCCCGCCCGTGCTGGACGCCAGGGCCGTCGTCCGCGACTATCCCGGTCCGCGTCACCTGCCGCGCGCCGGACCCGCATTCCGGGCGGTGTCCGAGGTCAGCCTGACGATCCAGCCGGGCGAGATCGTCGGCCTGGTCGGAGAGTCCGGGAGCGGCAAGTCCACCCTGTTGCGAACCCTGCTGGCTCTGGAGGCGCCGCAGAGCGGCCAGATCGCCTTGGCCGGTCAGCCGTTTTCGCCGGCCGCGCCCCGCGCGCTGCGCCGGCGCATTCAGGCGGTGTTCCAGGATCCGAGCGGCAGCTTCGATCCGCGCTGGACCGTCGAGCGGCTGGTCGCCGAGCCCTTGCACCTGCTCGACGTCAGGCCCACGCCGGCCGAGCGCCGCGCCAGGGTGGAGAACGTCCTGCTCCAGGTCGGCCTGTCCGCCGCGGCCGCCGACCGCTATCCGCACCAGTTCTCGGGCGGCCAGCGCCAACGGATCGCCATCGCTCGCGCCCTTATCGTGGAGCCTTCCGTGGTCGCCCTGGACGAGGCCGTCTCGGCGCTTGACGTCACGGTGCGCGCCGAGATTTTGGATTTGCTGACGCGGCTCTCCGACGAGCTAGGCCTGGCCTATCTGTTCGTCTCGCACGACATGGGCGTGGTGCGCGGCTTGACCGATCGGGTGCTGGTGATGCGGGACGGCAAGATCATCGAAGAGGGTCCGACGGCGGAGGTCTTCGCCACCCCCCGGCATCCTTATACGGCCCAATTGATCGCCGCGACGCCGAGCCTCGAGCGCGCCCTTGGGGTCAGCGCCTAGTCGGCCGCCAGATACACCGCCCGGGCGATGGCGCGGGCCAGGCAATCGCCGGCCGCGGAGCCGAGCCGGGCGATCTGGTGCGACCGTTCCTGGGCGGACGTCAGGGCGATCGCTCCGGAGGCGACAGCGAACACGACGTCGCCATCGAAGGGCGTATGAGCCGGCCGGATCGCTCGCGACAGGCCGTCCTGAGCCATGATCGCCACGCGTTTGCACTCGCCCGACGACAGATCCGCATTGACCGCGACAACGGCGAGGGTGGTGTTGGCCCCCGGCGTCAAACGACCTTGCCCCGCCAATCGCGAGTCGTCGGGCATGGGGTCGACAGCCCCGGCTGGACCCTTGGGCGCGCGTCCGCCGAACTCGCCGTCGATCTCGAACGGCCAGGCCCAGAAGGTCTCGCCATCGGGCATGTAGACCGAGCCGACCGGATTGACCGCGACCAGGGCGCCGACCATCAGGCCTTCGCCCAGGTCGAGCGACGCCGAGCCTAGGCCGCCCTTGACCAAGCCGGCCCGGGCGCCGCGCCCCGCCCCAACCGAGCCCAGCTCGAAATCGCTCGACGCCGCGGCGAAAGCCTGATGGCCCAACCGCCGGTAGGGCGGATCCACGCCCCAGGTCTTGTCGCCGCCATTGGCCAGATCGTAGAGCACGGCCCCGGCCACGATCGGCGCCGTGGGCGCGCCTGGCCGGACCGCGAAGCCTTCTCCCGCATCGGACAGGGCCGCCGCGACGGCGTCGGCCGCCGCCAGCCCGAAGACCGAACCACCCGACAGCACTAGGCCGTGAGCCTTGGCGTAGCCGTTCTCCGGCGCCAGCGCCTCACTTTCGCGCACGCCAGGCCCTCCGCCTCGCACGTCCACCCCTGCCCGCCAGCCCCCCGGACACAGCACGACGGTCGCGCCGCTGCGCACGGTCTCGTCCGTGGCGTTGCCCACCGTGAGGCCTGGTACGTCGGTGATCAGATTGCGGGGCCCGGGGCGATACAAGGCAGTCACCTTCGAAGAGTCAGCGTGCCGCCGCTTTTACCCGAGGCAACCTCCCAGCGGGGCGGAAAACGGCTTCGCGTCGGCGCGCGCGACTGTAGGCTGCTCCGGTCGAGTCCCGCTTTCCGGAGTTCCCATGGCCGACCTGCCGGACCTGTCCGCCGTCGAGTTGCTGAGGCTCTATCGCGACCGGCGCGCCTCTCCCGTCGAGGTGATGAGGGCGACTCTGTCCCGGGTCGAGGCGCTCGAGCCCCGGCTCAACGCCACCTGGGCGCTGGACCCCGACGCGGCCTTGAAGGACGCCCGCGCGGCCGAGGCGCGCTGGGCCGGGGGCGAGCCGATGGGGCCGCTCGACGGCGTTCCGGCGACGGTCAAGGAGCTGATCGCGACCAAGGGCGTGGCCAAGCCCCTGGGCAGCGCGGCGACCGACCTGACGCCCGAACCCGCCGACGCGCCCCCGGCGGCGCGGCTGCGCGAGGCCGGAGCGGTGATCTTCTGCAAGACCACCTCGCCCGATTTCGGCATGTTGTCGTCGGGCCTGTCGAGCTTTCACAAGCTGTCGCGCAATCCCTGGGACACCACCAGGACGCCCGGCGGCTCCAGCGCCGGGGCGGGCGCCGCCGCCGCCGCCGGTTACGGCCCGCTGCATCTGGGCACGGACATCGGCGGCTCGATCCGCTTGCCCGCCGGCTGGTGCGGCGTCTTTGGGCTCAAGCCCAGCAACGGCCGCGTCCCGATTGACCCGCCCTATATCGGCCGCGTCGCCGGACCGATGACCCGCACCGTCATCGACGCCGCCCTCATGATGAGCGTGCTCGGCGCCCCGGACTGGCGCGACCACATGAGCCTGCCGCCGGCCGAGATCGACTGGATGGACTTGGATCTCGACCTGAAGGGCCTGCGCATCGGCCTGATGCTGGACGCCGGCGCCGGAGCGCCGGCGGAGCCGGAGGTCATTGATGCGGTGATCGCCGCCGCCCGTCTGCTGGAGGCCCAGGGCGCGATCGTCGAGACCTTCGCCCCCTTCTTGACGCGCGAAATGCTCGACGGCCTCGACCTCTTCTGGCGCGTCCGATCGTGGAGCGACATCACCGCTCTGGCGCCGAACCAGGCCGAACGCATCCTGCCCTACATCGATGCATGGGCGCGGGCGGCCAAGGACGCCGACGGCCTGTCGGTCTATCGCGGCTTCCATCAAATTCACCGGATGCGCGAGGCCGGGACCAAGGCTTTCCAGCCCTACGACTTCGTGCTGTCCCCGACCGCGCCGATGCCGGCCTTCGCCGCGGAACTGCCCTCCCCGACCAATGATCCTAGTCGGCCGTTCGAGCACATCGGGTTCACGGTCCCATTCAACATGACCGAGCAGCCGGCGGCCTCGATCAATTGCGGCTACACGGCCGGCGGCCTGCCCATCGGCTTGCAGATCGTCGGGCGGCGGTTCGACGATCTGGGCGTGCTGCGGCTCTCGAGAGCCTACGAGCTTTTGCGTCCGCCCCAACGCCCCTGGCCCCGACTTGATGACAAGGCAATGACGAAGACATGATCAGCCTTGCCGCGAGCGGGCTCACCTCCTAGAACTTTTCGGCGATCAAAACACAGAGCACGCGCCAATGAAGTCTATTGATGGCGGCCCGCCAATGGTCAAGCTAGCAGCCGACCCACCGCAGGGCTGGCACGACAAGACGATGATTGTATATAGCGCGCCCCATGAACCCGGACGCGCCATGTCGCCGAACATGGTCATTTCTCGCGACGCCCTTCTCGAGGGCGAATCCTTTCGCGAATATTGCAACCGCCAGATCGAGACCTTTCGATCCAATCTCCCTCAGTTCGACCGCGAGAGCGAAGGCTACGGCCGCAGCCACGAGCGCGACGCGTTCCAGATCCAGTTCACCTGGCGCTCGGCCGCGGGCCTGTTGCGCCAGCGGGTCTTCTTCATCGCCACCGGAACCCAGGTGGTCGTGAACTATGCGGTGACCGCCGCGGCGGATGATTTCGCCGCCTATGAGCCCGCCTTCGAACGGGGCCTGGCGTCGTTGCGCATCGACGCGCCGCCAGCGTCCGTCGCCGGGATGCACTGATGCCCCGCCCCCGCCGGAGCCGGATGATCGCATGAGCGAAATGCCCGCCGCGCGCCTGGGCGACGACGTCGCTCACACCCAGGCCGGCCTCGGCATGCTGCTGGGCGTGCTGGGCGGCGTGGTGGCGGGCGCGGTCCTGGTGGGCGCGACGATCGCCACCGGCGGCGCGGCCCTGGCCGTGGTGGCGGCGGTCGGCGGCGCGGCGGGCCTGACCTCGTTCGGCGGACTGGCGGGCATGAACATCGGCGCGGCCATGATGGGTCCGCCCACCGGCAAGTTCGTGGTCGGATCGCCCAACGTCCTGATCAACAACCGCCCCGCGACCATGACCTTCGTGTCCATGGCGGTCTGCATCAAGGAAGCCGGCGCGCCGATCCCGCTGGCGACCGGCTCCTCGACCGTGTTCATCAATATCGGCATGGCCGGCCGCGAGGGCGAGAAGCTGGGTTGCAGCGCCGTGTCGGTGAAGATGACCTCGCCGGACGTGTTCATCGGCGGCGAGAGCGCTCAAGATCCGCGCGTCGAGATCAAGCCCGAGGTGCCCGAGTGGGCGGTGACGGCGCTGCAGGTGCTGGGCGTCGCCGGGGCGGTCCTGGCTCTGCCCTTCGCCATAGCGACGGTCGGCGTGGCGGCGACGATCGGCGGCGCGGTGCTGGGCTATTACGGAGGCAAGTACGGAGGCGAGGCCGGCAGAGCCCTGGGCGAAGCGCTGGGCATGTCCGAGGCCGGCAAACGGGCCATGGAAGCCGGCGGCCAGTTCCTGGGCGGCATGATCGGCGGCGCGGCGGGCGTGAAGGGCGTGCGCGCCTTCAACAGCCGCTACCAGATCGTGGCCCAGCCCGGCACGTTGGGCATGAACGGCGGCAATCTTAAGATCGTGCCGAGGACTCCTAAGCCGACCACATCGCTCAAGCCCGCCAAGCCCGTGTCCTACGAGCGCCCGTCCGGCTTCCGGAAAGGCGTTCGCGACAAGGTCTGGGAGGATGCGCGCGGACCCGATGGAGAGGTGCGCAACCCGGGGACCGGTGAGGTCATGGACCCGAACAAACCTTGGGACATGGGCCACAAACCAGGCTACGAATTTAGAAAGCATCAGCAGTCCGCGATGGATAGAGGAATATCTCGCAAAGAATTCCTCAACGAACATAACGACCCTTCCCACTACAGACCTGAACTGCCATCGTACAATCGTAGTCACGCCGGCGAAGACATGACCGGAGACTACTTAGGTTTTTGACGTGAGGAGCCCATGGCGGTTTCAGAAGAAAACAAATCTCTCGCTCGCTATCTGAAGGACGTCACGCAGGGATCGCCGACCGTCACGAAGTATTGGGACGACGCTCACGTCAGCGATATCGACATCATGATCATCAAGGACGCCCCCGCCAAAGGCGTTTCAACCTACGCCTCGCTCGCCCTTTCGGACGTACGGACGGGCCTCACCTCGGGCGGCAAGGCGTTGGGCGTGGAGATCGTGCTGGCGCTGGCGACCGACTGCGCCGAGGGCGCCAACATGATCGCCACGTGCGGCTTCAGTATCAAGAAGGGCGAGATCGTCCCCACGCCCGGCGCGATCATTCCGCGGGTCCTGGAACTCTACGGCGAAGGGCGTGACATGAAGCACGCCATGCTCATCTCGCCGTTTCTGTGGGACCTGGAAACCCAGACCTTCCCAGCCAAAACCGTCGCCTGGCTGCAAGTCCTGCCGATTTCCGACCCGGAGCGGGACTATGCGCTGGCGAACGGCCCCGAAGCGCTGGAGGAGCTGTTCGAGGAACACCAGATCGACGTCTTCGACATCGATCGCCCTAGCGTCCTCTAAGGCCTCGACCGGGCCTTTAGCGCCGCATCGGAATCGAGGATGGTGACGTTCAGCAGAACCCGGCCGCCGCTCACTCAAGCCGATCTGGCGGCGGTCGAGAGGCGGCTGGGCGTCATCCTGCCCACGGATTTCGGACAGGCCCATGGAAATCGATCCCGCCTCTACGCTTCCCGCGCCGCCGCCGGGACACCTCGAGACGCTGGAGGATTACTACGGCGTTCAGCTTCCCGAGGACTTCAAACGCCTTGTCCAGAACCACAACGGCGCCATCCCCCGCGCAAGGCGGTTCGATGCGGCTGGCGCGGAGCGGCTGATCGAACGCTTCCTGCCGATCCTGGCCGACGCCGAAGATCATCCGCTGGGATGGCTGGAGCTCGAGGTCGTGGCGTCGCAACTCGACGCGCGCCTCACGGACGACCCCGCCGGTGAGACCATCACCCTCATCCCTATCGCCGCCCTGTTCGCCGGCGACTTTCTCGTGCTGGACTATCGGGCGCCCTCGACCGAGCCGACAATTGGCCTGCGGAACCACGAACAGTCGGAGGACTTCGCACCCGCCGTCACACCCGTGGCCAGGACGTTCAGCGAGTTCCTTTCGATGTTGCGATGACACACCGAGCTCCACCCATGATCCTGCACCCTACGTTTCGCGTCTATTCCTACTCGAACCCGGCCAAGGACCAGGACCTGGCGGGACTCGCCACCGCCTATCCAGTCATTCCCGACGGCTATCTCGACTGGGTGAGTGAGGCGACCAACGTCACGCTGCTCTGGAACAACCGAGGCGAGCTGCGGATCTGGGGGCCAGAGGAGGTCTTCGGCATGGCCGCCGCCTACAATATTTCGGCGCGAATGCCGGACGCCCTGCCGTTCGCGGACAACGGCGGCGGGGAATGGCTGGTCTACGGCGACGGTCAGCAGGGCCGCGGCGTCTATCTGGTCGACGCGGGATCCCTGGCCCTGGACGAATACGCCCCCCGGCTCTGTCGTGACCTGACCGAGCTGCTGACCCAGGCCGCCGGCGCCGACCGGGTGTTCAAGTCCGACCCGATCGACGAGGCCGACCTCGGCGCTCCGTTCTACACGGACCCGCCGGCGCTCTAGGCCGGCAGGAAGCGGTCCGCCGACGTCACCAGTTTGTCGGTCGGCGTCGGACCAGAGATCAGCGACGTCAGCCACGGGTCCGGGTTGCGCCCCGTGTCGACGACCGGGATCACCAGCTGGATGGAGCCACCGGCGTAGGACCGACGAGTCTGACGCCAGCCCTTGTCCTGAGCGGCGGCAGAGACCTTGGGCTGGAACTTGGTCGCGCCCCAGCAGGCCGGAACGGCTTGGCCGCGCGGCACGTCCATGAACCAGACCAGCCCCTTGTCGCCCCAGTCGTCGCAGACGGCCCAGCGCTGGCTAACCTCCTTGACCAGGTGCTTGCCCGAGGGGCCGGCGGAGAGGATCTCGGCCACTTCGCTGCCGTACAGCCAGAATCGGCCAAGGCGTCCGTTCACGCCCCGCCCGCTGTCGCTGAACCGCACCAGACGGATCGGTCCGGCGATGGTGGTGAAGCGGAAGAAGCCGCCCTCGAACGATTGGGCTTCCTGGACACTGATGTCGAAAGGACTCAAGGGCCTGCTCCCTGGAGAAGATCGCGATGTCGCGAGACTAGACTTTCAAGGTGACGGCGACGCCCTGCGACTGGAGCTGCCCGCTCATCCATTCGGCCACGGCCAGGGCGCAGGCCCGGTCACCGACCACGTCGGCCCAAGGTACGCCGCCGGCTGCACCATGGGTGCCGACAAACTTCTTTTCCTCGAGGATCCCGTCACCATCGAGCCAACGGCCGGTGTTGTAGAAGTAGAACCGCGACTTGACCGGATTGCGGGCCCAGAAACCCAAGCTGCGCGCGGTGCGGGCATGGGCGACGAAGTCGACATTGTCCGGAATGGTCTGCGAAAGCCCCAGCTCGCTGGTCTGCATGTCGACCGCGTCAAACAGGAACATCGCCTTCACGCGCTTGCCTTGCGCCTTAAGTCGTTTGGCGGCGACGATGGCGGTGCAGCCGCCGCGGCTATAGCCGACCAGCATCAAGGGACCTGAACCGCCTTGGGCCGCGCCGACGGCGCGATCGGCGATCTGCGACACCTCCTTACCGGTCAGGGACGGCCCGCGGAAATAGGCGCTTCCGACGACTTGCCTGGCGATCTGACTGGGGAAGGAGTTCCCCATCTCCTTGGCGTATTCCTTGTCGTCGCTCGGTCCCGTTCCATCGATGATGACGATCATACTCTCTCTCGCTGGCCAGAGGTCGCCGAAGCCTAGCGTCAGCACTCGCCCTACTCAATACACTCCACCACTCTTTGTTGTAATTTTCAAAAAGCCTTTTCCGTCAACTAGATGATGTCAGAACAGTTACAGCAAAGCTTAGGTGCGATATTTCGAAATAGCCTTGGAACCATTCCAAGACTTAGCCGTTTTGGGCCGCCCGAAGACCGTCAATCCTGTCGCGCTCGCGCCTAAAGGCGACCAAAGCTTGACCATTGAGCGTGCGCCCCTGACTCGTCTGGAAACTCATGGGATCGACCTGAACGCCCTCGACGATGACCTCGTAGTGAAGGTGCGGACCCGACGAGAGGCCGGTATTGCCGGAGAAGGCGATCGGCTGACCCTGACGCACGGCCGCCCCGACCACCACGCCGGGAGCGAAGCGCGAGAGGTGAGCATAGGCGGTCTCCAGATTGGCCTTGTGGCGTATGCGCACGAAGTTGCCGTGGCCGCCGTGCGGACCCACGAAATCCACCACGCCATCGCCCGAGGCATAGACGGCGGTCCCCACGGGCACGGCAAAGTCGGTGCCCTTGTGCAGGCGGGTATAGCCCAGCACCGGGTGCACCCTGGGGCCGAAGCTGGAGGTGATGCGCGCGCCCTCCACCGGCGTCCGCATCAGCCCGCGCACCACGCTGACGCCGTTGCCGTCGAACCAACTGGGTTGGGCGTCGCCGGGCGGCTGGAAGGCGTAGAGCGCCCGCGACTTGGCGCTGGTCTGCAGCGAGACATAGACGAGACGTTCGCTGCCGACGACCGCGCCATCGCCATCGACCTGCCGCTCGAATGCGGCTTCGAAGATGTCGCCCGGCTTGATCTCGCGCTGGAAATCGAAATCGAAGGCGAACGCCGCGGCGAAATCGTCGATCAGCGAGTCACGCACACCGGCCGCGACGGCCGACGAGTAGAAGCTGTTGGCGTCCATCTCGCCCCGCACGACCTTGATCTCCAGAGTCCGGTTGGACGAGAGCGACTCGGCGTCCACCGCCCGCGAGCCGTCGCCTCGCAGCATCACCCCCGATCCGTCCGCCCGCCGCAGCTCGACACTGTCGACCAGGCCCGGCTGGCCCGATCGAAGCCGCAGCGACACCCGAAGCGCGCCAGGCGCGGCGTCCAGCTTCTCGTTAGCCGCCAAGCCCAGGCGGATCGCACGATCCATGCTGACCCCCTCCGCGACGAGCGCGGACGCCAGGTCCTGAACGCGCGCGATGGAGAAGGTGCGGCGCAAGCCCTCTGGCGGCTGCGGGGCGGCGACGACCGCGGGAGGCGCCGGGGGTTTGGCGGGCGCGCGCCACACGCGCCAGCCGACGCCTCCCGCCAGCGCCAAGACGACCACCGCTCCCGCGCCAAAAAGCATAAGACGGTTCACGGTCAAGCTTGACCGTGACAAGCTTGACCGTTCCCGGATCATTTTCGAATGCGCGCCAGTCTTTCTGACCCAGCTTCGCGGATCGAAGGACGGCTCGTCTTCTGAACGGCGATGCATCCGCTTCTCTTTGCTTGCGTTTCCCAAAGCATAGCTGTGCGGGGCGCGCGAACCAGGGTCTATTGCTGGGAATACGGCTTCCGTAGCTCTACCGACTAGTGTTTAAGTGCAACCCCCAGGGGAACGAGGGAAGCGTATGCAGAGCGACAGCCGCGTCGCGTGGCGCGAGGGTCTATTCCTTCGGCAACAGCACTTCCAACAGCAGGACCGCTATCTGGAGGCGCTGATCACGGCCCGGGCGAACAGTCTGCGCCCCTATCCGTGGGGGGTGTCGCAACTGAAGATCAACGCCGACATGGCGGCTCTGGGCAAGTTCGCGGTCGAATCGCTGTCGGGGGTGCTGCCGGACGGCCTGCCCTTTTCGATTCCCGGCGATCTGCCGCCACCGCCGCCGCTCGACATTCCCGCGGACGCCCGGGACGCCATCGTCTATCTCACCCTTCCCGCGCGCCAGGCCGGCGCGGTCGAGTTCAAGGGGCGGGACGAGCGCGACACCGCCGCCGTGCGCTATCTGGTCGACGAAGAGGACGTCACCGACGCCTTTTCCGAGGAGCGCGGCCAGGAGCCGATCGAGGTAGCCCGCCCCAACCTCGCCTTCGGCGTCACCCAGGACCAGACCTATGGCCGTGTCCTGCTGGGACTGGCGCGGATCCGCGAGGTGCACAACGGCGCGCTGGTGTTCGACGATCGCTACATTCCGTCCGCCCTCGACATCCAGGCCAGCCGCCGCCTGGCGGGCTTCCTGACTGACATCATCGGTCGGGCCTCCCAGCGCGTGGACGAACTGGCGCTGCGCGCGGTCGAGGCCACAGATGGCGGGGCCGAGACCTTCGCCAGCTTCCTATTGCTACAGGCCCTGAACCGCTGGACGCCCCAGCTTCGCCATCTGGACGCCTTGCCCGGCGTTCATCCGGAGCGCCTGTACGAAACCTTCTTGGGCATGGCGGGCGAGCTGGCCACGCTGACCCGGCCGGATCGTCGCCCGCCGCCGTTTCCCACCTATGTCCACGAGAAGCTGCAACCGACCTTCGAACCGGTCTTCGAGGCCCTGCAGGCCGCGCTTTCGGCGGTGTTCGACCGCTCGGCGATCCAGCTGCCGCTGCAGATGGCCGGACTGGGCGCTTACACCTCACGCATCACCGACCACAATCTCTACAAGACCGGCTACTTCTACCTGGCCGTCAACGCCCGCGCGTCGCTGGACGATATCCGTGGGCGCTTCCCGTCCATGGCCAAGATCGGCGCGGTCCAGAAGATGCGCGAGATCGTCGACTCCGCCCTGCCCGGCGTGCCGCTTCGCCATACGCCCACGCCCCCGCCGCAGCTGCGGGTGATCCCCGGCTACGTCTACTTCGAACTTGATCGCTCGGTCCCCGACTGGCGGGACTTCGCCAGCGCCGCGGCCCTGGGCCTGCACGTGGCCGGCGACTGGCCCGACCTGAAGCTCGAGCTCTGGTGCGTGAAGGGAACCGGCCGATGAGCGACAGCGACGACGCCAAAAATCCGAACAAGACGGTGTTCAGGCCGTCGCCGCTGCAAAATCTCCGCACGCCGGGCGCGCCACCCTCACCGCCGCCGTCGCCCGCGTTCACCCCTGCCTATTCCGGCGACTTTTCCTCGCCTCCCGCCCCGCCCCCGCGACGCCGCACCGCGAGCGACGACGATATCCCTCTGCCGCCCCCAGCCAACCGGGCTCGCAATCCGATGATGATGGCGGCCGCGCCGCTATTGTCGCTGATCGTCGGCGTGCGGTCGGGACGCGTACGGCTGGGCCTGCCGGAACTGCACCAGAAGGCCTCGACCGAAGTGGCGGCCTTCGACAAAGCCCTGCATGCGGCCAACTATG
>Ga0102591_1002853_pt1 | contig 17138 bp, 17 predicted proteins | sample AraplaCol_mCL_r2_2_FD_76860 | JGI IMG/M metagenome (GOLD analysis project Ga0102591, IMG submission 76860) | Arabidopsis root microbial communities from North Carolina, USA - plate scrape MF_Col_mCL_r2 (SPADES assembly) (version 2) | ecosystem: Host-associated > Plants > Roots > Endosphere... | reverse complement strand
CTCTCCGGGTAGCTGCCTGACCCGCTGCCACGCCTGATCGATGGAGTAGCCGTCGGTCGCCATGCCGTCGTAGTGCGACCGACGGCTACTCCATCGATCAGGCGTGGCAGCGGTTCAGGCAGCTACCCGAAGAGGCGCAGGACATCTTCGTGCAGCAGACGCTCTTCCGCGTGCTGAATCAGGTCGGTAAGGACTATGCCGACGAGGGCAGCGCGTTCGCCGGGCGTTACGCTCGCGGCTACGATGCGCTGAACACCCTGTTCCCCGCGTCACTCGGCTACACCGCCAACGGTACCGACGGCGGCGAGAACGGCGCGGCGAATACCGTGTCGACAGGCGATCTCGACATTCGCGGAAGCACGATACAGACGCAGCGTGGCGGCGACATTTCCATCGTGGCTCCGGGCGGGCAGGCGCTGCTTGGTGGTGTGTCGGCGCCACCGGTGATCACGGATCCCAACGGAAGGATTCTCGCCGGCCCGAACACGCAGGGTATCCTGACGCTTCAGCAGGGGGACATCTCGATGTTCACCGATCGCAGCACGCTGCTCGCACAAAGCCGCATCTTCACCGAGCAGGGAGGCGACGTCGTGATGTGGAGTTCGAACGGCGACATCAACGCGGGCAAGGGCGCGAAGACCAACACGGAAATTCCTCCGGTTCGTTACCTGTGCTCGGTCGACGCGTGGTGCCTGCAGGATCCCTCCGGTCAGGTCTCCGGTGCGGGCATCGCCACGTTGCAGACGATCGAAGGCGCACCGGAAGGCAACGTCTACCTGATGGCGCCTCGCGGTACCGTCGATGCGGGCGACGCGGGCATTCGTGTCTCGGGCAACCTCGTGATCGCCGCGGCACACGTGGCCAACGCAGACAACGTGCAGGTCAAGGGCGATGCCATCGGTCTGCCTGTCGTGCAGGCGGTGAACGTCGGTGCGCTGAATGCGGCGAGCTCGGCGGCCAACGCGGCGTCGAAGGCGGCGGAGGACGTCGCACGTCAGCAGCAGTCGGATTCGCGCGACCGCATGCCGTCGATCATCTCCGTGCAGGTGATCGGTGCGGACAGCGGTGCGAGCGTGTCACCGAGAAGCAATGGTTACGACGTGGACAGTCCTGTGCAGGTCGTTCGCCGCGCGGGTCACGGTGATGGACTGACCGACAGCGAACGCGCACGACTTCACTGAATGCGGTGACAAAGACGCCCGGATGACGATACATCGTCATCCGGGCGTCTTTGTCATTGTCACTGTCATTTGCGGTGCATCGACGACGACACCGTTGTCATCGAGTTGGCACGAAACGCGACATCGCCGCGTCACTACAGGGAAAACTCGCGCGAACAGAATCGATATGCCTCCATAAAGGAGGTTCATCGACTAAGGGGTAATGCCATGTTCAAGCGCAATGCTATGGGGAACACCCGCACCAAGCTTGTTGCCGGTGCCGTCATGCTGGTTCTCGGCCTTTCGGTCGCTGGCTCGGCCCTCGCCACGGATACGTTCGGCGGTGGCGCGACGCTGCCGGCGGGTGGTTATGTCGGTTTCAACTTTCTCACCGGTTCGCTGAAGCAGTCCGCCAACACCGCGTCTCCGACGTCGGGTGTTGCCCCCGTTCTCGGGACGTCGCTGTTCGGCGCCTGGGCCACCGCCTCCGGCAACAAGGTGTCGTACTGCCAGACCGGCAGTGGCAACGGCAAGAAGATCTTCGACAACTGGGATGGTGCCGCGTCTGTCAGCGCTATCGGCGCATGCGGTGGTGGCCTCACCGGCTTCGGCGCGCCGTCGAGCATCCTCGTGAACCCGCACTTCGCCGGCAGCGATGCACCGATGTCGGCAACGGAATACGGCTGGTTCACCTCGGGTGGCAAGGTGGCGCAGTACGGTGAGCCGGTGCAGTTCCCGGCTGTCGCCGGTTCGATCGCGGTCATCTATCACAAGAGCGGCCTTTCGACGCAGCTGAACCTCACGTCGGCGCAGGTCTGCGGCGTGTTCAACGGTACGATCACGCAGTGGTCGACGCTGACCGGCAACGCGTCCGATACGTCCGCCATCAAGGTGGCGTTCCGTTCGGATGGCAGCGGCACCAGCTTCTCGCTGGCCAACCACATGAACGCGGCTTGCGCCGGTACCTCGTCGCAGCACTTCATCGTCGACCAGTCATTCGCCACCGCCATCAGCCAGTACAAGCCGACGATCCCGTCCACCTGGGTCGGCGCCAGCGGCAACCAGGGCGTCGTGCAGGCTGTGCAGGACAATGACAACACGATCGGCTATGCGGAATCGGCGAACCTGAAGGCCTCGGCTCTCGCTGGCGGCGCGACGGACGTCAAGTACGCGACGATCGGTGGCAAGGATCCGTACGCCGACTTCCCGACCGCCGTGGCCGTGCTGCCGACGAACGACTTCGTCCTTGGTGCGGTCGATGCCTCGACCGGTCGTCCGGCCGTGACCGCGCTCACGCCGATCGGCCAGAAGACCTGCATGGTGCTCGTCAATCCGCTCGGCTACGCGAACATCACCTCGCGCTATCCGATCATGGCCGTCTCGTATCTGATCGCCAACAACAAGGGCAACACCGCGACCGACGTCGCCGCCGTTCGCGGCCTGGTCGGCGCAGCGTACGACACGTCGCTCCGTAGCAGCATCACGACGATCGGCGCGATCGATCCGGTCACGGGCAAGCCGAACACCGGTTACGCCTTCCTGACCGCCTCGACCCTGACCCAGGCCAAGGTCGACTCCTGCATCGCCCAGTAAGTACGTAAGTAAAGGCATTCACGGAAGAATCGGGAAGGGGTCGCAAGACCCCTTCCTTTCTCACGCCGAAAACCCGCCCATCGCTAACGGAAAGACACAGGGACACGATCATGAAGAACGAAAAGCCGACGCTCGGAAGCCGCGCGCTTCGTTGCGCCATCCCGCTGCTGATCGCTGGCGTGGCACTGCCCGCCGTCGCGGCACAGAACAAGAACGCCTACGTGGCGAACCAGTTCGACAATACCGTGTCGGTGATCGACACGACGACCAACGCCGTCACGGCCACGGTGCCGGTGGGTAACTATCCGCTCGGCATCGCCGTCAGCCCCAATGGCAATAACGTCTACGTCGCCAACGCGCTCGACAATACCGTCAGCGTGATCGACGCCGCGACCAATGGCGTGAAAGCGCTGGTGACGGTTGCGAACACACCGGTGGCCGTGACGGTCAGCCCGGACGGCACCGACGTCTACGTCGCCAACGCCAACGAGAACACCGTGTCGGTGATCGACGTGGCGACCAACACCGTCGTGGGTTCGCTGCCGGTCGGCAACGCGCCCTTCAGCGTCGCCGTCAGCCCGGATGGCAAGCGCGTGTACACGAGCAATACCGGCGACAACACCGTGTCGGTGATCAATACGCGTACCAACGCCGTCTCCAGCATCGCCGTCGGCAGCGCGCCGGCTGGCCTGGGCATTGGCCCGCTCGGCGCCCGCGTCTACGTAGCGAACGCCGGCTCGAACACGGTGTCGGTCATCGACGCGTTCACCAACAAGGTGACCGCGACGCTTCCGGCCGGCGTCGGTGCGGCCGGTATCGCCACCAGCCCGATCGGTATCCCGGTGTACGTGGCGAATGGCGTGGACAACACCGTGTCGGTGATCGAGCCGTTCGGCAAGAAGGTGCTGGCCACTGTGCCGGTGCAGAGCTCCCCGGGTGCGATGGCGGTGAGCGCGAAGACCGCCCGCGTGTACGTCGCGAATGCCGGCTCCAACTCGGTGTCCGTGATCGATCCGTTCAAGAACAAGGTCGTCGGGACCGTCACCGTCGGCAACTATCCTGCCGCCGTGGCGACGCAGCCGGACTAAGCGTTTCGCAGGGACGCACCAGATGACGGCCATGCTTCGCGGCATGGCCGTCATCGCTTCGCAATCGGGCGATTGCATGCTTGGTCCGTCAAGGAGGGGGCATGCGCATCAGGCGACACGGTGGATTCAGTCTGCTGGAAACGTTGGCGGCGATGGTGCTGCTGTTCCTGTGTTTCGGCGCGCTGATGCACGCGGCGGGTGCCTCCGTCGCACTGAACACGCGCGCGTCGCAGTATACGCAGGCCTCGCTCTGGGCGAGTGGATTGCTCGACCGCACGTTCGTTGCCGAATTTCCGTCCGAGGGTACGCATACCGGGCGTTTCGACGATACCTATCGCTGGACGATGAAGGTCAGTACGCCGCCCGAGGCGATGGCCACGACGACGCTCGTGCCGATGCACCTCTACCGCATCGAACTGACCGTGCAGTGGGATGTGGGCGGCAAGACGCTTTCGTCGCGCTTCGAGACCTTGCGCTCGGTCGCGGAGAAACCGCGCGAGGCGACCGTGCCGCTCTACGCCACGGGTGACTCGTGATGCGTCAGTCCGGTTTCAGCCTGCTGGAAACGCTCGCGGCGCTCGCGCTGCTGGCCATGCTGTTGCTGGGTGTGACGGCGGCGGTGCAGACGATGACTCACTCGACGCACGCGACCGTGGCGGCTACCGAGCGGCTCGATCAGATCCGCGCCGCGCAGCAGTACGTGCGCCGGGCGTTGTCCGGCTCGCTCGCGTATCCCTGGGCGTTGCGCGCCGACAAGCATCCGATAGTGCTGCGGGGGACCGCCGACGACGTCACCTTCGTGGCGCCCGGCCCGGGCTATCTGGCGAAGAGCGGTTTGCAGTTGCAACGGCTGGCGTTGGTCGGGGAGGGCAAGGAGAAACGCCTCGAAGCAGCGTTCGCGCCGCTGGCGGCGCGAGAGGCGGCTCAGGTGGTACCGTCCGCGCCCGAGGTGCTGGTCGACCGTGTGATCTCGGGCCACTTCGTCTACAGCGGTATCGACGGCGATGGCAAACCCGTGGCGTGGCAACCCACCTGGCCTTACGAAGATCACCTCCCGACGATGATCGGTCTGGAACTCACGCTGGCCGGTGGCACGGGCTGGCCGACGATCGCGGTGCCGCTGCGCATGGATCCCACGGCGGTGAACGGGCGCGAAGCGATGGCGCGGCTCACCATGATGGATGCGCGGCCATGAAGCGCATGGCGCGACAGGGCGGCGTCGCGCTGCTGGTGGTGCTCTGGGGCTGCACGCTGGCCGCGATCACGTTGGGCGCGCTGGCAAGCACGGCGCGCGTGGAGAGCACGCAGGCACGCGGACAGGTGTCACGCACGCAGGCGCTCTACGCGGCGCAGGCCGGTATCGACCGGGCCGTCTACATGCTCAACGCGCGCGACGACAGCCAGCGCTGGATGGCGGACGGCCGGCGGTACGCGATGAGCGTGGGGAAGGCGGAGGTGCAACTCGAGATCGCCGACGAGGACGGCAAGGTCAATCTGAACTCCGCGTCGCCGGAGCTCGTCGAGCGTCTGTTGCTCGTTTCGGGTGTGCCGCCGTCCTCGGTCGCGGGAATACGGGGCGCGATCCTGGGGTGGGGGAGGCGCGGGAACATGGCGGCGTCGCTGCTCCTGGCCAAGGGCGGCTTCGCCAGCCTCGACGAGCTCTACCGCGTGCCCGGCGTCGACGCCGACACGGTCGACCGCGTGCTGCCGTTCCTTACCCTGTGGAACGCGGGTGAGCCGAATCTCGCCCACGCCCCGCCGACGGTGGTCGCGGCCGTCACCGGGGCGTCGCTGGAACGTGCGCAGCACTATGTCGAGGGCGTCCGCCGTCTGCCTTCGGCGGACGCCGCGCTGCCGCTGCTCCCCGGCACCGGCTCGGGCAGTGCGGCGAAGGGCTTCAGCGGCGTGGTCAGCATCGTTTCGCGCGCCCGGCTGGCCGATGGCATGACGCTCGTGCTCGATACCACCGTCGTATTGCACAACGCGCCCGGCGACCCGCGGGCGTATCGGGTGCTGCGCTGGCGCGAGCGGGCCTTCGATAGCGGGTCCTGAGCCATGCGCGTTTTCGGCCGGAACACGTGCCGATCACGGATTGCGTCGCAGATTGAACCGGTACGAAGACGGGGAGACGCCGGTGATCCACGACCTCGCGGGCTGGTCGAAAGTGCTGGAACTGATGCCGACGGCGATGTTCGTCCGCGACACGGTGCACCGTTGGGTGCTCGTCAACCGCATCGCGTGCGAGTACTTCGGCATCCGGGCCGACGAAGTCGTTGGCCGGAAGGACAGCGAGCTCTTCCCGCCTGATCAGGCGGCCCGCTTCGCCGCCGGCGACGACGCGGTACTGCGCAGCCACGAAGTGGTCGAAACCGAAGAGGCCGTAACCGATCTGCAGGGCCGCGTGCGTACGCTGCTCACGCGCAAGACGTGCATCGAACTCAACGGGTCGCCGCACGTGCTTGCCTCCGTCACCGACATCACCGAGCTCCGCGAGTCGGAGGCCCATGTGCGCTGGCTGGCCTGCCACGACGCCCTGACGGGTCTTTCGAATCGCACGGCCCTGTTCAGCCGCCTGGATGCCGCGATCGCGCGCGCGGCGGGCGGCGGCGCCAGGGCCGCGCTGTTCTATCTGGACCTCGATGGCTTCAAGCGGGTCAACGACACGTACGGCCATCTCGCGGGCGACGAGTTGCTGGTGCAGTTCGGCACGCGGCTGCGCAACCTGGTGGGCACCGGCGACACCGTGGCCCGCATCGGTGGCGACGAGTTCGCGTTGCTGGTGGAGGATGGCGGCAGCCTCGATGTCGAAGCCCTCGCCGAGAAGATCCTCGTGCTGGCGAACATGCCTTTCGACGTACCGGCGAATACCGCGTTCATCGGCACGTCGGTGGGCGTGGTGCCGATCGACGGCGATTCGGTGGCGGCGGGCGAGATGGCGCGCAAGGCGGACAGCGCCCTGTACGAGGCAAAGCGAGCGAGGAACCGCCACGTGATCTACACCGACGAACTGGACAACGCGCTCGCGCATCGTCGCGAGGTCGAGGCCGCCTTGCGCGACGCGCTGCGTACCGGCGACGGGCTCGACTGCTACTACCAGCCGTTGATTCGCGTGAGCGACGGCAAGGTGATCGGGTTCGAAGCGCTGGCGCGCTGGCGTCATGCGCGGCTGGGCGTGGTGCCCCCCGTGCAGTTCATCGGCGTGGCGGAAGAGACGGGCCTGATCGGCAAGCTGGGCGAGTTCATCCTGCGCACGGCATGCATGCGCCTGGCGCCGATGCCCGACGTGTTCGTCGCCGTCAACGTGAGCGCGGTGCAGCTCCGCGACGACCGGTTCGCCACCACCGTGCTCAACGCGCTGACCGATTCGGGCCTGCCGCCGCACCGGCTGGAGCTGGAGATCACCGAAACGGCGATCGTCAACGCCGATAGTGCGACCGTGCGCCTGCTCAGGAATCTGCGGCGAACGGGCGTGCGTATATCGCTCGACGATTTCGGCACCGGCTATTCGAGCCTCACGCTGCTGAAGGATCTCGACGTCGACAAGGTGAAGATCGATCGCTCGTTCGTCCAGATGGCGCCGATCGCGGACGACTCCGCCGCGATCGTCCGGGCGGTATCCAACCTCGGCGCCGCGCTCGGTCTGTGCGTGGTGGCCGAAGGCGTCGAGACCGAACAGCAGCGCGTGTTCCTTCGCGAGGCCGGGTGCGACGAACTGCAGGGCTATCTTTTTTCGCCGGCGGTTCCGGAGGAGGGCATCGAGCGGGTGCTCGGGTATTTCCCCGAAGCCGAACGCGTCTACTCGGCCGGGTAGGCATCCGCGGGCATCGGCCAGGTGCGCCGGAGATCGGGCATGCCCGGCACCGTGGTCGCCTGCGGCAGCGGCAACGGCATACGCATCCCGAGCACGCCGCCGGTGGCGTCGCCGACGATGGCGATCACGCAGGAGCCGCTGTCCTGCGACGTGCCGAAGGAAAGCCGGCCCCAGGACATCTGCAACACCTGGTAGCGGTTGGGCAGCATCGAGGGCGCGGCAGGCAGGGACCGCTCGGAAGACGGGGCGTGGAAGCTCTCGTCGATGTCGGCGCGGGGAAAGCAGGGGCGCTGCTCGAGCTGGATGGACGTGAAGCGCACCATCGGTACGTCGCCGCCTTCGTCGAAACCGCGCGCCTCGAAGGCCGTCACGCGATAGCCGTCCCGGGTGACGAAGGGCTGGCTGCGCACGATCTGCGGCGGGGCGTCGGCCGTGGCGTGCAGGCCGCCGGGCAGCTTGTTCGACAGGGCGTCCATGGCGTTGGGCAGCGTGCCCATGGTTCCGTTGATGATCTCCACCAGCGTCTTGTCGCTACGCGGCACGCTCATGGACACCGGGGCGGCAAGAGCCGCCAGCGGCGCGACGAGTAGCGGCAGCAGGAGGTGGAGGGGGCGCATGGAGACCGGGGCGGCGGGTTCGGGGTCGCTAGTGTGCACGAACTGGGTGTGTCTTACGCGGGGCAATTGGCATGATTCCGGGAATGCCGAAACCCACTGTGGGAGCGCGCTCGCGCGCGGAGGGTGCTCGCGGCAAGCACCCATTCGCGCGCGAGCGCGCTCCCACACGAGATCCAGACGAGACCTTGTACCCGAGAGGAATGCCCGGATATTCCTCATAACGTCCCGACCCCATCCCCGATGACCGACCTTCGCTTCGACAACACCTTCGTGCGCGAGTTGCCGGCCGACCCCGACACGTCCAACGTGCAGCGTCAGGTGCTCGGCGCCGCTTATTCGTTCGTCGACCCGACCCCGGTGTCCGCGCCGCGGACGATCGCGGTCGCGACGGACGTGGCCGCCATGCTCGGCATCGATCCGGACGCCGGCGACTTCGCCGAGGTCTTCGCGGGCAACGCGCGCCGCCCGGGCATGACCGGCTACGCCATGGCGTACGGCGGCCATCAGTTCGGGCACTGGGCCGGACAGCTCGGCGACGGGCGGGCGATCTCTCTCGGGGAGGTGCTCACGGCGGCCGATGGCCGCCAGGAGCTGCAGCTGAAGGGCGCCGGCCGCACGCCGTATTCCCGCGGCGCGGACGGACGCGCCGTGCTGCGGTCGTCCATTCGCGAGTTCCTCTGCAGCGAAGCCATGCATCATCTCGGCGTGCCGACGACGCGCGCGCTGTCGCTCGTGGCGACCGGCGACGCCGTGGTCCGCGACGTGATGTACGACGGCCACCCGGCGCCGGAGCCCGGCGCGATCGTCTGCCGCGTGGCGCCTTCGTTCCTGCGCTTCGGCTCGTACGAACTGCCTTCGGCACGCGGCGACGTCGCGCTGCTGCGGCGGCTGGTCGATTTCACCCTGGAACGGCACTACCCGGCATACGCCGGTCTGCCAGGCGAGGAAGGCTACGCCGCGTTCTTCGCCGACGTCTGCGAGCGCACGGCGCGCCTGATGGCGCACTGGATGCGCGTGGGCTTCGTGCACGGGGTGATGAACACGGACAACATGTCGATCCTGGGCCTCACCATCGATTACGGCCCCTATGGATGGATCGACGACTTCGACCCCGACTGGACGCCCAACACCACGGATCGCGCGCACCGGCGCTATCGCTTCGGCCAGCAGCCGCACGTCGGCTACTGGAACCTCCAGCGACTGGCGCAGGCGCTTTCGCCGCTGTTCGGCGGCGTCGAGGCGCTGCACGCGGGGCTGGCGCGTTACGTCGAGGTCTTCGAAGCATCGGATGCCGCGTTCTCGGCCGCGAAGCTCGGTCTCGCCCAGCCCGACGCGGGCGACGAGGCACTGATCGCCGACCTGCGCGGACTGCTGCTGGCCGGCGGCATGGACATGACGATCTTCTATCGCGATCTTGCGACGGTCGATCTCGACGCGCCGCGCGCGGCGAGCCTCGACGAGGCCTTCTACGACGAGACCGGCCGCGCCGCGGTGGGCGAGGCGCTGCAGGCGTGGCTGCTTCGTTATGCGGCGCGCGTTCGCGCGGACGGCGCACCCGACGCCGGGCGAATCGCCCTGATGCACGCGGCCAATCCCCGCTACGTGCTGCGCAACTACCTCGCGCAGCAGGCCATCGACCGTGCGGAGCAGGGCGACGAAGCGGGTGTCAACGAACTTCTCGACGTGCTGCGGCATCCGTACGACGAGCAGCCAGGCAAGGCGCGCCTGGCGGCCCGCCGCCCCGACTGGGCACGCGAGCGCGTCGGCTGCTCGATGCTGTCGTGTAGCAGCTGACTTCGCGAAAACCGATCGCACCGCCGTGGGCCCAGGCGTACGCCGGGGCGACGGTGAGGCATGGTGCGGCAGCTTCGCTACCCGCAGCCCGCTACCGTCCACCCTCGCCGCACGACCCGTCAGCCCGTCGCCGCGCAAGCCACACGCACGACCCGTCGCCCCGGCGCACGCCGGGGCCCACGTCCCCGGTCCTCGTGCAGGCCACACCGCATAACCCGTCGCCCCGGCGCGCGCCGGGGTCCACGTTCCCGGTCCTCGTGCAGGCGACGGCACGTGCCCGTAGACTATCCGGCTACCCTTTCCCGACGAGGTCGCCCGCGTTGTCCGCCGGTTCCGCTTCCGATGATGCGCTCGAGGCCTTGTTCGTGCCGTTCGCCGCGGGCGATCTGTCATGGCCCAACGACGGCAGCGTGCTGATGCTGCGCGCCCGCGACGGCTTCGCGCTGCGCGAATCGCGGCGGCCGGGCTGGACGGTGCAGCAGTCCTTCCTGCCGGCCGCGGACGCGCTCGCGCGCTCCGGTTTCGAGCCCGTGGCGGATCTGCCCGCGGGGCGTTTCCGCGTCGTGACAGTGTTGCCGACGCGGCAGCGCGAGGAATCGCGCGCGTTGTTCGCGCAGGCCATGGCACGTGTCGCCGCTGACGGGATCGTGGTGGCGAGCGTGCCGAACGCGGAGGGTGCGAAGACGGCCGAGGGCGATCTCGCCTTGCTGGCCGGTGGCGTCGCCACGCTCTCGAAGCACAAATGCCGCGTCTTCTGGACACGCCCCGGCGCGACGCCGGCCCCGGCCCTGATGGACGCATGGCTCGCGCTCGACGCGCCGCTGCCCATCGACGATGGCCGCTTCGTCAGCCGCCGTGGACTGTTCGCGTGGGATCGTGTCGACCGCGCTTCCGCGCTGCTGACCGGCGTCATGCCGGCCGATCTCGCCGGCCGGGCCGCCGATCTCGGTGCCGGCTTCGGCTACCTTGCCTGCACGCTGATCGATCGCTGCCCCGGTATCGCTGCCGTCGACCTCTACGAGGCCGAGGCCCGCGCGCTCGAGCCGGCACGCATAAACGTGGCGGCCGCCGTGTCGCGGGCAGGCCGCGACATCGCGACCACCGTTCGCTGGCAGGATGTGACGCGCGGGATCGACGGCGGCTACGACGTCATCGTGTCCAATCCACCGTTCCATCAGGGGCGCGCCGACGACCCGTCGCTCGGCCGCGCGTTCATCGCCGCCGCCGCGAAAGGGCTGAACGCCCGCGGCCGTTTCTGGATGGTCGCCAATCGCCATCTCGCGTACGAGGCGACGCTCGACGCGTGCTTCGCCACCGTGCGCACCGTGATCGAAAAAGACGGCTTCAAGGTCGTCGAAGCAAAGGATCCCCGTCGATGAAACTCGTGCGCCTGTTGGCGAACCTCGGTTATGGCAGCCGCAAGCAGGTCGCCGACATGTTCCGCGAAGGCCTCGTCACCGATGCCGCCGGCGATGTGCTCTACGCCGACGACAAGGTCGACCACGCCGACGTGCGATTCGATGGCAAACCCCTCGATCCGCCGCAGGGCATGCTGCTGATGCTCCACAAGCCCGTGGGCTACACGTGCTCGCGCAAGGACGTCGGTCGGCTCGTTTACGAGTTGCTGCCGCCGCGTTTCGGCGCACGCAATCCGGTGCTGTCCACGGTGGGCCGCCTGGATCGCGACACGTCGGGCCTGCTGCTGTTCACCGACGACGGCCAGCTCCTGCACCGGATCATCTCGCCCAAAGCGACCGTGGCGAAGGTGTACGAGGCGACGCTCGCTAGCGACCTGCGTGGCGACGAAGCCGCGATCTTCGCGTCGGGCACGCTGATGCTGGAAGGCGAAAAGGATCCCCTCGAGCCGGCGACCATGGACGTCCTCGGGCCGCGCCGTGCGCGCCTGACGCTGACGGAGGGTCGCTATCACCAGGTGCGGCGCATGTTCGCGGCGGTGGGCAACCACGTGGCGGCGCTGGAGCGCGTCGCGTTGGGCGGTCTGTCGCTGGACGGACTGCCGACGGGCGAGTGGCGATTGCTGGATGCGGGCGACATCGCTCGCCTGTTCGGCACGACGACCTGATCTCGCCGTCGGTGGTGGGTGGGAGCCGGGCGACATGCCCGTTTCGTTATGGACGCTCCATGCACGTCCGTTGCAGTATCCGGGGAGTCCGTTCACCCCATGGAGTGTGCAAGATGAAGAGAATCGCCGTCGCCATCGCTGGATTGTTCGTCTGCGTGGCCGCCCAGGCCGCCGACAAGAGCGTCACCGTTCCCATGACCCTGGTCACGGCCGACGGCGTGGGTGCCTCGGTCGGCAAGGTCGTCATCACCGAGGGTAAGGGCGGGCTGGTGTTCACGCCCGACCTGAAGGGTCTGCCCGCCGGCGAGCACGGCTTCCATCTGCACGAGAAGCCCAGCTGCGATCCGGGCGAGAAGGATGGCAAGAAGGGCGCCGCACTTGCGGCCGGCGGTCATTTCGACCCGGCGAAGACCGGCAAGCACGAAGGTCCGGACGCGGCCGGCGGCCACGACGGCGACCTGCCGAAGATCGTCGTCGGCGCCGACGGTACCGATACAACGGCGGTCACCGCGCCGAAGCTGGAATCGCTTTCGGTGCTCAAGGGCCACGCCCTGATGATCCACGCCGGCGGCGACAACTACGCCGACGAGCCGGCGCCCCTCGGCGGCGGCGGTGCCCGCATCGCCTGCGGCGTGGTCAAGTAAGGAACGCATGTCGCAAGGCGGTCTTTTCGGCCCCGAACCGCTCGTGATCGTCGACGACGAGCACGGGCGGTTCGCGTATGAGCCCGACGTGATCTCCGAAGCGCAGGCGGCGGCCTGGTTCGACGCGTTGCTCGCGGGCATTCCCTGGGAAGCCCAGAAACGGAGCATGTACGGTCGCGAGGTCGACGTGCCGCGTCTGGTACAGCACTACCGGCTGGCCGAGCCCGGCCTGCCCGCGGTGATCGGCGAGGCGGGGCGCGTCGTCATCGCGCGCACCGGCATACCGTTCACGTCGGTGGGCCTGAACCTCTATCGCGATGGCCAGGACAGCGTCGCGCCGCATAACGACCACATCGAGGAACTGGCGGAGGGCGCGTCGATCGCGTTGCTGTCATTGGGCGCCACGCGGCGCATGACGTTGCGCGAGCGCGAGGCGCCGAAGCGCCGTTTCGACGTCGACATGGTGCCGGGCAGCCTTCTGACGATGAGTTATGCCACGCAGTTCCACTACGACCACGGCATCCCGAAGACGAAGACCCCGGTCGGCCCGCGCATCAGCCTCGCCTTCCGGGTGCGACCCGATGGCAAGGCCGGCGGCCGGCGTTACGTCTCGCAAAGGCGGCCGGTCTGATCGGTGGGCGCCGGCAGACGGGCTCCCACCACGTCCGGCCAGGCGTCAGAACAGATCGATGCTGCCCAGCGCCACCGGCGCCGCGAGCTCCCCGCGAGCGGCCAGGGCCTCGTAGCCGTGAACGCTGTCGCGACCGTGCTGCTTGGCGAAATAGAGCGCCTTGTCCGCACGATCGAGCACGATCTCGGGATAGTCGCTTTCGGTGATGCGTGCATAGCCGACGCTCACCGTGACATGGCCGACCTGCGGGTAGGCATGCTCGCCCACGAAGCCGCGGAAGCGATCGAGGACGTCGTGCACTTCGGCCTCGTCCTGGGCGGCCAGCAGCACCACGAACTCTTCGCCGCCGAAGCGGAAGAGCACGTCGCTCTGTCGGAAACAGGCACGCATCTGCTGCGCGAGCATAAGGATCACCTCGTCGCCGTACACGTGACCGTAGGTGTCGTTGATGCGCTTGAAATGATCGATATCGAGGATCGCGAGGAACAGCGTCGTCTCGCCATCGGCCGCGCTGCCGCACGACGACGGCGCCCGCGCGCGCTGGCGCTGCAGCTTCAGGAGCCGCTGCAGGCGCTGTTCGAAGCTGCGGCGGTTGTACAGGCCGGTGAGCTTGTCGCGTTCGCTGTCGTTGAGCAGGGCGATGTAGTTGCCGTAGATGCGTGCGAAACCCTCGACCATCGAGCGCACGTCGTCGAGCGCGTCCTCCGATTCCAGCATCAGGGCGCCGATGGCGGCATGGTCGCGCTGGATGGGAATGACGAGCCGGCTGATGCCGTCGTCGGTCACGTCGCTGATCGCCTCGAGCATCTCCATCGCGCACACGATCGTGTCGATGGGATCGCCTTCGCGGCCCGGATCGATGGCTTCCACGACGAGACCGCCGTCGGCCTTGCGCGAGCACACCACGATCGACTCGACCGGGTGCTGCATGCTCTCGCCACGCTTGCACAGGGTGACGCTGTTGACCGGCACCAGCTCGGCGAGCGAGAGCACCACGCTGTGATCGAGCGCGTCGATGTCGCGGTGGTGCGTGAACTCGGCCACGGAGGCGAGCAGGCGGGATTCCGGCAGGATGCCGGCCAGGGCATGCCAGGGCGCTCTCATCGACGCGGCGCCCTCGCGATGGACGCCTCGCAATCTGTGCAACGGATTCGCACCAACCACCTCCCCCGAGTGGGGCGCGTACTCCGCGTCCCGGTGTGCATGCTCATGGCTCGCCCTGCCTGCTGCTTCCCCTGAACCTTGATAGCGGCAGGCCAGTTCGTAACTTTAGGGCAAAAGACGAAAGAAGTGACGAATGTGTGAAGGACGTCCCGTTTTTCGGTCTTCACAAAGATGAAGCGATGTGTCAGGCGTGCGGCGGCCAGTGGCTGAGCAGTCCCGGATCCACACCCACCCGCCGGCACGACCGCGACGCCACTCCTTCCGTCAGTGCCGCACGGAACAGCGGCGCCATGCCGCGCAGCGCGATGGCGGCGAGTCTTGCCTTTCGCAGGTCGCCTTCCGTGCGGCCCAGGAGCTGGTTCGCCCAGCCGGGAAGCAGGGCGGCCCCGGCGTGCAGGAACACGTCGCGCGAGAGCCCCGCCAGCGGCACGGGGAGGTCGAGACGCGCCAGGACGTCGAGCACGGTACGCGAGCGCTCGCCGAAAACGAGCGATGGCCGGATGCCCTCGATGTATGCGTCGAGCGCGGCGACCGATCCCGGTACGTCGCGGGCGCCGAGCGCCTCGGCGATGCGTCGCGTCTCGTCGAGGTACGTGTCGGCGATGCGATCGGTGACCTCCAGCGGACCGTAGGTCCGGAAGCCGGCGAGGAAGCTCGACATCTCGCTGACGTGGACCCAGGTCAGCAGGTCCGGATCGTCGGCGGCGTACGGAACGCCGGCCTCGTCGACGCCGCGGACGTGGCGATGGATGGCCCGCACGCGTTCGATCATGTCGTGCGCCGCCGCGGTGGGCGCGTAGGTGGTTGCGCCGACGAACGCCGTGGTCCGGCGCAGGCGTCCCACGAGATCGCCACGAAAGTTCGAATGGTCCCACACGCCGGCCAGCGCACGCGGGTGCAGGGTCTGGAGATAGAGCGCGCACAACCCGCCGGCGAGCATGCCGCAGAAATCGGCATGCATGCGCCACGTCACGCTCGATGGGCCGAAGAGGCCGGGGTCGCCGGGCGGATGGTCGTAGTCGATCGCGCCGGTCTGCGGTCGCGGGAATGCCGTCAGCACCCACCGCCGGATGGGCGCCGAGGCGGGGCGCAACAGGTGGCCGAAGGCGCCCACCGGTCAGTCGCCCGTGAGCCAGCCCCGCCATTTGAAGAACAGCACGGGCAGGAGGATGCTGAGCGCGATGGCGCCGAGTGCGAGCGGGTAACCGTAGGTCCAGTCGAGTTCCGGCATCCGCTTGAAGTTCATGCCCCAGATGCCGGCGAGGATCACCGGAGGAATCGTGGCGACGGAGGTCACCGTCAGCACCTTCATGACGTGGTTCTGGTCGGTGCTGATGAAGCCGAGGCTGGCGTCGAGCAGGAACTGCAGCTTGTTGGTGAGCTGGTCATCGAACTCGTCGAGCGTGCGCAGATCGTGATCGACCACGCGCAGGCGCAGCTCCACCTCGTCGGACATCCACTCGGGCTTCTTCGCGCGCACGAACGACACGATGCGCTGCACGCCCAGCATCGACGAACGGTTGCGGGCCTGGGCGCCTTCGAGACGGCCCACCTCGAGCATGCAGTTGCGCAGGGCGGGTGTACCGATGCGCTCGCGGGTGAAGATGCGGTCGGACAGTTTCTTCAGGTCGCCCGAGACGTCTTCCATGAGCTGCGCGGAGAGGTTGACGATCGCCTCGATGAGCGTGGCCAGCGTGTCGGCGCTGGACTCCCAACGGTGGCTCCTGCAGCTTTCGCTGGCGAGGTCGAAGGCGGGCGACGCCTCGAAGCGCAGCGTCATCAGCACGCGGTTGGTCACCACGATACCGACGGGTGCCGCGTGATGGCCTTCGCCGCTGTCCGCGAAGTAAGGGATCGACAGATACATCGCGTCGTCGTCGGTGCGGATGCGGCTCGACAGCGCGAGGTTGCCGAGATCGCCCCGCTCGGGCACGCGCAGGCCGGTGATCTCCGCCGCGCACCGGCGCTCCTCCTCGCTGGGGTCGAAGAGGTCGATCCAGATGGGCTTCTGCGGTTTGCCCGCCCCCGGTTTCCATGGGGTGGGGACGCCGCTGTGTCCTTGCTCGTGGATGATCAGCACGTACGAAAGGCCCTGAGAGATCGCAGGAAGTTGCCGGCCATGGGCCGGAGCCTGACGCAGTTTACGCCCGCGGTGTTTGCGCGGCGTGGATGGCGCAACGCCGCGGACGCGCGCATGCTTGCGTGCAGGCCCCTTCCGGAGATAGATCGATGAGCGATGTCGCGAAGCCGTTGGAGATCGTCCACGACGAGACGAACCAGGTGTTCCGGGCCACCGTGGACGGGTACGACTGCGAGGTCGAATACCGTCTGCGAGGCCACACGATGGTGATCACGCATACCGGCGTGCCGTCGCCGGTGGGCGGCCGCGGCATCGCCGCGCTGCTGACGAAGCGCGCGGTCGAAACCGCCGAGGCGAAGCACTGGAAGGTCGAGCCGGCGTGCAGTTACGCGGAGACGTGGTTCCGGCGGAATCCGGAATACGGTCGCCTGCTGGCCTGAGGCCGCGCTCCTGCAACGCTGCCGGGGTACGTG
>Ga0102591_1002852_pt1 | contig 17143 bp, 18 predicted proteins | sample AraplaCol_mCL_r2_2_FD_76860 | JGI IMG/M metagenome (GOLD analysis project Ga0102591, IMG submission 76860) | Arabidopsis root microbial communities from North Carolina, USA - plate scrape MF_Col_mCL_r2 (SPADES assembly) (version 2) | ecosystem: Host-associated > Plants > Roots > Endosphere... | reverse complement strand
AGATCGGCACACTGGCGGGAACCGGCGGCAGCTATGCCGGCGAGATCACCGACCCGGCCGCCGAAAAAACCTATAGCGGCGCGGGCAAGGTTTCCGGCAATTCGCTGAGGATGCAGGGCTGCGTGATGAAGATCCTTTGCAAGTCGCAGACCTGGACGCGGCTCTGAGACCATAAGAAGGCGCAACGATCATCCCAAACGCTGAGGCATGCCGGCGCGCCGGCATGCCTCGAAGCCTTTTGCGGTCTCCTCCGCTACGCCAGCCGGCGAAGTCGAATGGCGTCGAATTCGCCCAGCGACCCCTTCTAGTCCTCCCCGCAACCTGGCCGAGCCTGCCCGGCAAGCTGAACGGCTGATGAACCGGCATCTCAGCACTCGTTCAGCCATCGCATGCCAAAACTATTGTCACGATAGAGTTGCGTATCGGGGACAAGGGTATGAACATCTATATTCTGGCAAGACGCTTTAGCATCATCACGCTGTTTGCGGCGATCTTCGCTATCACGTTTTCGGCGGTCGTGGTGCACCAGGGTGGCGGCGGGGCGCAGTCGCATTTCGGGGCGAGCTATACCTGCCTGGAGAGAAACGGCACCTTCTGCGCGCCTACGGTGCGATGACTGGAATCCGACACGGAAAAGGATAAAAAAACGGAATCCGCCGGCGCGCGTCGTTTGCTTGTCAAAAACAACTCTCTATAATGCGTCATGAACAAACGAATCTCCCCTTTGTCGCCCCTCGAAATATCCTCTCCACCACCTTTCCAGCCTGAGAGTTTCGATGATCCCGCCAAGGCGGTCGAGACGCTGATGGCGCTTTACGAGCGCAATACGGCGTTCCTGATCAAGAGCTTCGCCGAACTTGCGCAGGGCGCTCCGATCTCCTCGCGCTACCGCGCTTTTTATCCGCAGGTCAGCATCGAGACAACAAGCTTCGGCCATGTCGATTCGCGGCTTTCCTATGGCCATGTCACGGCACCCGGCATCTATACGACGACAGTCACCCGGCCGAAGCTCTTCAAGCATTACCTGAAGGAGCAGCTGGCGCTCTTGATGAAGAGCCACAATGTTCCTGTCATCGTCTCGGAATCGACGACGCCGATCCCCTTGCACTTCGCCTTCGGCGAGGGTGCGCATGTGGAAGCATCGACGACCGCATTCGTCGACATTCCGATGCGCGATATCTTCGACACGCCCGACCTCAATACCACCGACGACGAGATCGCCAATGGCGAATATATCCCGCCGCCGGGAGAGCCCTCGCCGCTCGCGCCGTTCACCGCGCAACGCATCGACTACTCGCTCGCCCGATTGTCGCATTATACGGCGACGCATGCCGAGCATTTCCAGAATTTCGTGCTGTTCACGAACTATCAGTTCTATATCGACGAATTCTGCAGCTGGGCGCGCAAGATGATGGCGGAGGACGGCGACGGCTATACTGCTTTCGTCGAGCCCGGCAATGTCGTCACCCTGCCCGGCTCGAAGGCACCGGAAACGGATGCCGCCCTCACCCGCCTGCCGCAAATGCCGGCCTACCATCTGAAGAAGAAGGGCCATGCCGGGATCACCATGATCAATATCGGCGTCGGCCCGTCCAACGCCAAGACAATCACCGACCACGTCGCAGTGTTGCGTCCGCATGCTTGGCTGATGCTCGGCCACTGCGCCGGTCTTCGCAACAGCCAGCGGCTCGGCGATTATGTTCTGGCCCATGCCTATATGCGTGAGGACCATGTTCTCGACGACGACCTGCCGGTCTGGGTCCCGATCCCGGCGCTGGCCGAGGTGCAGGTGGCGCTCGAAGCCGCCGTTGCTGAAATCACCGGCTATGAGGGTTTCGAGCTGAAGCGCATCATGCGCACCGGTACCGTCGGCACGATCGACAACCGCAACTGGGAACTGCGCGACCAGCGCGGGCCGGTGAAGCGGCTCTCCCAGGCGCGCGCAATCGCACTCGACATGGAATCGGCAACGATCGCCGCCAACGGCTTCCGCTTCCGCGTGCCTTACGGCACGCTGCTATGCGTCTCCGACAAGCCGCTACACGGCGAATTGAAGCTGCCGGGCATGGCAACGGCCTTCTACCGCACGCAGGTCAACCAGCATCTGCAGATCGGCATCCGCGCCGTCCAGAAGCTTGCCGCCATGCCAAAGGAAGCGCTGCATTCACGCAAGCTGCGCAGCTTCTTCGAAACTGCCTTCCAATAGGCCGTTTGCTCATCTGCCCGTCACGACAGGCGACGAACCGTCTGCCAGCATCTGCGGCCTGCCGGCGGCGAGGTTCAGCCCTGATATCAGCAGGGTGAAGGCCACGAAGACGAAAGCGATGCGCAGAAGAACCTTCAGCGCATCGGCATCGTCGAGCCCCAGCGGACGCTTCTCACGGCGGCGTGCCCAGATGTGGCTTGCCAACGCAATTTCAAGAATGCTCATTACAGGTCTCCTCGACAAGTTTCGATGAAGCCTTGTCGAGTGCTGCCTTGCGATTTCGACAGCCGGCCGGCACAAAGATTTTTTCCGCCGCTGTCGAAATGCGTGGAGCTCGGTCGTCCAGGGTTATTGAAACGCTCACAAGGAGGCTGTCCGCGATGAAATATCTCTGTCAGGTCTGGTTCGATGGCGGGGTACTCGACGCCATGACGAAAGAAGAGAAGGCCGAACTCGACACCAATTCCTTGAACTATGACAAGGATCTCGTCGACAGCGGCCATATGATCGTCGCCCAGGCGCTGCAGTCGCCGAAATCGGCAGTGACTGTCCGAGTGCGCAACGGCGAGATGTCGGTGACGGACGGTCCCTTCGCCGAGACGAAGGAGGCGCTCGGCGGCTTCATCCTGATCGAGGCAAAGGATCTCAACGAAGCGATCCGCATTGCCGCCGGCATCCCGCTCGCCAGGCTCGGCGCGATCGAGGTGCGACCCATTCATTCCTTCGGCAAAGACGCGTGAGGAGACGGCGATGAAATATCTCTGCCAGGTCTGGTTCGAAACCGCAAAGATCAGTGCCATTTCAGCCGAGGACGGCGAAAAGCTGACACGGGATTCGATCATCAACGACGACAGGCTACGCGACAGCGGCCACCTGCTGGTGGCGTTGGCGCTACGCGAACCTTCGACGGCAATGACGGTCAGGGTCCGCAACGATGCGGTGACGACGACCGACGGCCCCTTCGCCGAAATCAAAGAGCATCTCGGCGGCTTCGTGCTGATCGAGGCGAAAGACATGGAAGAGGCAACTGATATCGCCGCCACTTTTCCCGTAGCGCGATACGGCTCCATCGAAGTGCGGCCAGCCTATTCGATCAAGGAGGAATGCTGAGCCATGCGTTACATCTGCCTGATCTACAATTGCGCCGACACCGACGGCACGCTGACATCGGAAGAGACCGATGAACTCGTCAAAGCGCATTTCGCCTTCGACGAGGAGCTGCGCCGCGACGGCATCATGATCCATGCCGATGCGTTGGAGATGCCTGAGACGGCGACCGTGCTGCGCGTTCGGAACAACACGCTGTCGGCCACCGACGGCCCCTATGTCGAGACGAAGGAGCATTTGGCCGGCTTCTATGTCATCGAGGCACCCGATATGGTGAAGGCTAGGGAAATTGCCGGTCGGATCCCTTCGGCACGTTACGGCGCCGTCGAACTGAGGCCCGTGCGAATGCTGACCCTGCCGGACTGAGGTGCCCTTTTGGAACGCGTCATCGAGGAGATCTACCGAACGCAATCGCGCCGGGTGCTGGCGACGCTGATCCGCCTGCTCGGCGATTTCGACCGGGCGGAGGAAGCGCTTCACGACGCCTTCGCCGCAGCTGCCCGGACATGGCCAACGGACGGCATTCCCGGCAACCCCTTCGCCTGGCTCGTTTCCACGGGGCGCTTCAAGGCGATCGACACGATTCGGCGGCGGGCGCGTTTCGATGCTTCACAGCATCACATCGAGGACAGCCTCTACTCGCCCGACGCAACTTACATCGGCGATATGGAACCGATCGAGGACGACATGCTGCGGCTGATCTTCACCTGCTGCCATCCGGCCATTCCGGCCGATGCGCAGATGGCGATGGCACTCAGAGAAATCTGCGGGCTAACCACCGAAGAAATCGCCCACGCCTTCCTCACTCCAGCGCCGACGGTAGCCCAGCGGATCGTGCGCGCCAAGAGCAGGATCCGGGCTGCGAAGATCCCCTACGAGGTTCCGGGCCACGAGGCGCTGCCGCCGCGGCTCGACCAGGTGCTGCACGTCATCTACCTGGTCTTCAACGAGGGCTATTCCGCCTCTTCGGGTGAAGACGTGGTCCGGGCCGACTTGACCGCAGAGGCGATACGTCTGGCGCGGCTGCTTCTGGCGCTGCTGCCGCATCCCGACGTCTCCGGCCTGCTGGCGCTGATGCTGCTGCAGGATTCCCGTCGCACCGCCCGCCGCGGCGAGCAGGGATCGCTGGTGCTGCTTGCCGATCAGGACCGCTCGCTCTGGGACCGTGCGAAGATTGCGGAAGGCCTGGCGCTGCTCACAGAAGCAATGCGGACGGGAGAGGTCGGCACCTATACGCTGCAGGCGGCGATCGCCGCCGAGCATGCCAAGGCGCCGGCTGCGGAAGAGACCGACTGGCGACGGATTGCCTTCTATTACGATCTGCTTCTGGCGGCGCAGCCCTCCTCGATCGTCGAGCTCAACCGCGCCGTGGCGATCGCGATGGCGGAAGGGCCGGCAAAGGGGCTGGAACTGGTCGATGCCATTCTGGCACGCCGGGAGCTGCAGGACTATCACCTCGCCCATTCGGCACGTGCCGATTTCCTTCGCCGTCTCGGCCGGAAGCAAGAGGCGATCGCGGCCTATGAAACGGCGCTGTCGCTCTGCCGGCAGGAGCCGGAGCAGGCGTTTCTGCGAAAACGGATTTCAGAGCTTGCCGCGACGTCCGAGCGGCAGTGAGATCGCGGTGCCGGTCAACGCCGAGACGATGATCAGCAGGTGGGCATTGACGCTCGCCTGTGCCAGCGCGGCAAGGGCCAGCCGCTCGCTCGATGCTCCCAAGGCGATGGCGCCGGCGGTGATGCCGGCCGGATAGGTGCCGACGCCGCCGGGCGCATGCATCGGCAACACGGAAGAGAGTTCACCGCCGAGCGCGCCGCCGAAACTCGCCGCCATTGGCAGCACGCCCATCAGGCCGAGCGCCCATGCCAGCACCATCACCTTCACCAGCCAGTTGACGATGGTCATCGCCCAGGCGCGCGCAAAGGCGATGGCATCGAGCGGCAAGCCGTTTTCGATCTCGGCGACGAATTTCTGCGCTTTCTTCGGTAGCAGCTTGGCGGCAAGGCGCAGCAGCGGCTTGCGGGCGGCGAAGGCTGCGACCGGCAACAGCAGGAAGGCTGTCCAGAGCGACCAGGCCACAGCCGGATCGGCTGATGCAACGGCAAAACCGATGCCGGCAGCGGCCAGGAGGGCATGCAGGTCGAGCAGCCGCATGACGAACAGCGCCGAGGTTCCGCGCGTCAGCGGAATGCCGAATTCGGTGCGCATCAGCAGCGGAAAGCTGGTCTCGCCGGTGCGGAAGGGCAGCATGATGTTCAGCAGGTTGTGGATCTGCGTGACGCGGAAGAGGACCGCGAACCGGCCGGCCGTTTCGTTCGGAAAATAATCATAGATGCGCCAGGTGCGCAGGAAATAGGTGCTCGTCAATAGCACGAGCGCGCCGATCACCGGACCCGCGCCGACATCGGCCCACTGCCTGATGATAACAGGCCAACCCCAGAACCATTGGATGAAGAGGCCATAGGCTGCGACGATGGCGACCGTCAGCACCGTCATGCGATTGCGCATAAACCAGGATTGCCGGCTTTCAACGATCGAAGTCTTCATGTAGTAGGCATTCCTCGCTTGGGTCGGCATGGGCCGATACCATCGCCAGGCCTTTTAAGAGAAATGAAGGTTGCGCACAACGGCGGAGTGATGGCGATGGCGGTGAAAACGCCTCCACGCCGACGATCCGAGCGGCCGACCGGTAAATGATGGCGCCTTGCCGGCTTGACGTGGAGATCGATGTTGAAGCGGATTACCAGAAGCATTACCAGCGCAAGCATTTTTCTGGCAGCCTATTTCCTGCTGAACATCGCGCTTCGCATCGCCTTGCCGCATACGCTCGATCTCGACGAGGCGGAGCAGTCCTTCTACTCGCAATATCTGCTTGCCGGCTACGGTCCGCAGCCGCCCTTCTACAACTGGATCCAATATGCCATCGTTTCGGTGACCGGCATATCGATGTGGGTGCTCTCGGTGCCCAAGAACATCATTCTCTTTGGCTGCTATCTCTTCTACGGGCTTGCTGCCCGCGAGGTGCTGAAGAGCCGTTCGCTCGCAGCCGTCGCCATGCTGAGCCTGATTACCCTGCCGCAGGTTGGCCTGATGGCGCAGCGCGAACTGACCCATACGGTTGCCCTGCTGTTTGCGACCTCGCTCTTCCTCTTCGGTTTTTTCCGCACGCTGCGCCAGCCGACGATCGGGAGCTACCTCCTCATCGGCATCGCCACCGGCATCGGGCTCATCTCGAAGTATAATTTCGCCATCCTGCCACTTGCCGCCCTCATTGCCGTGCTGCCGGAGCGGGAGTGGCGCAGCCGTCTCATCGACTGGCGTTTGCTGCCGGCGGCCGTCCTTGCCATTCTGATCGTGCTGCCGCATGCGCTCTGGCTGCCTGACAATCTCGCCAGCGCGTCTGCGCCGACGCTGGAGCGGATGACCGCCGAACACCTGGCCCCGGCCGGCCTCCCCCGCATCGGGCAAGGACTGCTGTCTCTCATCATCGCCGTCCTCGGCTTCGTCGCATTGCCGATCGTTCTCATCGCGGCCGCTTTCCGGCGCGACTTCCTTCGCGCGCTCTCCTCTTCCAGCCCGATGATCCGGGTGATCGAGCGGATGATGATCATCAGCCTGCTCGCCTTCGTCGGCGTGGTCCTCTTCGCCGGCGCCAGCGATATCCACGAGCGCTGGCTCGACCCATGCCTGCTCGTCCTTCTGATCTATCTTTTCCTGAAACTGGAAACCGCAGGACTCGATCTTTCCGCAGGTCTCGATCTTTCCGCCGGTCTTGCGCGCTTCCGGCCCGTGCTGCCGGTCTTCATGGTCGTCATCCTGTCGATCCTTCTCTTCCGGATCGTCGGCATTCAATACATCGGCACTTATACAAGAACGAACGTACCCTTTTCCGGTTACGTGGCTGAATTGACCGCGACCCGCAAGCCGGTTCTCATCGTGGCGGGAACCAAGTTCGTGGCCGGCAACATGCGGCTGGAGTTTCCCGATGTTCCCGTCGTGATCCCGTTCTTCCCCGGTCCAGGGGTTCCCGAATATGCGGACGCGAAGGGGCCGGTGCTGGTTATCTGGCGCGGCGAGACCGCAGATGATCCAACAATTTCCCCCGGTTTCGCCAATGACCTCGTCAAATCGGGCATTCATCTGCAAGAGTTGAAGACGCTGACGCTGCCCTATCTCTTCGGTGACGGCAAACGCAGCTTCTCCATTGGTTACTCCTGGGTGGAAGGCGGCGCGAAATAGCGCCCAGGCAGATCAGCCGATTGCGGGAAACCGGCATTGCCCGCTGGCAACCGGCGGACACTTCATGTAGTAGCCTTCCGCAAGTGCGGCGGCAGCATTAAAGATTGCTCGGCCGTCCGGCCTTTTGGAGATGAAAGTTGCAGACAACGGTAGAGCCCATTCGCGGTACGAATGACCCGGTACAATCGCTCGAGCTGTCGCTGGTCGTACCCATTTTCAACGAAGAGGAAAGCGTCGGCCCGCTCATCGAGCGTGTCGTGGCTGCGATGGTTAGCTACCCCCATCGCTGGGAGCTGATCCTCGTCGATGACGGCAGCACGGATGCGACGCTCGTCAACGCCCGCAAGTACGTCGGGCGCGAGGGGCTAGCGCTCAGGATCGTCGAGTTGCAGCGCAACTTCGGTCAGACCGCAGCCATGCAGGCCGGCATCGACACGGCCCAGGGCCGCCTGATCGCGACGATGGACGGCGACCTCCAGAACGACCCGAAGGACATTCCTTCGATGGTCTCCGAGCTGGAACGGCGTGAACTCGACCTCTTGGTCGGCTGGCGCAAGAACCGCAAGGACGGCCTGTTCCTGCGCAAGATCCCCTCCTGGTGCGCCAACTACCTGATCGGCCGCATCACCGGCGTCAAGCTGCATGATTACGGCTGCAGCCTGAAAATCTACCGTGCCTCGATCATCAAGCAGGTGAAGCTGATGGGCGAGATGCACCGCTTCATCCCCGCCTGGGTCGCCGGTGTGGTGCCGAGCTCGCGTATCGGCGAGATGGCCGTCACCCACCATGCCCGCGAGCACGGCGTTTCGAAATACGGCATTTCGCGCACCTTCCGCGTCATCCTCGACCTGCTATCGGTGATGTTCTTCATGCGCTACAAGGCGCGGCCGGGGCATTTCTTCGGTTCGCTCGGCCTGGGTCTCGGCGCGCTCGCCATGCTGATCCTGCTCTATCTCGGCTTCGACAAGTTCATCATGGGCAACGATATCGGCACGCGCCCGATGCTGATGGTCGGCGTCGTGCTGCTGCTGTCGTCGGTGCAGATGATCACCACCGGCATCCTGGCGGAAATGATCGCGCGCACCTATTATCGCGACGACGCCTCTCCGAACTACATCGTGCGGCAGATCTTCGACGATCAAAGCCAAGCCTAAGCCGGCAGCACGATGCTGGAGCGCGTGACGAGCACGATCAGAACCGCAGGCCTGCTGCTTGCAGCCTATTTCGTGCTCAACATCGCGCTGCGCATCGCGCTTCCGCATTCGCTGGAGCTCGACGAGGCCGAGCAGTCCTTCTTCTCGCAATATCTGCTGGCCGGCTACGGCCCGCAGCCACCTTTCTACAACTGGATGCAATATGCCGTCGTTTCGGTGGCGGGCATGTCGATCGGCGCGCTTGTTGTCCCGAAGAACATCCTGCTGTTCCTATCCTATCTCTTCTACGGCCTTGCCGGGCGGCGGGCGCTGAAGGACCAGGCGCTTGCCGCCGTCGCTATGCTGGCGCTGATCACCCTGCCCCAAGTCTCCTACATGGCCCAGCAGGACCTGACCCACACGACGGCGCTGCTCTTTGCCAGCTCGCTGTTTCTCTACGGCTTCTTCCGCATGCTCGATCGGCCCGATATCGGCAGCTATCTCCTGCTTGGGCTTGCGACCGGCATCGGGCTGATCTCGAAATATAATTTCGCGCTGATGCCTGTCGTCGCTTTGATCGCCATCCTGCCCGATGCCGAATGGCGGCGCAGGGCGCTCGACTGGCGCATGCTGGCGGCGATCACTGTCGCGCTCGTCATCGTCCTGCCGCACGCGGTCTGGCTGCAGGGCAATCTCGCATTCGCCTCCTCCGACACTCTGGTCAAGATGGCCGCCGGCAGCGAACCGGCCGGCGCCGTGCGGATCGGCAAAGGCCTTGTCGCCTTTCTCGTCGCCATCATCGCCTTTGCGGCGCTGCCGGTGGTGATCTTCGCCGCCACCTTTCGCCGGGATTTTGTCCGGGCGCTTTCGGCGGGCAACCGTTGGACTGGGATGATGGAGCGGATGATGCTCGCAAGTCTCGCCGGCATTGCTCTCATCGTGCTTTTCACCGGCTCCACCACGGTTCGCGAGCGCTGGCTCGACCCGTTCCTGCTGGTGCTGCCGATCTATTTCCTGGCGAAGATGCAGGCGGCCGGGCTCGACCTTTCCGCCGGGCTGCGCCGCTTCCGGCCGGTGCTGCCGGCGCTGATGGCCTGCGTGCTGATCGCCCTCGGTTTCCGTGTCGTCGGCGCCGGGCTGATCGGCACCTACAGCCGGCCGAATGTGCCGATGGCGGGTTTTTCGCGCGAAATGACGCGACAGGCGCAACCCGCACTTGTGATCGCTTCCGACCCCTATATCGGCGGAAACATGCGGCTGCAATTTCCCGATGTGCCGGTGGTGATCCCGGATTTTCCGGCACCGGGCATTCCGGCCTATGCCGAGGCCAAGGGGCCGGTGCTCATCGTCTGGCGCGGCAAGAAAACGGCGACGGCTGCCGATGCGGTCATGCCGGAGCGGTTTTCATCAGCGCTGACGGCGGCCGGCATCGTGCTGCAGGAGATCGGCTCGCTGTCGCTTCCCTATTATTTCGGCCGCCAGGGCGACAATTTCGCGCTCGGTTATGCCTGGGTTCGGCCGGAGAGCAAATAGAATGACCGAGAGCAACCGTCGCGACATCAGTTGGATCTTTGCCCTGCTGGCGGCCTATTTCGTGCTTCACGTCGGCGTGCGGCTCGCAACCTCGCATTCTCTCGATCTCGACGAGGCCGAACAGGTCTTCCGCTCGCAATGGCTTGCCGCCGGCTACGGCCCGCAGCCGCCCTTCTACAACTGGCTGCAATATACGGTCTTCCAGTTCGCCGGCGTCTCGCTAACCGCCCTTTCGGTGGTGAAGAACCTACTGCTGTTCAGCTCCTACGTGCTCTACGGCCTCACGGCGCGGCTTATCCTGCGCGACAAGGCGCTGGTGGCGATCACCACGCTCGGGCTGCTGACGATCCCGCAGATGGCTTTCGAGATGCAGCGCGACCTGACGCATACGGTCGCCGTGTTCTTCTCGGCCAGCATCTTCTTCTACGGCTTCATCCGCAGCCTGAAGCAGCCGAGCCTCGCCTCCTATCTCATCGCCGGCATCGGCATCGGTTTCGGCCTGCTTGCTAAATATAATTTCGCGATCTTGCCCGCGGCAGCCCTGATTGCCGCGCTTTCGGATGCGCGCCTGCGGCCGCGGATCTTCGACTGGCGGCTGATGCTGACGGCAGCGGTGGCGCTCGTCATCATCCTGCCGCATCTCTTCTGGCTGAAGGACAATCTCGATTTCGCCACCGCACGCACCCTGGAGAAGATGACCGCGAGCGGCCATGCGAGCTATCTCACCCAGGTGGCCATGGGCGTCAGTTCACTGGCTCTCGCCATCATCAGCTTTGCCGGATTGACCGTGGCGGTATTCACGCTCGTCTTCGGCAGGAGCCTTCGTCCGGCACTCGGCTCCGGTTCGGAATGGACGCGGCTACTCGAGCGGATGATGCTCGTCTTCTTGGCCGGCATTCTGCTTCTGATCGTCTTCGGCGGCGCGGCCGGCATCAAGGATCGCTGGCTGGTGCCGATGCTCTTCATCCTGCCGCTCTATTTCTGCCTGAAGATCGAGGCGGCAGGCGTCGCGACAGACAGGGCGTTCCGGCGTTTTATGGCCATCGTCACCGTCATCATGATCGGTGTGCCGGCGGCCCTTTACGGAAGCGTCGCGACTGCACGCTTCACCGGTCATTACGAGCGGCTGAACAGGCCTTATGCCGGCATGCTGGAAATCTTGCGCAGACAGGCCGAACCGGCGGCGGTCCTTGCCGGCGACAGCTTGCTTGCCGGCAATGTCAGGCAAGATATTCCCGGTGTGCCGGTCCTCTCCGTCGATTATCCCGGCTTCCACCCGGATCTTGCGGGTCGGCGACCGCTTCTCCTCGTGTGGCTCCTCCCGCAGAAGGGGGGAAGCGAAGCGCTTCCGCCTGATATGGCTGAATGGCTGCAGGCCAATCTCGGCGCGTCCGCACCGCAGGCGTCGGTGATCGACGTGCCCTATTTCTATCGGCGCGGCGGCGACAGCTACCGTTTCGGCTATGCCTGGGTCAATCAGCCGGGCTGAGCGAATCAGGATTTCAGCTCCTTCCAGGCCAAATCCAGCGCCAATCGGGTGATCCTCGCCATCTCGTCCACCTCTGCGTGGCTGATGACGAGCGGCGGCGAGGCGAGCATGCGGTCGCCGGTGGCGCGCAGCACGAGGCCGTTTGCCAGCGCGTGGTTGCGCACCAGCGCACCGACCTGATCGGGCTTGGCATAACGGGTGCGCGTGCTCTTCTCGGCGGCAAGCTGCAGGCCGCCCATCAGGCCGATGCTGTCGGCCTCACCGACGAGATCATGTTCAGCGAGCGCTGCCCAGGCCTTGCCGAAATAGGGTCCGATATCATCGCGCACCCGTTCGACCAGTCTTTCCTCTTCGATGATGCGCAGGTTCTCGAGTGCAGCGGCGGCGCAGACCGGGTGGCCGGAATAGGTGAAGCCGTGATTGAATTCGCCGACCTCGTTGATCAGCACATCGGCGATGCGGTCGCTGACGAGCACGCCGCCGATCGGCAGGTAACCGGAGGAAAGCCCCTTGGCGATCGGCGCCAGATCGGGCTCGACGCCGAAATGCTGGTGGCCGAACCAGGCGCCCAGCCGGCCGAAACCGCAGATCACCTCGTCGGTCACCAGCAGGATATTGCGCGCCTTGCAGATGCGATCGATCTCCGGCCAGTAGGTCTCGGGCGGGATGATGACGCCGGCCGCCCCCTGCACCGGCTCGGCGACGAAGGCTGCGACATTCTCCTCGCCCAGCTCATCGATCTTCGCTTCGAGCTCGCGGGCGACGTTCAGACCGAATTCGGCGGGCGTGAGATCGCCCCCCTCGCCGTACCAGTAGGGCTGGCCGATATGGACGATACCCGGTATCGGCAGATCGCCCTGCTCGTGCATGTATTTCATGCCGCCGAGGCTGGCGCCGGCAACGGTCGAACCGTGATAGCCGTTCTTCCTCGATATCATGATCTTCTTCGACGGCTTGCCGACGGCGCTCCAATAGACACGCGCCATGCGAAACCAGGTGTCGTTCGCCTCCGAGCCGGAGCCGGTGAAGAAGACATGGTTGAAACGCTCGCCGGCATGCGAGGTGACCTTCTGTGCCAGCAGCGTCGTCGGCGTCGAAGTCGTGCCAAAGAAGGTGTTGTAATAGGGCAGCTCGTTCATCTGCCTGGCCACGGCGTCGGTGATCTCCCGGCGGCCATAGCCGATATTGACGCACCAGAGGCCGGCGAAACCGTCGAGATATTTTTTGCCGTGATTGTCGAAGATGTGGACGCCCTCGCCGCGCTGGATAATGCGCGTTCCTTCGGCATTCAGCTTTTTCATGTCGGCGAAAGGGTGCAGGTGGTGCGCGGCGTCGATCGCGGCAAGGTTCGAGGGTGGGTAGGTATCGGGCATGGTGGTAAAGACCCTCGCGGATTGAAAGGCTGATGTCGATGGGATGGGAGCTTGGCCTTGTCCCGGAGGATTTTCAAGGTCATGGCGAGCGACAGGATGGACAGCAAGGCCGAAGGCGGCGACCCGGGCGAAACCGAAAATCTTCAAGGCGGCTGCGCCAAGCTTCGGCTTCTCCTGCGCCTTGGCTCGAGCCGGTCCTGCCTGCGCTGCCGCAACTCGAGGTGCGTCTTGCCGCGCCTCCGGCGGGGCGGTTCAACCCTTTTCTATCACGCCGATATTGCACGCTTGATGACTGTTAAATGGCTGCAGATGCAGGCCAAAAACACGGATATGAAAAGGAAGGTCCCAAGCGGTTGGGATAGCGGCAGGAACGACCAGTCGCCCCGTTGAAATTGAGGCAGCGCAAACTCCGAAAGGCCGGCTTGCGCAACGGCTCCCCGCACCATGGTTAGACCGGTCGCGATCAGCGCGATATGGGCATGGATGAATCCTGACCGGCGGTGTCTTTGCGGCTGCATGGCCACTCGAATCCCGAAAATCGATGCCAGCATCAACAGGACCGTGGCGCTCCAAATTCCAACGCCGGGTATCGCCAAAAGCAGATAGATCGGCTCGCGCATGACCGGAAGTATCGTCATATAAAGCCACCAGGCGAAGGCACTTGAGGCGTGGCTTTCCAGGAGCGGTATGCTGAGAACGAAGATCGATGCTGTCGCGTAAGTCAGCGATGGCCCGAGTCGCATCAGCGTGAAAATAGCGATCCGCATGCGGCGTTCCATCCTTTGACCTGAGGAGGGGGATAGGCGACGTTGATTGATTTCCACTCAGGGAGTCACCGGGGGGAAGATGATGCCTACCTTGGATAGCAGGCATTTTTATCACGCTGTCGCGTTCCGGCGAAGATCGCCTCTGTCGCTTTTTTGTGAGTATGTGCTTAAATTCTTGAGTTGTTAGCTTTTTTTTACGATGATCGCCGGTGAGCGCATCCGAGTCTTAGGTAAGAGTGTCTGATGGGGATCAAATTGCCAATATTGCAGATCAGAGCTGGGACTAAATGCATTGCGCTTTTGATAGCGACTGGAGCGATTTTAGCTGGTTGCCAGTCATCCGGCGCTGATGGCCTGGCTGCTTATGGCGATAGTGCAAAGACCCTTGAGGATGACTCAGCCGTCGCCTTCTATAAGAACGACGAGTTGATAACCACCGGCAAATTGCAGTTTCAGGAAAAGAACTACGGAAAATCTTATGCCATTTACAAGCGAGCGGTTGACGTTTTTCCGCAGGATCCGGCTGCTTGGTTAGGCTTGGCGGCCTCCGCCGACATGGTTGCCCGCTTCGACACGTCCGACCGCGCCTACCAGCAACTCTCGCGAATGATCGGCAACACCCCGGTCTACTACAACAATATCGGATATTCTCACCTGTTGCGCGGTGACTTGCGCACGGCCAGGCGGTATTTCCTGAAAGCCTATGAGCTTGATCCCGGAAACGAAGTCACTGCCCGTAATCTCGAATTGATGAAGAACAGCGTAAATTACGCTCAGCGGTGATAGGCCCTGCAGCGATCGACAATCTGGGTCGAGATGAGATTGCCCTTGCGCATTGCGAGCATCGGCGCCCCCTGGCAGCATCCACCGATTGCTTTGGAGATTTCGGCGAACGCGGGGTTTACCGGGCCTTCCGAAGGATGAGCTGGCCTTCCGGCGAGAGTGTGCGCTCGTAACGCGGCAGGTCACTGACGGCAATGCCCCCGGCTTCGAGGGACGCAAGGCTGCTATCCGAAGCTTGAGCTTCCGCCGGCACGGCACGGGGTGCGAAAAATTGTGCTGGCTCCTTGCCGGGTGCGCTAAGGACCAAAGCTGAACCCATCCGAAGACCACTTGTGTCGTTTCGCCGTTCGTTCATCATAGTCTTTTGCAGCTCATCCATCCCCTGGCGGATAAGTGCGACTTCGTCAGCCTTGGCATTATCCGCGATGTTGCCCGACTGCTTTTCCATTTGTCCCCTCAGACCATCGATGGACCTCTTAAGCGCGGCGATGGTCTCGCGGCTCTCGCGAACATCGGCTGAGTTTTTGGCGGTATAGATGAGAATGCCAGCATTCACTGGCAAGAGCATCAGCAGCAAACCGACGAGTAGCGAGCTTTTTGAGCCCCGCTGCTCTATCACTCGCAAATTGCTTGGTTTTGCGCGGTCTGCTTCGACCTCAATGCCCGGAATGCTAGTCATTCGTTTACTCCCCGTAAGTCATCAAATCTGCGTTGGACACATTGTCCAGGAACACGCCGTGTCAGTGACAAGCCCGCAATCACTCCGATGTAAACACGCCTTCCCACGCCCGTTCGAGCATATCGAGCGAAGCGTTTCCGGCTATGCCGTTGAACTCGCAATAAGAACCGACGAAATCCAGAAGATATTTCGGATGGTAGCAAGACGCCAGCACATCGCCTTTGTACTTGCGATCGTAGAACAGGTTCAGGTCTGGATCACACACAGCCAATCCGGTGCTGCTGGCATAGGATTTGAAAATTCTGATATATTCGTCGCGCGACGGCGTGTTCACAAAGATCTTATACTTGAGTCGCCGCAAGCCCGCCTCGTCGGAAAGGTCCTTGGGTGCGATATTCGTCGAAAACACCACCAATTCGTCAAAGGGAACCCTGAACTTCTTGCCGGTGTGCAGCGTCAGGAAGTCATATCCACGCTCGAGCGGCACAATCCACCGATTGATGAGCGCCTGCGGCGCCACTTGTTGACGCCCGAAGTCGTCGATGATGAAAACGCCGCCTGATGCCTTCAAGTGTATGGGCGCTTCATAGACATTCGGTCCTTCGTTGAAAGTGAGGTCGAGCTGATCGAGGGTCAATTCCCCGCCCGTCTTGATCACCGGACGGCGGCATTCGATCCATCGTTGATCCGCTTTCGGATGGGATTCCGTGTCAGCCTCCGATACGGGGTGATGCACTGCTTCGTCATAGAAACTGATGACATGGCCGCCGACCTCGATGGCATAGGGCACCCAGATCGTTTGGCGAAACAGTTGCGACGTCCGCTCGGCGATGCTCGTCTTTCCGTTGCCGGGTGGGCCGTAAAGCAGGATAGAGCGACCGGAGTTGATGGCCGGGCCGAGCTTTTCGACCAAGGCATCCGAGAGCACCAGCCCGTCAAGGCTGTCGTTCAGCCGCTCCGGGGTCACGCGCTCGTGATGGATGGACTGCAAAACGACTTGCCGGCAGAACGCGTCCAGCGACACCGGCGCCGGGCCGACATATTGGCATTGACGCGACGCCGCGTGGGCATATTCGAACCCCTTCATGGAAAGCGCATATCGAATATCGGATCTCACATCCTCACCAGCCAAGCCGCGCGCCTCGAGATAGGCGAGTTTCACGAGCTCCTTGATCAGGATATTGACGATCACTTTCGGCAATTTCATGCGGTCAGCGAGATGAGATGCCGTGGTGGTGTCCTGCTCGGCCGCGCATTTTGACGCCAGCCGAAGCAGGAACGACGGATCCAGTCCGGCTTGTTCTATGCTTGCCGGTGCCATTGGCATACGCGGATCGAGGGTAATGATGGCCTCGTTACGATTCTGTTCGAGCGAATACTGCATACGACCTCACTTGGCTCAACCGCCGGGTTTCATGCCGATGAGAAGACTGATGACACGGATAACAACGGGTACAAGAACGATGACGAGGCTTACCGGAAAAAGGAATGCGCCGAGCGGCAGCAGCATCTTGACCGGCAGGGCGTTCGCCTTTTCCTCCGCGCGCACGATACGCAGGTCGCGCATTTCCTTGCAGTAGACCCGCAGCGTCTGCGTTACGCTGGTCCCGAGCTCTTCCGATTGACGGAACAGAACGGACAGGGCCCGGGCCTCGTCGATCCTCAGGCGGACGGCAAGGTTGGCGAGCGCCTCGCGCAATCGCCGGCCGCCCCGCACTTCCAGCATCATGATCGAGAGATGCAGGCCGAAGTCCTGCTGCTTGGCAACGAATTCCCGGGCAACGCGGTTCGCCGCCGCCTCGATGCTCATCCCCGCATCAAGGCAGACGATCAG